>OFSD01002575.1_pt1 | contig 11396 bp, 10 predicted proteins | sample 1543191 | NCBI WGS metagenome assembly OFSD01 (sample SAMN04209221, study PRJEB22552) | human gut metagenome | biome: gut; material: feces | host: Homo sapiens | place: USA: Oklahoma
CCCCGCCATGCCTGCGATGCCCGCAGGCGGTATGGGCGGCATGATGTAGTCCCGGTTCATAATAGGAAATCGGAGCCTCTTACGGAGGCTCCGATTTTTGTTTTGCCGCGAAGCGATCGAAGCGGCATTTTCCGGCGTAGCAGGCGGTTGGCCGGGAAGGGTTCCGCCCGGGGCGGCGGGTACTTCGTTGGCCGCAGGGCTATTTTTTGTCCGCGCATTTGCAGCCCAGCATCTTCCATACGCCGGCCGAGAGGGCTGCCCCGATGAAGGGCGCGACGATGAAGAGCCATAGCTGGCAGAGCGCCGTGCCCCCTGCGAAGAGCGCAGGGCCGAAACTGCGGGCGGGGTTCACCGAGGTGCCCGTGATGGGGATGCAGACGATATGCACCAACACCAGCGTGAGGCCTATGGCCAGTCCGGCCAGGTTTCCTGCGCCCTTTTCGCTGTCCGTGGAGCCGAGCACGACCAACACGAAGATGAACGTGAAGACCACTTCGGCGACAAGGGCCTGTGCCATTTCGTCCTGGCCGAAGGCGTTTGCCCCCGTGGCTGTGGTTGCGCCGTAGCCGCCCGTCGAGGTGAGCAGGTAGAGGATGGCCGAGCCGATCAGCGCCCCGGCGAATTGCCCGAGCATGTAGCCGGCTGCGTCTTTGCCGCTCATGCGCTTCGAGAGCCATACGCCGAGTGTGATGGCCGGGTTGATGTGGCAGCCCGAGATGCCGCCGATGCAGTAGGCCATTGCCACGACCGACAGGCCGAATGCGAAAGCTACGGCCAGTATCTCGGCCGGTGCGTCGCAGCCCAGGAATACGGCGCTTCCGCAGCCCATCAGTACGAGAACCATTGTCCCCAGCATTTCTGCAAAATATTTCTTCATAGTCGTTAGAATTTAGCGGGCCGGAGCCCTGTTTGCAAGGCAAATATACGAAAAATAGCAAAAAAAGGCCGGCGGGTAGACATTTCGGGAACTGTGTGTCAGGTGTCTGCATCTTTTGCCCTGCGGATAATACGGGCGGAAAAATGCACCCTCTGGTTCGGTTGTGTGGAGCCCGGGTGGCAGTTGGCCGCCCGGGTGCGGGGCGTTGGCAGCCGGTACGATGGCAGGTGTTGCAGCAGGGGCGGCCTGTGCGGTGTGGCAGCGGGAATTATTGCCCTGAAAAAAGGATGTTGGGCTATATCGTATCTGTTTTTGGCCGATTTGTTTGGTTTTCGGAGTTGTAATGTCTATCTTTGGCTGCGAAAAATAATCGGGTTCCTTGGAGTGGGAAGATGTGCAACGGGAGATGCGGAACCTATTTGATTGATCTAACATGCCCATAATGAAGAAATGTCTTACGATCTTGATGCTGGCCTTCCTGGCTGCCTCCTGCATTGAGAAAAGCGATGTCCGTCCCGGCAGTCCCGTGGACGTCGACATCGACCATTACCAAACGGCCGGCACGTACGATGTCCCCGTGAAAGAAGGTTGCATCACCGTAGTGAAGGCATACGGGGTGACGCTGGCCGAAGCCGAAAGCCCCATGACGATCTGGGTGCCGCGGATGACCCTGACCCGTTCGGACGAGGGGCTGACGACGACGTTCGTCCCGCGCGATGAGTACCCCAATTTCGCAGGCAACAAATCGCAGTTGTTCCAGGTAGTATGTTTCGAGGACTCCAGGCGCGGGGATTACGATTACAACGACCTGGTCATCCATGTGTTGTACCAGACCCGGCAGAATATCTTCGGGTTCGGCGTACAGCCCGTGGCGTTGGGGTCGACGAAATCCATCAAACTGGGATGTGTCGTTTACAAGGGCGGCAAGCGTATCTTCAAGGGGTTGATCACCCCCGAAGGTGCCGATTGCCGGTCGCAGTATTTCAAGTCGATGGAGGGAACGCTCAATACCTACGACAAGGCCAATATCAAGGTCGGGGAGTACCTGGGGTCGACGATCCGCAACTGGGATGTGTCGAAGATCGAAGGGAACGGCCCGATGCGCGTTGAGTGGTATATCGAGGTGGATAACGGCGTGGAACTCTATGCCTTGTCGACTGCCTACCTGAACGATTCGTTCGACAAGGACAAATTGCCCTACGGACTGGTGATCACCACCACGGGGACGGAATATGTCGACGAGAAAGGCGGCTACCTCTGCGGGTTCGACTGGTTCAACTATCCGCGCGAATCGGTGCATATCAAGGAGGTATATCCCGAGATGTGGAACTGGCTGACTACGGACAACAGCTATAATTTTGCCGATATTTACGATGGCAGGAATGTCCCTGCGAATGCTTGCCCTGCCGCCGACCTGGGGCTGTTCGAAGCCCGGACGATCGACGTCACCAACAGGAAATACCGGGCTGACTGAGCCCGTGCCGATAGCGGCCGAGGCGGGCTGCGGTGCCGTCGCCGATTGAAAAAAGCAACCCTGCGGGGTTGCTTTTTTTTATGTGCGGGCTTGTTGTCATGCGCTGCGTGCCCCGGGGATGCCGGATTGCCCGATGCACGGTGTTGAATGCCCGATACCGGCGGCGTGTGCTGCGCCATTGCCGGCCCTGTTCCCGGCTCCCGGTTCCGATCCTTCCCTTGCAGGACGGGGCTCCACTTTTTGTCAGGGCATCCACTCCAGGATCCCCGTCACGGGGTTGGCGGCGCGCCAGGCTTCGAATTCCGCATAGGTACCCACGCCATCGCGCAGTACGGCCTGGTAGTATTCGATACCCATGATCTTCTCCGCCTCGGGGGTTTCGTATTTGAGCCGGAGGATCGTTTCGCGCGTCCGGTCGGTCAGCACGGCGGCGATGCGGTCGGCTACCCGTTCGAAATAGCCGTCGTAGGCCGAACCTTTCGGCATGTGGATCATGTCGATCTGCCATAACCGGTCGTCGGCATCGGCATACCAGGCATGCCATTCGAGGCATTGGTCGGGGGCGTCGAGCAGGTTGTTGAAGGTGATGCTGCGGATGCGGCTGTTTTCGGCCAGGCGCGCCATGGCGGCGAAGCTGTCCGCAAGGCGCAGCGGTGAGGAGTAAATGTGGAAGTCGATGTCGCGGTGCGTCATCAGCAGTCCCGTGCGGAGCGACCCGACCAGGTTGGGTTCGGCGCCGACGGAGCGCCATGCGGCTTCGAGCCCGGAGTCGCGGATAACCTCGCGGGCGCGCTGCTGGTTGGCGGCCGCAATCTTCGTCAATTCATTCATTGTGCGGTAAATGTCGGGGTCAATATACGGAGTTCATAAAGTGCGCCGGACAAAAGGTTCGTTCCGGCCGGCGGGTAGTTGCGTGTGCGGTTATTTGCCCAGCAGAATGCGTGCCTGGGCTATGGCGGCATCGGTGATGCGGCTGCCGGAGAGCATCTTGGCGATCTCGGTGATGCGCTCCTCGTCCGTCAGGCGCGTGATGCCGGTGCGCCCGTCGCGTTTGTAGACCACGAAATGGGCTGTGCCTTTCGACGCCACCTGCGGCAGGTGGGTGATGTCCACGACCTGCAACGTCGCGGAGAGTGATTCGATGATCTCGCCCATGGCGTCGGCGATGCGCCCGGAGACGCCCGTGTCGATCTCGTCGAAGATGACCGTCGGCAACTGCATCCGCCGGGCAAGCAGGGCCTTGAGCGCCAGCATGACACGCGAGAGCTCACCGCCCGAAGCGATACGCTCGACACTCTGGGGCGTCGCGTTGCGGTTGGCCGAGAAGAGGAATGCCACGCCGTCGCCTCCCGTGCGCCCGAGGTCGGGGAGCGGGGTGAGCGCCACTCGGAATACGGTTTCGGGCATGCCCAGCTGTGCGAGCGTCGCCAGTATCTGTTTTTCGAAGGCCGGGGCGGCTTTTGCGCGTGCCTTGTGCAGCCTGTCGGCCAGCGAGCCGGCCTTCTGTGCGGCTGCGTCCAGTTCTTTTTCAGCCGCTGCGATCTCTTCGTCACCGTGTACGATGGCGGCGAGCTGTGCGGCATAGCGGTCGCGGGCTGCGATCAGCTCCGCTTCGGAGGCGACGCGGTGCTTTTGTTGCAGGGCGTAGAGGGCGTCGAGGCGTGCGGCGAGTTTGGCCAGCCGTTCGGGGTCGGCGTCGAGGCGTTCGCTGTCGGCGGCTACAGCGTTGTCGATGTCCTTCAGCTCCTCGAGTACGGAGTGCAGGCGTGCGGCGTATTCCCCGGCCGCGGGGAAATGTTCGCGGATGCGTGTCAGGTCGTTCTCGGAATTTTTCAGGAGCGTGAGCACCCCGGTTTCGTCGGCATCGAGGGCGTTGCGGAGCGTAGTGAGCACCTCGCCGATGCGGTCGGCGTTCTCCAGTACGGCCAGTTCTTCCTCGATGGCGGCCTGTTCCCCTTCGCGCAGGTTGGCAGCCGTGAGTTCTTCGCTCTGGAAGCGGAGCCACTCCTCGTCGCGGCGTCCGCCGGCGGCGGCTTCGCGCAGGGCGGCGAGCCGGCGCCGCAGTTCCGTAAGCCGCGTGTACTGCGCGGCATATTGTGCGAGCAGTTCCCCGTTCCCGGCCACGGTGTCGAGCGCCGAGGTGCGGAACTCTTCCGAGGAGAGGATCAGGTTCTGATGTTGCGAGTGGATGTCGATCAGGCGGGTGCCGAATTCGCGCAGCTGCGCCAGCTGCACCGGGAGGTCGTTGATGAAGGCGCGGCTCTTGCCGGCCGGAGTTATCATGCGCGTTACGGTAGTCTCCGGCGCATAGTCGAGGTCGTTCCCGGCGAAGAAAGCCTCCATGTCGCGCCCCGAGAGGTCGAAGGTGCCTTCGACCACGCAGTTGCGTGCGGCGTCCTTCATGGCCGAGCCGTCGTTCTTGGCGCCCAGCAGCAGGCCGAGGGCACCGAGCAGGATGGATTTGCCGGCTCCCGTTTCACCCGTGATGATGTTCAGGTGGGGATCCAGCTCCATTTCGAGCTTGTCGATAAGCACGTAGTTCTCAACCGACAGACGGCGTAACATGGCGGTCTTTATTTTAACAGTGATTCGATTTTGTCGACGATACGTCCGGCTACTTCGCTCTTCGGCATCAGGGGCAGCGGCTCGCGGCCGTTGCGGTCGATGAAGGTCACCTTGTTGGTGTCGCCGCGGAATCCCGCGCCGGCGTCGCGCAGCGAGTTGAGGACGATGAAATCGAAGTTCTTTCGCACGAGCTTCGCCTCGGCGTTGGCCTGTTCGTCGTGTGTTTCGAGGGCGAAGCCGACCAGCAGGCGGCCGCCTTTGGCGGCTCCCAGCTCTGCGGCGATGTCGCGCGTACGGCGCAGGGTGATGTGTATTTCGCCCTCGCCCTTCTTGAGCTTGGTCTGCGAAACCGCGTCGGGCGTATAGTCCGCCACGGCGGCGCACATGACAGCGCCGTCGGCGCCCTCGAAGGCTCCGGTCGCGGCGTCGTACATCTGGGCGGCCGAGAGCACGTCCACGCGCTCCACGCCCGGAGGTGTCGGCAGCGACGTGCGCCCCGTGACGAGGGTCACCTGCGCACCGCGTGCGGCCAGCGCTCCGGCGATGGCGTAGCCCATCTTGCCCGACGAGTGGTTCGAGATGAACCGCACGGGGTCGATGGCTTCGATCGTGGCGCCAGCCGTTACGACGAAGCGTTTACCGGACAGATGCTTTTTTTTTTCGGGGTTTTCCGCGGAGAGGAGACTGCCGACATAAGCGGCGATTTCCGCAGGTTCGGCCATGCGTCCCTTGCCCGTGAGCCCGCTGGCGAGCTCCCCTTCGGCGGGTTCGACGATCCGCACGCCGTGCCCGGCCAGCCGGCGCAGGTTCTCCTGGGTCGTGGGGTGGGCGTACATGTCCAGATCCATGGCGGGGGCGACGACCACCGGGCAGCGGGCCGAGAGGTAGGTCGTCAGCAGCAGGTTGTCGGCGATGCCGCATGCCATTTTGGCCAGTGTATTGGCCGTGGCGGGGGCGATCAGGTAGCAGTCGGCCCACTCGCCGAGCGAGACATGGGAATTCCAGGCCCCGTTCTCGGGGTCGAAGAACTCCACGAGGATCGGGTTTCTGGAGAGCGTGGCCATCGTCAGCGGGGTGATGAACTGCTTGGCCAGCGGGGTCATCACGACACGCACCTCGGCGCCCGCCGTCCTCAATAAACGACAGAGCACAGCCGCCTTGTAGGCCGCTATGCTTCCCGTGATGCCCAGCAGTATGTGCCGTCCGGCCACTCCTTCGGCCGGGCAGGCAGCGCCTGCGCCGGGGCCTTGTATGCCACCTCCCTGCAAATCCATGGCGGTATCGTTAGGACTCCTTGACCTCTTTGTTCTCCTTGTAGAAGAGTTCGCCGTCGAGGAACTCCTCGGTAGCGATGATCGCAGGCTTGGGCAGGCGTTCGTAGTAGCGCGAGATTTCGATCTGCTCGCGGTTCTCGAAGGTCTCCTCCATGGTGTCCGTCGGCGAAGAGAAGTCGGCGAGCTTGCGGCTGAGCTCGGTCTTCAGTTCGGTCGAGATCTGGTTGGCGCGGCGGGCGATGATGTTCACCGTTTCGTAGATGTTGCCCGTTTCCTTGTCCAGATCCACCAGCTTGCGCGTGATGGTGTTGTTGGGGATGTTCTTCTTGATTTCCATTGTTATATGTTGTTGTCTTTGTCTTCGTCCTTCTTGTTGCGGTCGAGGTAGTCCCGTGCGTGCTTGGCCATGCGGTCGACCTCCTTGGTGTATTTCGATTCGGGGAACTCCTCCTTGAACGAGAGGTAGGAGTCGAGCATCGAGAGATAGCGGTCGGTCTGCTTGTTTGCGACCGAGTTGTTGGCGAAGCGGTAGCTGGCGTCCACGATCATGTACATGATCTCCTCGCGGTGGTTGCTGTCCGGGAATTGTTTGAGCGCATTCTTCAGCGATACGATGGCCGATTTGTAACGGCCTATCTTATAGTAGGTGTAGGCGTTCAGGTAGGACTTGTCGTGCAGCCGCTGCGTCAGTTCGCCGTTGATCTGCTTGAAATTCTCGACGCGGTCGCTGTGGGGGTAGCGCGACATGAACTCGTTGATGGCGATCAGTGCCTGTCCGGTCATCGTCTGGTCGCGCGAGGGGCCGGGCGAGAGGTAGTAGAAGCAGAGTGCGTACATGCCTTCGGCGTCTTCGATGAAGGCGCTGCGGCCGAACTTGCGGCGGAAATCGTCGAACAGGGCCGAGGCGGTGTCATAGTCGCGGTTCTTGAACTTGCAGCGGGCGTTGAAGAACGAGACGCTGTCTTCGCGCGGCGTGCCGATGTAGTAGTGCTGGACGCCCTCGAAGAGCGTCGAGGCACGCGACCACTTCTCTTTCTGGTAGTACTCCAGCGCCTTGCTGTAAATCAGTTCGGGTTGTCCGCTTTTGAGCAGGGAGTTGATGCCTGCGCATCCGCTAAATGCGGTGACCAGAATCACCCCGCACACGGCGTATAAAAAAGTCTGCTTCATTGATAAATCTTTTACGGCGCTTTATCGCGCAAAGTTACGCATAAATTAACGATTTCCAAAAAAAATTATTGTGCGTAATAATAAGGCGCCGAGCCGTATTTCCCGTTCCCGTCCGGGCGGGCGGCCCGCGGGTCTCCCGGGATGCCGCCGTGCGGCATCCGAATCCGTGGCCGGAGGTGCTTCCGGCGCCGGTGGCGGACGGAGGGAAGCCTCTCCCCGGCGGCGCGGACAGGCAGGCGGTAAGAGGGGAAAATTACGGAAATCAGGGGAACGGCGCGCCGGGCCCGGTGCGGAAATGTCGATCGGCGGCTTGCGCTACATCAGGGGCGAGACCAGCCGCAGCGCGTCGCCCAATGTGCGCCGCCATGCCGCAGGCCGCCATGTTTCCCGCGCGATCCGGCGGCACGAGGCAAGGTCGTCGTCGTAGGTGGCCGAGAGCGCCCGCACGACGCTCCGGTCGCGGATGAAAGCCGTGACTTCGAGGTTGTCCAGCAGGCTGCGGTAATCCATGTTCGCCGTGCCGACCGAGGCGGTGTCCTCGTCGACGATCAGCAGCTTGGCGTGCAGGAAGCCGTTGTCGTAGCGGTAGAGTTCGACCCCGGCGTCGAGCAGGTCGCCGATGTAGGAGTCGGAAATCAGGTCGGTGAACGGCGAGTCGCTGCACGAGGGGATCATCACCTGTACCCGCACCCCGCCGCGTGCCGCCAGCCGGAGCGCGTCGAGCAACAGGGCCGGGGGCAGGAAATAGGGCGAGGAGATGCGTATGGTGCGGTGCGCCCGGACGATGGCCGAGACAAAGGCGTCGGCGATGGTCAGCCGCGAGGGCCCCTCCTCGGCCCAGGCCAGCTGGATCGGCAGTCGCTGCCTGATGCCGTGCGGGGCGATGTAGCGGCGGCTGTCGAGGTATTCGCCGCGTACACGCGCCCAGTCGGCGATGAAGAGCCGTTGCAGGTCGGCCACGGCGTCGCCCTCCACGCGCAGGTGTTCGTCGCGCCATTTGCCCATGTAATCCCCGTCGAGGTAGTATTTGGCGATGTTTATGCCGCCCAGGTAGGCGACCTTGCCGTCGGTGACGACTATCTTGCGGTGGTTGCGGTGCGTGACGCGCGTGGTGAACCACGGGAAGCGGATCGGTTCGAAAGCCGCCGTCTCGACGCCCGCCTCGTGCATGCGGCGCAGCATCGTGCGGCTGAGCCGCCACGAGCCGACGGCGTCGTAGATGACGCGCACTTCGAGTCCGACGCGGGCTTTGCGGATCAGGATTTCGGCGATGGTGCGCCCGATGCGGTCGTCGCGGATGATGTAGTACTCCATGTGGATCGAGCGGACGGCGTGTTGCAGGGCGGCGATCAGCGCCGTGAAGGCGTTGCTGCCGTTGTGCAGCAGACTGACGCTGTTGCGGGGTGCGGGGCGGGTTCCGCAGCCGCGGGCGACGATCTGCTCCACGGCGTCGCCCCGGCAGTCGCAGGGTTCTGCCGCCGGGACCGCGCGGCGGTATCCGGCCAGCACGTAAAGCAGCGTGCCGGCGACGGGAAGCAGGAAGACCAGCGCCAGCCAGGCGGCCGCCGAGGCCGGTATCCGTTGGCGACGCGTGATGACGGCGGCCGCGCCGAGCGTCCACAGCAGATGAAGCGTAAGGGCAATGTACATACCCCGCACGGCGGGCACGATCCGTGCCACGGGGCGCGAAAAAAGATTTGGAAATATGGATTTTACTTCCTATCTTTGTCTATGCAATAGCAATGGGGTTCTGGCCTTTTCGGGTCAGGATTCTTATTTTTTACGTTTTATTCGGTTTTTGGAATTTCCGGCTTCCGGCGGGAGATTCCGGAGAGTTATTGGATTATGGCACAAGAGATTATTTATCTGACAGCGGAGGGCTACAAGAAAATCAAGGACGAACTCGAGCACATGCGTTCCGTCGAGCGTCCGGCGATTTCGGCGGCGATCGCCGAAGCGCGCGACAAGGGCGACCTTTCGGAGAATGCGGAGTACGATGCCGCCCGTGAGGCACAGGGGCTGCTGGAGATGCGTATCGCCAAACTGGAGGATACGATGGCCAACGCCCGCGTGATCGACGAGTCGAAGATCGACAAGAGCAAAGTGCAGATTTTGAGCAAGGTGACGCTTCTGAACCACAACAATCAGAAGCAGATGACCTACACGATCGTCGCCGAGCACGAGGCGAATCTGCGCGAAGGCAAACTGGCGATCGGCACGCCTATCGCGAAGGCGCTGCTGGGCCGCAAGAAGGGCGACCGTGTGGACGTGGAGGTTCCGGCCGGCACGATCCATTTCGAGATCCTCGACATCAGCATTTGAACCGCCCGGCTTTTTCCGGGGGTGTCCGCTTCCCCCGGGGAGTGCCGGACAGGACATACACCCTCATTTGTAGGTATTTTTGCAGGGGCCGCTTGTCGCGGTCCCTTTTTTTCGTATCTTCGCCACCGTGAAGACAATGCACCTCCGCCTCAAACAATGCCTCGCGGCCTTTATGCTGGCCGTTCTGCTCGCAGCCCATGCGGGTCAGAAGGTGCATATCTATTTGGAGGACCATGCCCATTTCGCGGCTTTCAGCGGCGATCTGGTTCCCGACAACGGCGCTGCCGAACAGGTCGTCGAATTCTGTGTCGTCGACGATTTCTATTTCTTCCCCTACCTGGCCGAGACCCAGCCTCCGCATGAATTCTACGCCGAGGTGCTGGCCGTGCTGCAACCCGAAGCCACGCGCTGCAAATGTGCGGTCGAGGTCCGGCGTTTCTCCCTGCGGGCGCCTCCGGCGGCGTAATTGCGTTTCGTAATATCGGCATGTCCGGCTGCATCGCGACAACTGCGGCGACAGGCGAGGGCCGACGATTTATCGTTTGCCGAGCCGTCAAAGCGGAAGCGGCGTGTGTTTTTACGCCGTAAGTCCCTTCCGAGGAGGGGATTCAGGGGTGGACCGGATTTGTAAACGCGGCCGGAAGCCGCAATCATCCGCATGCCGGAGCGGACTTACTTTCACCATTATTCAATACTTTCGTATGAAACGATATATTTTGTTGGCGCTGTCCGTGTGCCAGAGCCTTGTCGTGCTCGCGGCCGAAGCGCCGCGCAAAAGCACGGACGCGAATCTTTTCGGCCACGTCGTGGACCGTGAAACCCATGAACACATTCCCTACGCCTCGGTGGCCGTCGTCGGCACGGCTTTCGGTACGACGACCGACGCCTCGGGCCACTATTTCCTGAAAAACCTCCCTGTCGGCGAACTGACGCTCGAAGTCCGTGCGCTGGGCTATGCCTCCGGTCGGATGACCGTCGCTCTCGAACGGGGCGAGACCCGGGAACTCAACTTCGAGGTGGCGCAGAGCGGCATTTCGATGGACGAAGTGGTCGTCTCGGCCAGCCGTTCGGAGACGCTGCGGCGCGAAGCTCCGGCGCTGGTGAGCGTGCTGGACGCCGGCCTGTTCGAACGGGCCAACGCCTCGTGCCTGGCCCAGGGCCTTTCGTTCCAGCCCGGGGTGCGCGTCGAGGACGACTGCCAGAACTGCGGCTTCACGCAGGTCCGCATCAACGGTCTCGACGGCCACTATTCGCAGATTCTGGTCGACTCGCATCCGGTTTTCTCCTCCCTGACGGGTGTCTACGGGCTGGAGCAGATTCCGGCCAATATGATCGAGCGGGTCGAGGTGCTGCGCGGCGGCGGGTCGGCGCTCTACGGCTCGTCGGCCATCGGCGGCACGATCAACGTCATCACCAAGGAACCTTCGCGCAATTCGGCGCAATTGGCGCATACGCTGACCTCGCTCGGCGGCAGCAACTCCTACGACAACAACACGATGCTCAATGCGTCGCTCGTGACCGAGAGCGGCCGTGCGGGGCTTTGCGTCTTCGCTCAGAACCGCCACCGTTCGGGGTACGACCACGACGGCGACGGATTTACCGAGCTGCCCCTGATCAACAGCCGGTCGGCCGGCATGCGGTCGTTCTTCCGCACGGGCGCCTATTCGCGCATCACGGCGCAGTACCACCACATCGACGAGTACCGCCGGGGCGG
>OFSD01002579.1_pt1 | contig 11388 bp, 11 predicted proteins | sample 1543191 | NCBI WGS metagenome assembly OFSD01 (sample SAMN04209221, study PRJEB22552) | human gut metagenome | biome: gut; material: feces | host: Homo sapiens | place: USA: Oklahoma
TCAAAACATGCGACATATACACTCAAAAATTAAATCAGCATGTTTTGACACCCGAAGCAATTAAATAAAATCCCGCATTATTGTTTGGAAATTAAATTGACTTTTGAAAAAATATTAGATAAAATAATTGAGACGGAGTGTATCAAAATGGAAAGAACCACGCAAAAGACAACAAGACGATTGGAGAAGGAGAGCTCCAGAAATCAGAAGATTATTGACACGGCATTTCAGATTTTTGTGGAGAGAAAGATTGAGCCGGTCAGTATGGGTGAGATAGCCGAAGCGGCTGGAATCGGGCGCGCGACTTTGTTCCGCTGTTACTCAAGCAAGCTGGAGCTTGTCATAGCAGTGTGTGCCGCGAAATGGAAGGCATATCTTGATGAGCTGGACGCGAAACGTCCGATATCATCTATCGGAGACATACCTGCGATAGACAGATTTGTGTTTACATTGGACAGCTACATAGACATGTATCAGCGCCATAAGGATTTGTTGCAGTATAATGATAATTTTAACCATTATGTGACGCATGAAGGTGCGGCGCAGGAACAACTGGTTGATTTCAACCGTTCACTTTACTCTGCCAATACGAGATTTCATCTGATGTATGAGAAGGCTAAGGAGGACGGTACATTCCGCACGGACATTCCGGAGGACATATTCTTCCGTGTGACATTACATTCCATGATGGCTGCCTGCGCGCATTATCAATATCGGTGTTACAGTCGGAGCGGAAGCGGGAAAGACCATTCCGGTGGATATAATCAACAGCATAACAGGTGAGCGCACATCAATCAATCTCACGCTGGCATATAGCGGTGAGTTCGGATTTACCGCGACCTTGACATTGAATGTAAAGGCGGAAAATGCCGGCTATTATGCAAATCTGTTTTACTACAATCAGGGCAGCAATAAGCTTGATTTCGTGTGTGCCGGGCAGATTGACAAGTCCGGAAACGTGGAGCTCACATTCACACACGCTTCCGATTACACTATCGTAATCGCCGATACCGTGCTGAATGGGAAGAACACAGACATCAATCCGGACATCGAAAACCCTGAGCCGACGAATCCTGAGCCGACGAATCCTGAGCCTACGGAGACTGAAACGGCTGGCTCTGAGCCGGGTTCACAGCCGAATATTGAAGCACCTAGGACGGGCGATATTGCATTGCAGAATATATGGCTTATACTGCTTGGCTCGGTGGCGATTGTTATAGGGGCAGGAATTATGTATATCAAAAAAAGAGGTAAAGCGGAGTAGAGTTTTGTGAATCTGATACAGCATAGTGATACAGTACAGTGATATAGTACAACATGTAAAAGCGGTGGCGGGATGTTTGCCATCGCTTTTATAATGGCAAAAATGTGATAATATATCACATTTTCTTGACTTAAAATGTGGAAAAGACTTATACTATATATAAGGATTTGTATATAATTGCTCTGTTTAATTGCAGTCTATGCAATTTTACAGGCAGTATCAGCGAATGTGTGTTGGAGGTGTAATTGTGAAGCGCAGAATAGAGGATGGCTTATTGAGCTGGAAAAATCAAAAGAACAGAAAGCCGCTCATAGTATATGGTGCAAGACAGGTAGGAAAAACATATTCCATAATAAGCTTTGGAAGGAAGAATTATGCAGACTATGCGTATTTTAATTTTGAGGCGAACGGTGAACTTAAGAGCATTTTTGACAGGAATCTTGAGCCGAAGAGAATTGTCTTAGAGCTTGGAGCGGTCTTAGGGAAGGTTATCACGGAGCATACACTGATTATTTTTGATGAGATACAGGCGGCTCCTAAGGCGCTCACCTCATTGAAATATTTTTGCGAACAGGCACCGGAATATCATATTATTGCGGCTGGAAGCCTGCTTGGAGTTGCACTTGAGAGGGAGAACTATTCTTTTCCGGTGGGTAAGGTAAATTCTATCAATATGTATCCTATGGATTTTTATGAGTTTCTTTTTGCAACCGGAAATGAAGTGCTTGCAGATATGATTGAGGCAGGGTACAGGGAGGACACACCGTTGAGTGAGAACCTGCACAGCAGGGCGCTTGAGCTGTACCGCTCATATCTTGTTGTCGGTGGAATGCCGGAGGTTGTGAAGGAATTTATCGAGACGGACGATTACAGGATGGTGAGGGTAAAACAGGCTGAGATTATAAATAATTATACGGCGGATATGGCAAAATACGCCACAAAGAATGAGGCAATAAAGCATGTCGCGACATATAACAGCATACCTTCACAGCTTGTGAGGGAAAATAAAAAATTTCAGTATAAGCTGATTGGCAGCAATGCCAGAAGCAGGGAGTATGAGGCTTCTATAGACTGGCTTTCAAAAGCTGGGGTTGTCCTAAGATGTGAGAAGGTTAATGAGGGTAAGATTCCGCTTGAATTTTACAAGGATATAACAAGCTTTAAGATATATTTTTCCGATGTAGGACTTTTGGCGGCTAAGGCTATGATTCCGGTTGAAAATATTCTTTCGGATATCAATTTGGGCTGGGAAGCCAAGGGAGCAATCACGGAGAATTATCTTGCCGTACAGCTATCGTGCAGGGAGCATAAGCTGTATTACTGGGAGGCTGGTTCAGCAGCGGAGCTGGATTTTGTTATTATGCAGGACAATCGTATTGTGCCTGTCGAATGTAAAGCCAATGTGCATGTCAGGGCAAAGAGCCTTGAGACCTTCAGAAAAAAGTATGATATAGAGGAATCAATCCGTGTTTCCGCCAAGAATTTCGGCATGGATAATGGGATAAAATCGGTTCCGCTCTATGCCGCGTGGTGTATATAAAAATATTTTAATGTCTGTGCCTGCTAAGGAACATGAGGGTGATAAGGATGAGTGCAAATATAAAAATACTTATTGTTGATGATGACGTGTATATTGGGGATATGGTCGCGGCGGCGCTTACAAAGCAGGGCTATGAGCCGGTGAGGGCGTATTCGGGGACGGAGGCACTGCTGGTGCTTGAGAGCACGAAGCCGGACGTGATTTTGTTGGATTTAATGCTTCCGGGGCTTAACGGTGAGGAGCTTATAAATAGAATAAAGGATATCCCGGTTATCGTGGTGAGCGCCAAGGTCGGGATAGATGACAAGGTGACCATGCTCACGCAGGGAGCAGCGGACTATATAACCAAGCCGTTTGAGCTGAGGGAGCTGCTTGCAAGGATTGAGGTACAGCTAAGACTTGCCGGGAGACAGGGTAAGGCTGCCGGAGAAAATGCGGGAAGCAAAGGAAATAATGAAAATAATAGAAATGATAAGAATGTTAGAAATAATAGAAACGACATGCTCACCTGCGGAGTTCTTGCGTTAAATCCCGCCACACATGAGGTGACGGCAGGGGGAAAATGTGTCCACCTCACAAGGACGGAATACGCGATATTAAAGCTTCTGATGATTAACTCAGGTCAGGCGGTGGCGAAGTCCGTGATACTTGACAGGATAAGCGATGACACGCCCGACTGCACGGAGGCTTCGCTAAAGCAGCACATAAGCAATCTTAGAAGGAAGCTAAAGGATACCTGCGGCGATGAGTGCGTTGAGGCAGTGTGGGGGATTGGTTTCAGATTAAAATAGGACAGTTATTTACAGATAATAAGAATCTTTACGAAATCTTTACTGTTTTCTTGACTGGTTTCTTGACATTTATTTTGTATAGTCAATGTATCAAAAATATAGAGCTGATGTGCCGCAAAAGCGGTAAATCGCTCAGAAAAGAGGTTTATATGGAATATTGTCTGGAAACAGAGGGTCTGTCAAAGTCTTACAGACATTTCAAGGCGCTTGGCGGTCTGAACATGCACGTTCCGAAGGGCTCAATATACGGCTTTGTCGGGAGAAACGGTGCGGGAAAGACCACGCTCATAAGAATCATAGCGGGTTTGCAGGAGCCGACATCCGGTAGCTACACTCTGTATGGTTGCAGGAATGATGCTGGGGACATAAGGAACGCGAGAAAGCGTATGGGTGCGGTGGTCGAGACACCGTCGATATATCTTGATATGACGGCGCGGGAAAATCTTATGCAGCAGTACAGGATTCTTGGAATGCCGTCATCCGATGGGATAGATGAGCTTTTGGAGCTTGTCGGTCTGTCCGATACAGGAAAAAAGAAAGCGAAGAATTTTTCGCTGGGTATGAGACAGAGGCTTGGCATTGCTATTGCCCTGTGCGGAAATCCGGATTTTCTTGTGCTTGATGAGCCGGTGAACGGTCTTGACCCGCAGGGCATAGTCCGAATGAGGGAGCTTATACTTAAGCTTAACCATGAGAAAAAGATAACGGTGCTCATATCAAGCCACATTCTGGATGAGCTGTCAAAGCTTGCGACGCACTACGGATTTATCGATGGAGGCAGAATTGTCGAGGAGATAAGCGCTAAGGAGCTGAACGATAAATGCCGCAGGTGCATAAAGGTTACGGTGTCGGATATCAGGGCTTTTTCGCGTGTGATGGACAAGCTGGGGCTTACATACGTTGTGAGTGATGACAGCACTGCACAGATATACGATAAAATCAGCATAAGCAGGCTTGCAGAGGCTCTTGCTTCTGAAAAATGTGAGCTTATAGCAGTCTCAGAGACGGAGGAGTCGCTTGAAAGCCACTTTATAAAGCTGATAGGGGGTGGACAGAATGAATAGACTTCTGAAGGCGGATTTTTCAAGGTTGTTTAAAAGCCTGATTTTTAAGCTTGGAATGATTTTTTCGGTCGGCTTTGCCCTTGTGATGGTGATTGCAAGATACATAGATTTTAAGGTTAATGCACAGACTTATGCAGAATATGGATATACGACATTAAATGCGGATGATTTTCTTTTTACAGGCGGATTTTTTATGATGTTTGCTGTGGCTGTGTTTATCGGAATTTTCGTGGGGACTGATTATTCGGATGGGACGGTAAGAAACAAGATTATGGTCGGACATAGGAGAAGTTCGATTTATCTTGCAAATTATGTGGCCTGCTATGCGGCTACACTGATATTTAATTTTGCATACATTATAACAGTGCTTGCAGCAGGCATGCTTCTGTTTGGAAACACGGCGATTGAACTGAATGCCTTTTTCGTAAATCTGGGCTTTATGATTATTACGTCCGCCGCCCTCAATGCATTGTTTTTATTTTTGGCGATGTTGATAAACAATAAAGCAGCTGCGTCGGTCACGCTGCTTAGCTTGGCGATTGTGCTGTGGTTTTCGGCAATGCTTATAGTTACAAGGATTGATACACAGGAGTATTATCAGGACGTATATCATATGAATGAAGCCGGTGAATTGGTACAGGATAAAGATGTAAAGAATCCAAAGTATTTGACAGGAGCCAAGAGGGAGGTCTATGAATTTATGGATGACCTTCTGCCGTCAACGCAGTATTACCAGATTCTACAGTGGAGTGTTGAGAGACCGGTGAGGTTCATTCTGTGTGATGTTGGGATTGTGATTGTGATGACCGGCGCAGGTGTGTGGGCGTTTCGGAGGAAGGATTTGAAGTAATATACAGGTAATTGCGTTTCGAAATTATCTATATGAATGAAAGCGGGGGATGGGGCTATGATATCTTTGATTGTATGCATTTTGCTTGTGATAGTTATTGTTTTGTTGATTGTAAAAATAGTCTTAATGCGCAAATCAATTGGTGAGATAGCCTCATCACTGGACAGAATCCTTGACGGCGACACCAATGCGGTTATAACGGTGTCGTCGGGGGATGGAAGTATAAGAAAGCTTGCCGCGCGGCTCAACAAGCAGCTTCGCGGGCTTAGGGAGCGCAGAATACGTTATGAGAACGGAGACAGGGAGCTTAAGGAGGCGGTGACGAACATATCGCATGACCTTCGGACACCGCTCACGGCTATATCGGGATATCTGGAGCTTCTTTCGCAGGAGGAGAAGAGCGAAACGGTGGAAAAATATCTTGATGTCATAGATAACAGGACGCAGACGCTAAAGGAGCTTACGGAGGAGCTTTTCCGGTATGCGGTCATACTTGCGCAGGATGAGATTACGTTGGAGATGCTTGACATAAAGGCTGTTCTTGAGGAGAGCATACTCAGCTTTTATGGGGCGATGAACGAGGCTGGTATTGTGCCGGAGCTGTCAATAACAAAGAACAGTGTTATAAGGCAGTCAAACCGCGCGGCGCTGTCGCGAATTTTTGGCAATATAATCGGCAACGCGCTAAAATACAGCGATGGTGATTTGTCTGTTGAGCTTTCGGATGACGGACGGGTCACCTTCAAAAACCATGCGCATAACCTTGACAAGCTGCGTGTTGAGAAGCTCTTTGACCGATTTTACACGGTGCAGGAGGCGCGTGGGTCGACAGGACTGGGCTTGTCGATTGCGCGCAGCCTTGTGGAACAGCTTGGCGGGAGCATTGGGGCGGAATATGAGGACGGAGTGTTGAGGATAGAGGTGAAGGCGTAGTGGGGGATTTTTACATCAGTTTCCTGCTGTGGTATAATTAGAAAAAGAAAGGATAATATATATGACACTTCAGGAGAGAATAATCATATCGAAAAGACCATTCACGAGACGGGAACGGTTATTGATGATGGTGTGCATGAGATTTTAAGGATTTATTGGCTTGTATTGGAACAACAAAAAGAAGAAGATATATTAAGGCAATGGATTGAAAATCTCAAGAGTTAATACCGATTATGTAATAAATTGCGCACAACCTATTGACAAACACTCCAATAGGTTGTATTTTATATTCATAAAGATTGTACACAATCAAATTGTAGTCAATCGAATTATCTGCATTATAACTACATATAGATAAATAATGGGCAGCCAAGCACCCAACAATCAAATTTTTAGAATAAGATTACACAATTAAAGGAGGACATATAATGGCTATCTATGATTACAAGGTCAAGGCTCAGGACGGAACGGAGGTATCACTTGAGGCTTACAGAGGCAAGGTTCTGCTTATAGTCAATACGGCGACAGGCTGCGGCTTCACACCACAGTATTCGGAGCTTCAGGAGATTTATGAGGAGTTCCATGACAAGGGGCTGGAGATATTGGATTTCCCATGTAACCAGTTCGCTAATCAGGCTCCGGGGAGCGATGAGGAGATTCACAATTTCTGCACGGGAAGGTTCGGCATAAAGTTTCCGCAGTTTGCCAAGGTGGATGTCAACGGAGAAAATGCAATCCCGCTGTACAGATGGCTTCAGGATAATTCGCAGTTTAATGGATTTGGAAAGGGCGCCATGAGCCTTGTTTTAAGACCGGTAGCTAAGAGGATGGATGCGGATTACAAGAATAACAGTAAGATAAAATGGAATTTCACCAAGTTTCTGATTGACAGGGATGGAAATTTAGTTGAGAGATTTGAGCCTACACAGGGAATGAAGATTGTAAGAGAAAGAGTACAGGAGGTAATAGGATAATGAAGAGCTTTTATGATTTTGAGGCAGAGGATGTAATGGGAGTAATGCACAGAATGGAGGAGTACCGCGGCAAGGTTGTGCTTGTCGTGAACACGGCGACACAGTGCGGTTTCACTCCACAGTATGATGACTTGCAGGATATATATGAGAGACATCAGGCGGAGGGGCTTGAGATACTTGATTTTCCGTGCAATCAGTTCGGAAATCGGGCGCCGGAGACGAAAGAGGAGATTGTTTCCTTCTGTGATGCCAAGTTCGGAATCACTTTTAAGCATTATGCCAAGATAGAGGTCAATGGGGAGAATGAACATCCGCTCTACAAGTTTTTGAAGGAGCAGAAGGGCTTTGAGGGCTTCGATGAGGAAAATCCGCTTGGAATGATGTTGCAGAGCAGGCTTGGAAGGCTACAGTCCGATTTTATGACCAGCCCGGATATCAAGTGGAATTTCACCAAGTTTCTGATTGACAGGGAGGGTAAGGTCATGGAGCGCTTTGAGCCGACAGCGGACATGGCGTTTGTGGAGGACAGAATAAAGGAACTTTTATAGGAAGGATAGCTATTGTAGGCGACGATATTATGAGATATAATTACTTGACATAAAGTACATGTTCGCAGATGATTTCATTTGATTTGAATGGAATATTGTCACCAATATAAAATATATGGGTGGCTGTAACGGTAATCTGCAGTCTATAGAAAGGATTCTTGACGGCTGGATGGTAGAGGAGATAGAGAGTAAGCTTGGAGATATCAAGTGCGGCAGGCGTCCGACTTCGTGTTCGGGGCAGCTTGCGATTGCTGTGAGAATGGCTTATGACGGATTTCTCAAGCCGGAAGCTGTATAGATAAGCTGGATATGAGTGAGAATGAGAGATATGAAGCGTTGAGGCTTGACAATCAGCTATGCTTTCCGCTGTACGCGTGTGCCAAGGAGATTGTGAGGAGATATAAGCCGTTTCTTGATGAGATTGACCTGACCTACACGCAGTACATTGCGATGATGGTGCTGTGGGAGGAGCGGGAAATCAATGTGAAGGAGCTTGGCAGCAGGCTGTACCTTGATTCCGGGACGCTGACACCGGTGTTAAAGCGGCTTGAGCAGAAGGGGCTTATAACAAGACAGCGCGATGATAAGGATGAGCGTGTACTCATAGTTTCGATCACGAAGGAGGGGGATGAGCTCAAGGATAAGGCGGTGGAGATTCCCATAAAGATGGCAGGCTGTGTGAGTCTTGAGCCGCAGGACGCGGCGGAGCTGTACGGACTGCTTCATAAGCTTCTTGCCGGATTTGAACAGTGATAAATATACGAAAATATGTTGACAAATGTTAGTATATGAGCTATAACAGGTAATGTAACAGTGTTATATAACACTGTTACATTACCTGCTTTTTATACCAGAATTATACTATATCAGCGTTATATTATAGAAGAGTTGTATTGTATTTTAGGATTAAATTATATGAGAGTTATTTATATCAAGGGATTGCGGAATGTAGATTTGTCGATAAACAGTCATGCAGTTTTAGTATTATAATTATGAAACGTATAGATGTATATGTACGCACATGGAATTTCGCAATCACCTGTTATGTAAGAGATGGAGAACATGGAAGATATCAAGCCGACTACATTGGAACGGATACACAGCGCTGCAAAGCGCGAATTTCTTGAAAAGGGTTTTTTAGGAGCGTCGCTCAGAAATATTGTAAAGTGTGCGGGTGTGACAACCGGTGCATTCTACGGATATTATGACAGTAAGGAGAAGCTGTTTGACGCGCTGGTGTCTGAGCAGTATGAGCATGTCATGGATATGTATATGAGCACGCAGAACAGCTTTAAAGAGCTTGAGGCAGAGAAACAGCAGGCTAATATGGGAAAGATTGGCGGTGACTGCTTAGAGCAGATGATTGATTACATGTATGCCAATGAGGATGAGTTCAGACTCATACTCATGTGTTCTAAGGGTACGCGGTATGAGAATATGGTGCATGAGATGTCGGAGGTTGAAGTGCAGGCGACACATGACTTTGTAGAGGTTATGAGAGAGAACGGCATTGAAGTCCGGGAGATTGACCCGAAGCTTGAGCATGTACTTGTAAGCGGAATGTTCACGGCATTTTTTGAGCTGCTGATTCATAAGAATGATATCGGTGAGGCTAAGACATATCTTGAGCAGCTGCGCGAATTTTACACGGCAGGCTGGATGAGGCTTTTTGATATGTGTGACATTCAGAAGAAAGACGTATAAGCTTTTAATTAAGCATGCGTGGTAGTATGTTTGCAATTGAAGTCACATAGCTGCAATTAAATAAGCAGATAAAGGTTCCTTTTAAGGAACTTTTTATTTGAGGTTAGGTTAGCAAAAACTAACATAACTTAGCCGAATGTTTTTAATGTTCGGAATATAAAACTATAATCAGGAGGTAACACCATGAAGGAAGGAAACGAAAAGAGCCCTAAGAAGGAATCAGCGTTCTCAAGGCTCATGGCGTATGCAGGAAGCTACAAGGGCTTTTCCTATGCGTCAATCATTATGTCGGCGGTGAGTGCTGTACTGGCACTTTTTCCGTTTATCTATCTGTGGAAGATTATAAAAGAGGTTATCGCGGTCATGCCTGATTTCTCCAAGGCGGAGGGAATCGTACATAACGGCGTGATGGCGGTTGTCATGGCACTTATAAGCATGCTGGTATACTTTGCGGCACTGCTGTGCTCACACAGGGCGGCATTTCGAATCGCCGCGAACATGAAGGTTACGGCATTAAATCATGTAAAGAAGTTGCCACTTGGCGTGGTTGACAGAATGGGAAGCGGAAAGGTGAGAAAGATTATAGCGGAGTCCGCTGAGGCTACGGAGACTTATCTTGCACACCAGCTTCCGGATACAGCCAATGCCATGCTCACGCCGGTGGCACTTATAGTCATGCTCTTTATATTTGACTGGCGTCTGGGACTTTTGAGCCTTGTCCCTGTGGTGCTTGCCTTTGTCAATATGGCGGGCATGCTTGGAAAAAAGATGGCGGAGGACATGCGCCATTATCAGGATTCGCTTGAGGACATGAATAATCAGGCTGTCGAATATGTGAGAGGAATGCCTGTTGTAAAGACCTTCGGGCAGTCGGTGTTCACCTTCAAAAAATTCCGTGATTCGATAAGCAGCTACGGAAAGTTCTGTATGTCCTACACGAAGATGTGCCGCAGACCTATGGTGCTCTTTGAGGTGTCGATAAACAGCGTGTTTGCTTTCCTCACCTGTGCCGCACTTGTCGTTTCGGCAGGGGGAAATATCACGGATAAATCTGTTGTAAATCTCCTGTTTTATATTATTTTTACACCGATTATCTCAACGACATTCACCAAGATGATGTTTATGACAGAGAACAATATGCTTGTGGAGGATGCACTCACAAGAGTACAGTCGATACTTGATATTGAGCCGCTTCCTGAGAATGGCACGGATAGCAAGGTTTCCGACTATTCCATTGAGCTTAAGAATGCGACCTTCAGATACGAAGGGGCACAGCGCGATGCGGTTTCCGGGATTTCACTTAAGATACCTCAGGGAAAGCATGTCGCATTCGTCGGACCATCGGGTGGAGGCAAGAGTACCACGGCGGCGCTTATCGCAAGATTCTTTGACGTGAATGGCGGAAGCATAAGCATCGGAGGCGTGGACATCAAGGATATTCCTAAGGCGCAGCTTAACGATATGATTGCTTATGTTTTTCAGAATAACAAGCTGTTAAAGCTGAGCATAAGGGAGAATTTAAAGCTCGCGAAGCCGGGGGCAACGGAGGAGGAGATAAAGAGAGCGCTTCATCTGGCACAGTGCGATGATATAATAGCCAAGCTGCCGAACGGAATCGACACACAGCTTGGAACACACGGCACCTATCTTTCGGGAGGAGAGACGCAGCGTATAGCTATCGCAAGGGCGCTCCTAAAAGACGCACCTATAGTTATCCTTG
>OFSD01002587.1_pt1 | contig 11364 bp, 7 predicted proteins | sample 1543191 | NCBI WGS metagenome assembly OFSD01 (sample SAMN04209221, study PRJEB22552) | human gut metagenome | biome: gut; material: feces | host: Homo sapiens | place: USA: Oklahoma
TCTGCTGTTGTGTATCTGCTACACAGACAGGTAAGGAAATGCAGTTCTTCGGAGCTCGTGCAAACCTTGCTAAGTGTCTCCTGTACGCTATCAACGGTGGTAAGGATGAGAAGTTCCTTGACAAGAAGACAGGTAAGCCAATGCAGGTAGGTCCTGACTACTCTCCTATTACTTCTGAGTACCTTGACTATGATGAAGTACTTGCTAAGTACAAGCAGATGCTTGACTGGTTAGCAGGACTTTATGTAAATATCTTGAACCTGATTCAGTACATGCATGACAAGTACTACTATGAATCAGCAGAGATGGCATTGATCGATACAGATGTACGTCGTACATTTGCTACAGGTATTGCCGGATTCTCACACGTTATCGATTCCCTTTCAGCTATCAAGTATGCTAAGGTTAAGGTTATCCGTAACGCAGAGACAGGACTTGCAGAAGACTTCGAGATCGAAGGCGAGTTCCCTAAGTATGGTAATGATGATGACAGAGCAGATAATATCGGTGTATGGCTGCTTCATGAGTTCCTTACAGACATCAAGAAGAGACACACATACCGTAATTCAGAGCCTACAACATCTATCCTTACAATCACATCTAACGTAGTATATGGTAAGTTCACAGGTAACCTTCCAGATGGTAGACGTGCTTGGACACCATTTGCTCCAGGTGCTAACCCAAGCTACGGTGCTGAGACATCAGGACTTCTTGCATCTCTGAACTCAGTTGCTAAGATTCCTTATGAGTGGTCTTTGGATGGTATCTCAAATACTCAGACAATGAACCCATCTGCACTTGGTCATGATGAGGCTGAGAGAGCTGAGAAGCTTGTAAGCGCTATGGATGGTTACTTCGATCAGGGCGCTCACCACTTGAACGTAAACGTATTCGGTAAGGATAAGCTCCTGGATGCTATGGAGAACCCAGATAAGCCAGAGTACGCTAACTTCACAATCCGTGTATCTGGATACGCTGTTAAGTTTATCTCTCTTACACGTGAGCAGCAGCTCGATGTTATCAACAGAACATTCCATGACTCACTTTAATTAGAAGTTTGTCAAAAATGTTTTTGATAGATAAGTAATTCACTGGAGTCCCGGAGATACTATCTCCGGGACTTTTTATAAAAATAAAATTGTTAGAGGTGGAACATGCCGGAGAAGAAACAGATTTTAGGTTATATTCATTCAACAGAAAGCTTTGGAGCCGTAGATGGACCAGGTATCCGATTTGTAGTATTTTTGCAAGGCTGTAAGATGCGTTGTAAGTACTGTCATAACCCGGAGACGTGGAATCTGGTAACCGATTACACAAAGCTCTATGCTGATACAACGGATGATAAAGAACGAGAAGAACTCGAAAAGAAAATTGAAGAGAACACAAAACTGCTACTAGATAAAGGCGTCAAGGTTGAAGCGAGAACTCCGGAAGATCTGCTCAAGCAGGCACTTCGTTATAAGCCTTATTGGAAGGGTGACGGAGGAATAACCGTCAGCGGAGGCGAAGCGCTTCTGCAGATGGATTTTTTGATTGAATTCTTCAAGCTTGCAAAAGCACAGGGGATTCACACAACGATTGATACAGCGGGTAATCCATTTACAAGAGAGGAGCCTTTCTTCTCGAAGTTCAATGAACTGATGGCACTCACTGATTTGTTCCTGCTTGATATCAAGCAGATTGAGGACGACAAACACCGGGAGCTGACAGGGTTCTCGAATAAGAATATATTAGACCTGGCACAGTATCTCTCCGATCAGGGAAAGCATATGTGGATTCGACATGTCCTTGTGCCGGGCATAACAACCGACGAAGCAGATCTGAAGAAGACGGCTGAGTTTATCAAGACTTTGAAGACGGTTGACCGGGTGGAGGTATTGCCATACCATAAGCTTGGAATTCAGGAGTGGGAGCGCCTTGGAATCCCTTATAAGCTGGAAGGAATCGATCCTCCAACCGACGAACAGCAAAAAATTGCAAGAGAGATTCTGGACGCAAAGTAAGCGTTGAACATAAGAGTTGCAAAAACAATATAAGAAAACAAATGAGACTGCGTAATATTCAGGAATATGAGTATTGCGTAGTCTTTTTGGTATAGGAATAGATTATAACAAACAATCATTTTTATGTATGACTGTCTGTATTGACATAACAGAAGAAGCACGTTATAATCTGAAACCATGAAAGGGAAATAAATAGTATATCAGATAGGAAAAGTAGGGTATAAAACCTGCAAGGGAAAGGAAGTACGTCTATGGCAATCATCCAGATACAAGATGTATCCAAAAAATTTCAGACAAAAGACGGCGAGATTGACGCGTTGAAGCATGTGACGCTCGACATCGAAGCCGGAGACATATATGGAATCATCGGTATGTCCGGTGCAGGAAAGAGTACACTCGTACGATGCATCAACCATATCGAAGTTCCGACTGAGGGAACGGTAATCGTGCAGGATAAAGATCTGAGCAAGCTTTCCGAGAAAGAGCTTCGCAAGCAGCGGGAACATATCGGCATGATCTTCCAGCATTTCAATCTGCTGATGCAGAAGTCCGTATTGGAGAATGTATGCTTCCCATTGTTCATTCAGGGGAAGTCGAAGGCTGAGGCAAAGAAGAAAGCTTATGAGCTTCTGGATATCGTAGGTCTGAAGGATCGTGCGAAAGCGTATCCATCTCAGTTATCCGGCGGACAGAAACAGCGTGTGGCAATCGCAAGAGCTTTAGCTTCCGATCCGCAGATTCTTCTGTGTGATGAGGCAACGAGTGCGTTAGACCCACAGACAACTTCTTCGATTCTCGCTTTGCTGCAGGATATCAACAAACGGTTTGGTATTACGATCGTCGTAATTACACACCAGATGGCAGTAGTCCGGGAAATCTGTAACCGGGTAGCAATTATGAAGGATGGACAGGTGGTCGAGAACGGAAGTACTGTGGAAATCTTCAATCATCCAAAGTCAGAGGTGGCAAGAGAACTGCTCAGAAAGGACGATGGTGGAGATACCACCGGTGACGATCAGCAGACAGCAAGTCAGATTCAGGACGGAACGAAGATACGAATCGTATTTACAGAGAACTCCGCATTTGAACCGGTCATTGCAAATATGATACTGACATTTAAGGAGCCAATCAACATCCTGAAAGCTGCAACCAAGAATGTCGGCGGCGTGGCAAAGGGAGAGATGATATTGGAGATTCCGAATGGTTCCACGAATGTGAAAGCGATGGAACAGTATCTGATTGACCGGGGACTTGAGATAGAAGAGTTGTCGGAGATAAAGACAGGAGGTGCGTTCTAATGTGGACAGAACAGGTTCGTTCCATGATTGGAACAGGTATTCTTGAGACGTTATACATGACAGTTGTTTCAACTGTATTTGGATATTTATTTGGACTGCCGATGGGAATTCTCCTTTGTATCACAGATAAAGAGGGATTGAAGCCAAACAAGGTGGTATATAAGATTCTGGATGTGATTGCGAATATTGTACGAAGCATACCGTTTTTGATCTTATTGATTCTGTTGATTCCATTTACAAGACTGTTGCTTGGAAAAAGCTATGGTTCTACCGCAACGATCGTCCCACTGACGGCAGCGGCGATTCCGTTTATCGCAAGAATGGTAGAGTCTTCGTTGAAGGAAGTCGATTACGGAGTCATCGAAGCAGCAAAGGCAATGGGCGCAAGCAACAGCAGAATCATCTTCAGGGTATTGCTTGTTGAAGCAAGAACTTCCCTGATCACAGGCGCAACGATTGCAATCGGAACGATCCTTGGATATTCCGCAATGGCAGGTGCAGTCGGCGGTGGCGGACTTGGAGATATCGCAGTCCGTTACGGATATTACCGGTATCAGACAGATATTATGCTTGTTACGGTGGCGTTACTGATTGTGATCGTACAGGTATTCCAGTCGGTCGGCATGTTCGTTGCAAACCGTCTGGATCGCAGAAAATAATGTGCAATATATGCGGGAATTGGAATGTGCACACCGAAACCTGCTTATATATAAAGTAATGGATCATTGGATAAAAGTTTTCAATGATTATAAAAACAGGAAAGAGAGGACATGAATTATGAAGAAATCAATTAAGAAATTACTCGCACTGACACTGACAGGTGCATTTTTGGTAGGAGCACTCACAGGCTGCGGAAAGAGCGGCGAGGACGATAAGACAATCACAGTTGCAGCATCTGCAACACCACACGCTGAGATTCTGGAGTATGCAAAGGATAAGCTTAAGGAGCAGGGCTATGATCTGCAGGTGACTGTCTTTGATGACTATGTAAAGCCAAACGAAGTGGTAGAAAGCGGAGACTTCGATGCCAACTACTTCCAGCATGTACCATATCTGGAAAGCTTCAATGAGGAGAAGGGCACACATCTTGCTGTTGCAGGTAAGATCCACTATGAGCCATTCGGTATCTATCCGGGAACAAAGAAGAGCTTGGATGAGATCGCAGACGGCGATTCTATCGCAGTACCAAACGATACAACAAACGAGGCAAGAGCATTGCTTCTTCTGCAGGATAATGGCATCATCACATTGAAGGATGGCGCAGGTATCAATGCAACGGTCAATGACATCGCTGAGAATCCACATAATGTAAAGATCGTTGAGCTTGAGGCTGCACAGGTAGCCAGAGTTGTCGATGAGACAGCATTTGTCGTATTGAATGGTAACTATGCACTTGCTGCCGGTTTCTCTGTAGGAAAGGATGCCCTTGCATATGAGAAGAGTGATTCTGAAGCTGCTAAGACATATGTAAATGTAATCGCAGTGAAGGAAGGAAACGAGGACAGTGCAAAGATCAAGGCACTGGTAGATGTATTGAAGTCTGATGATGTGAAGAAGTACATCAACGACACTTACGATGGAGCAGTTCTTCCTTACGAGGAGTAATTATGGCGAAATGGTTATCCGCTTGAACAGACAGGCAGGCGTATAACGATAGTGCACAAAAGATAAACGACATGAACTACCCGGTTCTCTGTACATTCCCAATGACAGTCGGAGTGACAGACAGCCGGGTATTTTTTACGAAAAAAATGGAAATTTCCGGTCGGATATAAAAAGAACGCATAACAGCCATATAGATAGTAGATGTCAACTGCCGTAAAACAAAAAAATCGAAAGTATTTGCGATGATTTTGGAGAAAAAATAGAGAAAAATATGCATTTTGCTCTTGTTTTTTTCGAGGATTCTCTATAAAATAGAAAACAGACGGTTTAAATGCATGATTCATACAATGCAAATAAATGTGAAAGGTATAAGGTAGCTGAAATGAAGAAATACAAGGATATGAGTAAAGACGAGTTATTGACATTAAAAGCCGCTCTTATGGAGGAATACAAGGAAGAACAGGCAAAGGGCCTCAGCCTCAATATGGCAAGAGGAAAGCCTGGATTCGCCCAGTTAGCACTTTCCATGCAGATGTTAGATGAGATTAATAGCAAATCTGATATGCGTACCTTGCTTGGAAATGATACAAGAAACTATGGAGATCTGGATGGTATCGGAGAGTGTCGTCAGCTTATGGCAGACATGATGGAAGTCAAGAAGGAGAACATCATCGTATATGGTAATTCCAGCCTGAATGTCATGTATGATACAGTTTCCCGTTCGATGACACACGGTGTCAATGGTTCGACTCCTTGGTGCAAGCTGGATAAGGTCAAGTTCCTCTGCCCGGTACCTGGATATGACAGACATTTTAAAATCACAGAGTTTTTCGGCATTGAGATGATCAACATCCCGATGAATTCCGATGGACCGGATATGGATCTGGTTGAGAAATACGTAAATAACGATGCCACAGTGAAGGGTATCTGGTGTGTGCCGAAATATTCAAATCCAACCGGAATCGTATATTCCGATGAGGTGGTAAGAAGATTTGCAGCATTAAAGCCGGCAGCCGAAGACTTCCGTATCTTCTGGGATAATGCATACTGCATCCATCATCTGTATAAGGATCAGCAGGCAGAAATCCCGAATATCTTAGAGGAGTGTGAGAAGGCCGGGAATCCGGATATGGCATATATGTTTGCTTCGACATCGAAGATTACATTCCCTGGTTCCGGTGTTTCTGCAATCGCAACTTCTACAACAAATGTAGAATTTATCAAGCAGCAGTTAACCGTACAGACAATCGGTCATGATAAGATCAATCAGCTCCGTCATACAAGATTCTTCAAGAATATTGACGGACTGAAGGCACATATGGAGAAACATGCGGATATCTTACGTCCGAAGTTCGAGGCAGTTTTAAATGCATTTGATCAGGAGCTTACAGGACTGGAGATCGGTTCGTGGGTAAAGCCGCTCGGTGGATATTTCATTTCCTTTGATGCACTCGAGGGCTGTGCGAAGAAGATCGTAGCAATGTGTAAGGATGCAGGCGTGGTACTGACAGGCGCCGGTGCAACCTATCCGTATGGCAAAGATCCAAAAGACAGCAATATCCGTATTGCTCCTTCGTTCCCATCTGTGGAAGAGATGGAAGCAGCATCGAAGATTTTCGTGCTTTGCGTGAAGCTTGCAAGTATCGATAAGTATCTGGAAGCATAAGCTTGCCAGGGCAATTAAATAGAGAGTATTCAAATCCCGGTGTGAAAGCGCCGGGATTTTTTGCATGGATTTAACAGTATTATGATGGTTTTATGATAGAACCGGGTGATAGTATCTGCTAGGATCATTTATAATTGGGAAATATATGCGATCGTGAACAGCCTTCCGGATATTGGTGATCGCTGTTTGGTAATTGGTGTATCAGGATACGGAGAATGAGATATGTATGATGATGAAAGAAAAATTTTGACAGACCGGTTAGATAAACCGGTGATCCATAACCGGAAAAAAATCAGAGATAAATACAGACAGGATATACAGACGATGGGGCAAAAACAGCATATCAGTACTGCGGAAGACATGAAACTTCGCGAGATGTTACTCAGTCCGCAGAATAAGGTGGAGGACACACGAAATGAAAAAAATGGATGTGCGCTCTTATTGTTCCTTGAAATATTTTTTACCATTGCGGTATTGATTGCCAGTCTTGCTGTGACGGTTATGCCGCAGGCACCTTCCGGACGGACGATGGCGGATGCGATATCAACGTTCTTCTTTATAGAGATCCCTTTGTGGTTACCATTTTTGATCATCATGAACAATCACGGTAAAATAAAAAAGGCAGTTGAAAAGGGAAATTTTGAGAAATATAATTTTCAGATTCGGGAAAAAGTATATCAGGAATTTTGGAACGAAGATTATATGATAACAAATCATTATATTGAGATTGCAGGCATGTATGTACCGATCCGTGAAAACCTGATTACAGGTCTTACTTGTTGGCAGACAATCTCTGTTGTGCTGGTCGAATATAAGGGAACGTATTATTTTTCATATCTTAATGAAAATGTGTTTTACAATGATAACGAAGAAGATCTTTGGTGGAATGATTTATCACGAAAAAAGACATACTAATTCCATAAATAAATGGAGGAATTCGTATGAAGGATCGAATCGAGACATTGAAGGGATATTTGAAGCGGCTTGGAAATGGAGAACCGCTGGAAGTAGTAAGAAAAGATTTCGTGGAAGTATTTAAGAATGTTGATCCTGCGGAGATCATGAAGGCAGAACAGGAGATGCTTGCGGAGGGAACACCGCTTTTGGAGGTGCAGAAGCTGTGTGATGTGCATGCCGCACTTTTCCATGGAAAGACGCGGGAGGAACAGATCGCAAATGCAGAAAGGGCAGTGCATGCGTCGGTGTTACGGGAGGAACGGGAGTCAAAGACGCGGGAGCTGGCGCAGACCAAAGGACATCCGCTGTGGCTGTTTGCAAATGAGAATGGTGCTCTTGCTATGCTGTTAGAGCAGGCAGAGGAGAAAATCAAAGATGGCAGTGCAAATAAGAAGACGTTGGAATCATTGCGTGGCATCTCCATTCACTATGCGAAGAAGGGAGATCTTCTGTATCCGGTTTTGAATGTGCGGTATGGGATATCCGGACCGGCAAGTGTGATGTGGACGGTTGATGATGAGATTCGGGATGAAATCTCATTTCTTGCGAAGATGAACGATAAGGAACCTGAATGGCAGGAGCGGTTTGCAACGGTAGTGGCACGGGCACAGGAGATGATCTACAAAGAGGCAAATATTTTGTTTCCGAACTGTGCGGCGAATTTCACGGAGGAAGAGTGGATCGGCATCTACCAAGACCAGAAGGATTATGCGGTTTGTTTCGGCGTGGAGCCGGAGATCTGGCAGAAGGCAGAGGACAATCAATATGTGCCGGAGACGTCGCTCACAGAGACGGAAATCCGCATGCCGGGCGGGCATCTGACGATTGCGCAGCTGACCGCACTTCTGAATACGATTCCGATGGAGATCACATTTGTGGATGTGGACAATATCAATCGTTTCTTCAATGAAGGACCGAAGGATTTTAAACGTCCGGGGATGGCAATCGACCGGGAAGTGTTCTCCTGTCACCCACCGAAGATTGAATCGACCGTGCGAAGAATTATTGGAGAGTTCCGTGTAGGGGCATTGGACGAGGTTCCAATCTGGATGGACAAAAATGGAAAATGCATGCTTGTCAGATACATGGCGGTACGGGATAAAGAGGGTAAGTATCTCGGCACACTGGAGCTCGTGCAGGATATGGGATTTGCAAAGGAACATTTTCAACCGGAAAAGCGGCAGGAGGAGATATGGTAAGCGGAGAAATGGCTTGTATATGCGGCACGTAAATGATAAAATCTGATGTATATGCCAGAAATAAATGTACGACTTAAAATAGGAGAAATCAGATGAAAATTACAATCATTGCAGTGTCCGTATCTGCACTTTCACAGATCCAGATATTTCAAAAAGAATATGCAAAAAAATACCCGGAGGATGCAATTGATTTTGCAGTCTTTTATGTGGCAGGAATGGAAAACAAATATCTGATGCATCCGGAGATTCTGGAGAATGCAGTCCGTGAGGCGGATGTTGCAATCATTGACCTGATGGGCGTTTCAGAGGCGTTGCGGGAGATTGTCAGACGCGGTTTAGAGGAGTGCCGGGGACAACGGATTGTGATTGGTAACGAATTGCGTGAATATCTGCGCCTCGGAACATTTTCCATGGAAGCAATGGGTAAAATGATGAAGTCCTCCCAGAAGAAACCGCAGACAGGAGATGTGTCAGAGGAGGAAGCTAAGCAAGCGGATACGAAGGAAAACAAAAAACCGACAGCCAGTGCGTTAGAGAAGATGCGCCGGATACGAAGAATGGCGATGATCCTTGGCAATGTCCTTCCATTTGGCATGACAAAGGATATGAAGCAGGTGTTTTTGCTGATGGACTATTGGCAGCAGGCAACCTACACGGATATAGAATCATTCTTCTATCTGATTTTACGAAGATATTGCGGCAGGAGCTTTCTGCCGAAGGAAAAGCCTTGTACGATGCGGTACGGAATCTATCTGAAAGATCCGTTTTCACTTGCATGCGAAGATACGCTCGAGAAATATTGGAAGAAAAATCCGTATGACAAAGGCAGGGATACGATAGCATTTTTGTTTTACGGACATGCATATCCGAACGATTATCTGCCAATCGTGCGTATCATTTGTGAAAAATTAAGAGAAAAATATAACATACTTCCGATTGCATTCTCACAAAATGAGGATCGTGATCAGGAGAAATTAAAGAGTTATCTCTGCCAGAAGAAGTACCCGGTATCCGCGGTGATCAATACGATGCCATTCCGGCTTGGGGCAGGTCCGATGGGCGGAAATGCAGACGGTGCAGTGCAGATTCTGAAGGAACTGCAGGTGCCGTATATCAAGCCATTCTGCCTGACGAAAATCACAGAGCAAAGATGGCAGGAAGCATCCGCGGTCAATCCGGGCGAGTTCCTGATCAGTATGTTGCTGCCGGAATTAGATGGGGGAATCCTGACATTTCCGGTTGGTGTGATGGGGGAAGCGACGGTATCCGAATTGCAGCCAATCACAGAACGGATTGATACACTTGTGGCACGGCTGGAAGGATATCTGAGGTTACAGAAGCTGGCAAATCAGGATAAGAAGCTGGCGTTCGTGTTCTACAATTACCCGCCGGGCGAAAGCAATGTTGCATCCGCGGCATTTCTTGATACCTTTGCATCGGCGGCAGAAGCTTTGAAGCAGTTAAAACAGGCGGGATATCAGGTGGAAGCCCTGACGGCTGAACAGCTTCGGGAGGCGTTCGTTATGGATGGTAATTGCAATGCGCCACAGTGGAGCGACGAGGCCGAGGCTGCGATTACATACAGGCTGGATGGAGAGGACTATCCAGTGAAGGGGATTCGATGTGGAAATGTATTTCTTGGGTTACAGCCGTTGCGGCAGTACGGAGACAGTAAAGCGGATATCATCGAGAACTACCATGACCGGAATCAGGAACCACCGAAGGCATATCAGGCATTTTACCATTATATAGGGGAAGAATTTGGCGCGGATGCAGTGATTCATTTCGGTACACACGGGACTTTGGAATTCCTGCCGGGTAAGGACAATGGCATGATGGGACAATGCTGGCCGGACCGTCTGATCGGGACAGCTCCTCATTTTTATTATTACTATATCGGGAATCCTTCGGAAGCGATGATAGCCAAGCGGAGAACGCATGCTACGATTATCAGTTATCAGGCACCTGCTTTGAAAAAAAGCGGAATATATGGTGAATTGCAGGAATTAAAAGAGACAATCGCTGAGTATAGGGAGAGTATGCAGAGTGCACCGGAACGCTGCGATGATCTGATGAACCAGATTGACCATCTGGCAGAGGCATGTGGATGTACAGGGGATCTTGAGCAGATCGAGGAATATTTGTATGAATATGAAAATAGTCTGATCACGGATGGCTTGCATGTGATGAATGCGGAGGAGGCACAGGGACTTCTGCATGCCTTAGATGGGGAATATGTCCCTGTTGGAACTGCGGGAGACGTGGTGAAAAATCCGGATATCCTTCCATCCGGGCGGAATCTTGTGCAGTTTGATCCGCGGTTGGTTCCGACTAAAACGGCATATGAGCGGGGCGCAAGAGCCGCACAGCTTGCCGTGGAACAATATAAAAAGCAGACAGGCAGTTATCCCGATACAACCGCTGTGATTCTCTGGGGATTAGAGACATCCAGAAGCCAGGGCGAGACAGTCGGGCAGATCTTATATTATCTGGGACTCCGTCTAAGGACGGATCGTGCGAGCTTTGATGACCGTCTGGAGATTATCCCGCGGGAGGAACTTGGAAGACCGCGTATGGATGTGGTGATCCATATGTGTGGATTCTTCCGGGATATGTATCCGAATCTGGTAGATAAC
>OFSD01002592.1_pt1 | contig 11340 bp, 9 predicted proteins | sample 1543191 | NCBI WGS metagenome assembly OFSD01 (sample SAMN04209221, study PRJEB22552) | human gut metagenome | biome: gut; material: feces | host: Homo sapiens | place: USA: Oklahoma
TAAATCGATTTTTGCCATCTTACATAAACCTCTTTTCTTAAATTGTATCAATAGAAATGGATTAACCAAATTCTTTTGTTATTATACATAATCACTTTTCAAAAAGCAACAGTATAATCATAGTGTTTAGGTAAATTTTAGAATTAATACAGGAAAAATTTTACAAATTATATGCCGTTATCCTATATTAAGCCAATATACCCTTGATGTATTCTGCTATCTCAGCATTCTTGCAGTCCTTGAAGAAGTACTCTGCAAAATGCTCACCGCTCACTGCTCCCTTTAGAAGTTCTTTATCAATATTCTTAAGAATATAGAGCATATCTGTGTGTGTTACCTTCTTAACCTCGTCTAATATCTTCTTGTTGCGCTGCTCCGGCACAACTCTCTCCTTAGGATAGCCGCCGCCCGGCTCCTGCTCGAAGAGCTTCTCAAAGATGTATGTAAGGTTAAGCTCTGCGCCCCAACCAAAGCCCTTTGCGAAAGGAAGAGCCACAGCATTGCCCGCATTAATCTGGCTGAACATAAATGCGTCCGAAGGGTCAACAATATGTCCGCATAATACACCAGGGAATGAATTGAGCGCAAGCATAGCACCCTCACCTGTTCCACAGCCTGTCACAACGAAATCCGCTGCACCGCTGTTAAGAAGAATAGCTGCTAAAATACCACACTGTACATAAGTAAGCTGTGCAGCATCATCCGCCGAATACATTCCATAATTGACCACCTCATATCCCTTAGCGTCCGCAACCTTCTTAAGGTTCTCGTAAACCATGGCATTTTTAGCTGCCTGGCTGTTTTCATTAATTAAAGCTATTTTCATTATAATCCTCATTTCTGCACATAGCTTCTGTGCATAGTTTTTAACATGTCGATATCTCTGCACAGCGCAAAGGTATCACAACCACATACATATTTATCTTAACATTTTAAACATTTTTGTGCAAGCCCCTGATTATCTTCTTACGCACTCATATTTCGCCTTCGTCATAAGGCAGCTTCTGAGCGAAAAAAATCTCGCATCTATAGGACCGTCATTAATCGTAATATCCATTGCAGCAGCTATATTATTGATTAGATCGTCATCTATATTATTCCTGATAAGGTTAAGGTAATTTATCTTGTCCTGATATGTCGGTGCATCCAGGAAATCAAGCAGGCGCATATCCACCCCATCTGCTGGCCGGCTTTCTATCTGAGTTCCCTGACCATCAGATACGGACTCTCCAGTCTGTTCACCGGCTCCAACATACTGTTCTGTATCCTGCCTGTTATCTTCTGCATATTGCGATGTATCGTGCCTGTCATCATCCATATCGGCAGTATTCGCGCCAGTAACCGGATGTGTGCTGTTCCACATGTCTCCATTACCGGCGGCATTAAGCAATGTATTCATAAGCTCAAATCTATACTTCTGCTGTACATCCGGATATTTCATATGGTCAACTTCTCCGATAAACATATCATACGGGCGCACCCAGACATCCATGTCACCATAAAGTGCCTGATAAACGACATACCTTTCATTAGTTTCCGAATGTGCTGCAACTGCCACTATCTGATAAAGACCGCCCTTAAAATGTCTGTATATCTGTCCTGTTCTTACCTCTCTCATACACCTTCTCCATTCCTTCTGCCCTTTTAACCGACGCTTTTAGGCAATTGTAAAACCGGCGCTTTTTATATTATTGTATCAAAAATCATCATCAAACTCAAGTACACTTTTCAGTCTCCTATGCATATAATATATCAATTCCTCCATATTGGAAAACTTATCAATGAATATCCGAAACAGAACTTATTGTGTAAGTGATATATATCGTCTCGATAGCATTCCATATACCGGGTACGGAAGCTGTGCTGCAATACTTGACACCGGAATATATCCTCATCCTGATCTTGCAGACCACATAGCACATTTTGAGGACTTTATAAACGGCAGAAAACACGCATACGATGACAATTCGCATGGTACACATGTTGCCGGTATAATAGCCGGAAACGGCTTTTCCAGTCAGGGAATATTAAAAGGCATGGCTCCAGGCTGTCGCATAGTAGCGCTGAAAATTCTTGATAAAAAAGGTAACGGTGACAAAAACTCACTTTTAAATGCATGCAGCTGGATAAAAAATAACTATAAAAAATATGGCATCAATATTATAAACATCTCCATCGGCTCAGATACCGCCGACTGCAACGAAGAAAAGGACGAAGTTGCCGCCGCAATCAACAGCCTGTGGAATCTCGGGATATGTATTGTTGTCTCAGCAGGAAATTCAGGCCCCGGCCCCGGCACAATAACTTTTCCCGGAACATGTGAAAAGGTTATAACTGTCGGCAGCGATGCTATTCTGCTTTATTCCGGATATAAAGAAAGCACCGTTTCCCGCTCAGGTGAGGGTCCTACCAAATGCAACATAAACAAACCGGATCTGCTGGCTCCCGGGCACAATATTATAAGTTGCCACAACCGATACAACGGATATACAGCAAAAAGCGGCACATCAATGTCAACACCCGTTGTATCCGGAGCGATTGCACTGTATCTTGAGAAATATCCCAACGCCTCCAACGATATTATTAAGCGAAATATAAAGCTGAGTGCCGCCGATGCCGGTTTTACCATGAACAGACAGGGCGCGGGACTGTTAAATGTAAAGCATTTCCTAGAACAAAAACCCTTGTAAGCCACATGTTAATGTAAGCCTGCAAGGGTTTAATTGTTCTCTTTGTATTTTTACCTGCCTTTCTTTCCGGCAATATAGTTATCCAGCTCTTCTTCCATAATTTCAAACGGAACTATTCCCGTATCTAAAATAAGCTGATGAAATTCCTTGGCATCAAAGCTGTCACCAAGCTTTCTTTCTGCCTTCTCGCGGAGCTTTATCATCTTTATGTGTCCTACCGTATAAGGTAAAAGAAGTCCCGGATCACTGATTACTGTCTCGTAGATAGACTGTGCTGTGCTTCCGTCCTCATCATTTATGTAATCATTTAGGTATCCGGATACATCATCAACTCCCCATCCCTCATAGTTTACACCAAGGTCAACCCTCGACTGAAGGATATATCCGAACATCTCGTCAATTGCACACATCTGTGAAAGCTCCTCGCTGCATCCGAGCATCCTGTAGGATCTGTCCGAGGCATACTGTGCATAGCCTTCCGTAAAGCCTATAAAGTCAACAAGCTTTAACACATTAGGTATCTCTTCATTATTGTACACGCTCGTATACTGGTAAAGGTGTCCAGGGAAGCCCTCGTGAGCGAGTGTTGTGTATAGCTGCACATCATCACCCTCAACCGCGGAACCATTCACCTTGATCGAGTTGTAATCAAGCTGGTCAAGACGTGCCGAGAGATAATATGCAACCGTGCCCTCAACCTCTGTTGCCTTGCTCTGGTACTCTACAACAAAATCCTTCGTGTAAGGCTCAGGAAATTCACTCGTACATTTTTCTGAGAGATACTCAAGAATCTCCTTAGGCTCCGACATTCCGGTGTCAAGGTTAGTCTCCTGCGCTGCAAGTGTCTCATCAGAATAATACAATGTCGCATATTCCGTGAGTACGCTCTCAAGCTCAGAATCCAAAAGCTTGATAACCGCCTCAGGGGTCATCTGTGTGGATGTCTTATCATGAACTATCGCTGTATATAATTCTTTTCCGCCATCAACATAGTAAAGACCCTTATCATTCGTCTCTCCCTGCATAAGCTCTGAGAGCACCGAAATCACAGCTTTGTACGCTTCGTTGTAATAATCATTTACATACTGCTCATTGGCTGCAATATATTCCTTCTTCTTCGTCTCATCAATATCAAGCTCAGCAATCTTCTCCTCAAATGAAGCCAGAAGCGGATTTACTTCCTCGTCAAGATACTTATTGCACATATCTATATTGTCCTGCGCGCAGAACGATGACATGAACCTGCCTTCCTCTGCCTGCTTCTTTGTAAAATCAAGAACCTGATCTACATATCTTTTTGTATCCTTTATGAGATCGAGATATTCCTTTACATCCTGCTCATCATCAAAAACATATTCTATAAAGTTAGTTGGTAAGTTGGCTATAAGTCCCGAGTTACTTCCGAACATATTCTGAATCATGCTAAGACCATCATATTCTGCCTGCTGTTCAAAGTAAGCCTTAAGAGTTTTAAGTGAAAGCTGCTGTCTCTGTGTAAGCAGCTCCGGATTAAAGCCGTTTAATTTTTCTATGACTCCATCTACTTCCTTTTCGGATTTTTCAATTTCTTCAACGGAAAAATCGCCTAAAGTATAATCCTTTACTTCAACACCGAATTTCTCCGGATCAGCTAATTTATAATGTACACTCAGTACATCATCACCTAACACATCCTTAAATAATTCATCACAGTACTCGTCAAACTGACGCTGCGCTTTCTGTTCTTTTGTCTCAGTCTTACAGCCAAAAAGAGAAACTGTAAGCGTACCTGCCAGCACTACCGCCAACGCTCTTCTTATAATATTTCCCGGAACCGACCTCTTAACCATCGTCTTAATCCTCCCCTATATTAATTAAAATAAACTATATCATCCTCCGGTTTTTCTGCCGGCTGTATATCCGTTGCGTAGAGTACAACACCTTTTCCCTTATACTCCATCTGGTACTCCACATTTACCTTCGCCGTCAGCATAATAAAATCCCTGTCCTTAAATGCCTTGAGCTGCTCTGCTGTCACCTTATCACATTTACACTTATAACCAATAAAGCGAATATCGTCAGCGCAGCATGTCATTGCAAAACGTCCCGGAACAAAATTGTCCTTGAAAAGTGACTTAGGTCTGTACACTACAGCCTTCATCTTCATCGTCTTTCCCTTGTATTTGTCCGGATTATCCATGGCATCGACGTACCATATACCGAAATCTTCGTCCGCAACCTCTACAACGTCCTTGCTAAGATCAAATGGAAGAATCTCTTCGACCTCGTTGGAGCTTCCGTCGGATGACTCGAAATACACCTGCGTTCTTCCGTTCACCACCTTGACACTTCTTCTGTATCCGGCGCGGTTCGTATCCTTGACGCATCTGTTAAAGATGACCATATCGGAAAGCTTGAACTTCTCCATCATAATCGACTTCATATCGTTGTTAGCCATGTGCATGTCGAATGTTGATGCATCAACAAGCGTTATAACCTGCGCCATGACAAAGAATGACGGCTGCTCATTCTCAAGAAAATTCTTCATATTCCACATGCCGTTAAATTCTATGAATATACGCATCGGCTTATGCTTGTCGCAGAGCTTCTTTAAGTTATCCTTGTTAAGCTCTGACTCATCCTCAATATATTCAATCGCAACATTAAGCGGTGCTAACTGCTTCTCATCGTACTCCTCCATGCCCTCCTCGCAGGCTATAAGAAGGGTCTTATCTCCATCGGCAAAATCCTCACTCTTTAATGCGTCATCTATAAAAAGAGTCTTGCCGCTCTCCAAAAAGCCATTAACCAAATAAACCGGTACTTCCATTACATCTTTCCTTTCATAATTAACAGAGTAACCGCCTGACTATTCAGACGGTTATTCTGCATGCTAATCATATATTACTTATATTCGCTAAAAAAATCAATAATATTTTAATATTATTTAGGCAAGCTTGAACAGCTTTTCAAGCTTCTCCTCATTCAAATTCTGACCGATCACACAGATTCTTCCTGTATAATCTGCTCCGCCATCACGTATCTCGTACTCCTCAGGGACAGCGTCAAAGTAAATCCACCTGCCATCGGCACCGCTTACCATACCCTTTGCTCTTAGGATAATACCGAACTCAGACTTCTCTGTGAGCTTGATAAGTATGTCCTCAATCTCTTCCTTAGTGTATACATGAGGGGTCTCCCTGCCCCAGCTTGTGAACACATCATCTGCATGGTGGTGATGGTGATGATGTCCACAGCCACAGCTGCACTCCTTTCCATCCTCATGATGATGGTGCTCATGCTCATCCTCGTCATCATCATCGTCATGGTGATGTCCGCAACAGCACTCCTCACCGTCCTCATGGTGGTGATGGTGATGATGCTCATGCTCATCTTCATCCTCGTCGTCATCATCGTGATGGTGCTCTGCTGAATGCTCAAGAGCCTCCTTTAAAAGCTCGTCCATAAGTGACTTCTTCTCAAGAGCCGATACAATCTGCTCACCGTTAAGCTCATCCCAAGGGGTTGTGATGATAGCTGCCTCAGCATTCTTATCACGGATAAGTGCAACGCTCGCCTCAAGCTTGGCAGCATCCATGTTCTGTGTTCTTGAAAGAACGATTGTGCCGGCATGCTCAATCTGGTCATTATAGAACTCACCGAAATTCTTCATATACATCTTAGCCTTGGTTGCATCTGCAACAGTGAGGAAACAGTCAAGTTCAAGACCTGCCTCGTCCTTAACCCTCTCAACCGCAGCTACAACATCGGAGAGCTTGCCTACGCCAGATGGCTCGATTATGATTCTGTCCGGAGCATACTCCTTGGAAACCTTTATGAGAGCCTTACCGAAATCTCCCACAAGTGAACAGCAGATACAGCCTGAATTCATCTCCGTTATCTGAATGCCAGCATCCTTTAAGAAACCGCCGTCAATTCCTATCTCACCAAATTCATTCTCTATCAACACAACCTTCTGTCCTGCATAAACCTGCTCTAAAAGCTTCTTAATAAAAGTAGTCTTACCTGCACCTAAAAAGCCCGAAATAATTGTTACCTTTGCCATTTTAAAATTCATTCCTTTCTAAAAAAATGATAATTATCTTTTGACAGCTTGTTATTATATCACTTGTGTTGTATAAATGCAAATATGAAATTCAAATTCATATTTCACCATAATACCATAAACCGATGTCGGGGTCAAAACATGCTCTATAAGCTTAGCGTGTATAACATATTATCCATCCATACATTAAATCAGCATATTTGAAACCCGGCATTGTGAACTTATTATATCAAATTTTCATAAAACTGTTTCAATTATATATTAAATATAGTATAATTGATGGATAAAGTACCAAGCTTTCTTTAAAAGGTACATTTCCTGATTTTATTTTGTGTATTTATATCAGATCTATGGAGGATTATTATGGCAAACAAGAAGATTGTAGTTGCCCTCGGGCGCAATGCTTTCGGTGAAACCTTCCCGGAGCAGAAAGAGAATGTAAGCAAGGCGGCAAAAGCTATAGCAGACCTTGTTGAAATGAAGTACGATATTGTTATCACACATAGCAACGGACCACAGGTTGGTATGATTCAGACAGCCATGACAGAGTTTGCACGTCTTGACCATCGTTATACCGTAGCCCCTATGTCTCTGTGCGGTGCTATGAGCCAGGGATATATTGGCTACGATTTACAAAATGCCATCCGTACAGAGCTTTTAAATCGTGGAATCTATAAGACAGTCTCAACCATCATCACACAGGTTAAGGTTGATCCATTTGACCCGGCATTTTCTAACCCTACCAAGGTAATAGGAAGATATATGACCAAGGAAGAAGCCGAAGCTGAAGAGGCCAAGGGAAATTATGTTGTGGAGGAACCTGAAGGCTACAGAAGAATCATTGCCGCTCCTAAGCCTATGGATATATATGAAATTGATGCCGTGAATGCACTGCTTGACGCACATCAGATTGTAATAGCAGCCGGCGGCGGCGGAATCCCTGTGCTTGAGCAGCGCACCAGGTTAAAAGGTGCAAGCGCAATCATCGAGAAGGATTATGCTGCGGCACGTCTTGCAGAGCTTACTGAAGCCGACACACTTTTATTCCTCACAGTCTATGACAAGCTCACAGTCAACGCCGGCAAGCCGGACGAATGTTCATTTGAGAATGTGACTGTAGCCGACCTCAAGCCTTATGCGACAACAGGCGACTTCGGTCCAATAACCACACTTCCTAAGGTTAATGCCGCCATTGAGTTCGTTGAAGCAGGCACAGGAAGAAAGGCCGTCATCGCGAACCTAGAGCATGCTAAGGATGCGCTTCTCGGAAGGTGTGGTACAACCATCACACGATAATATTTAATATAAGCCGGATTGCAGAAGTACCCGAACATTCTGCAACCCGGCTTTTTAATACAATAATCTTTTTAGTTTAGTTATAAATTCAATAACCATTTAGCGAAAACACATAATCAAGTATATTGATAAGCTCTTTTCCTGTATATCTTGAATAGACCGCCTCCCTTGCCATAACCGGGTTATCAGTAATAATATTGTCCACGCCCATGTTGGCAAGTGACTTCACTATCGATGGTGCGTTCACGGTCCATACATACAGTTCCTTTCCATATCTGTGTACAGAATCAACCAGTGCCTTATTCACAAAAGAGTAGTTGATACTTATGACATCGACATAGCTTATTGAGTAGTATGCTCCATAAGCTGCGGACAGCACATAACCTGTTTTTATATCACTGTTAAGCTTCTTGACTTCGGCTAAAACAGAATAATCCGATGAAGTCACAATGCACCTGTCCTCAAATCTGTTACGTTCGATTATGTCTACGACCGCCTCTGTCAGACCCTTTTCCCTTTTATTGTATTTAATCTCAATGTTGAGCTTTACCAGTGGTCCGATTTCTTTTATAACCTCTTCAAGTGTAGGAACCTGCTCTCCGGCAAAATCAGCAGAGAACCAGCTTCCTGCATCAAGTTCCTTGATTCTGTCATAGGATACCTGCCATATATTTTTATTGACTCCTGTCGTTCTCTTTAAATTCGAGTCATGCATGACTACCACAACATTATTGGAGGTAAGATGAACATCCAGCTCCACATAATCTGCCAGATCATAAAGTGCCTGTTTAAACGCAGACATAGTATTCTCCGGTGCCAGCCCTGAGCTTCCCCTATGTGCGCTTATTTCCGGAACTTTTAAAAGCTCTACCTTATCGAATGGATTTCTGGCAGTTCCAACGAATATGTACACGCATATCATTATACCTGAGATGACTGCCCCCGCCACTATGCCAGCCTTAACAGGAGTTTTAAGATACACAGGATTATCTATAACTTCCTGCGTATTTTCAGATACTCTCCATACCCTTCCGATTTCCTTCCTGTAGCGGAAGAACATACTGGAAATAACAAGATATGAAGCCGGCGTTGATATCAGCACAAGTATAAAAGTTATAATATTCTTAAATCCCTTGATTACAGTAAGATATATGGCCATTCCCGCTCTTGTAAAATTTAACAGGAGACTCCCTCCAATCACAATCAAAGAAATCACAAGGAACAGAGCGCCCACTGCTACCATTATCATAACATTCCAGAACAACACCAACATAATTGTTCTTAATGTCCTTCTGCGAAGCAGCGATGCGCTTCTTTTGTATGCGTCCTTTACATTTTCACTTCCATATATAAGATAATTAGGTGTAAATATCTCTCTGATAGCCAATGCAAATAAGACAAAACATACGAGTAATATCACAAGGTACATTATGTTTTTATTGCCAAATACCCTGGTAATATACTCCGGAAATTTCAGGTTTACCATCGCAAGTCCGAGAATTATGATATTAGAAAACGGAAATAAAAATATCTCGTACAGTACCATGGAAGTATTATGCAGCTTAAATTTAGAGCGGAAATTGTGCATACCCGCATAGAACATATCATATATACCGATTCGTTTTCCGACAACTCCTGCTTCTATAGCAGCGGACATACAGCATTTCTCAAAGAAATTATATATTGCAGCCAGAAATACAAGCAGTACAAGCATTGCTATTATAAACGGGTTGGTAAAATATCGGGCGATATATCCATTAGTCAGGTATTTTATTCCCACAATTTTAAAACTAAGCTTAAATAAAAGCAAAAAAAGCGGATAACCCACTGCCACCGCAACCACCTTGTAGATCAGTTCGAATATTACCAGTGTCTTTCCGCATTTTTTAAAAAGTGTAAAATTATCCTTAAGAAGATTCTTCATCAACCATGCTCTTTTCAATTTTAAGTATGCTATGCCATCTTCTCCGTGTTGTTTCCCTCATTTTTATCCCTGAGCGAACGATAAAACTGGTGTACAAAATCCACCGTGTATGAGATAAAAAGCAGTACAGCAAGCGGTCTTACCACCATAGGGTTAATAGCATGCACCATAAGCTTTATTCTAACATTAATAACCATAAACAGCAACACACAGATTACACCCCATGCAAGTGAGCTCTGCAAACAAAGTATCCCCTTATAGTTAAATCTCTTATGGTCATAATTCCACCAGAGCTCTCCAAACAGCTTAATCATTACCATCGCCACTATATATTCAAAAACTGTTCCACCTACACAGCCTGCAAAAAAAAGTGCAGGCGGATTGCCCGCAAATGGTGCAAACAGTGTAAATGCACCCAGACAGCCGAAGCCGTATATCACGCAAAACGGAAGCTTTGCAAAACCTCTGTTCTCCCAATAGCCAAGCTGAACCCTGATAACCACGCATTCCATACACCAGCCCAGAAAGCTGTAGATGAAAAACCATACTATGAATTGATATATGTTCAGGTCACTAAAATTTCTAAAAATAATTTCTCTCATTTCTCTCTCCCTCTCTATGGCAGACATATTTTCACACTGCCACATGTATTTTATTATATTTTTTACAAAAAGACAACTAAATCTTTAGAAATTTTATTATTTTATAATATTTATACCTCAGCCCTGTTCTTCCGGAAAAATAACGTCTATTCCTTCCGCCTCAAATTTGCTGAGCCATTCGTCGGAGGGTTTTCTATCTGTGATGACCATATCCACCTCTTTTATCTCTCCGACCTTCGTAAAAGAGATTTTATTGAACTTAGAACTGTCCACGGCAAGAATTTTCTTCTTGGCAGCCTGAATGAGCGCCATCTTTACCTGCGCTTCACTCTCGTTAGAATCCGTCATTCCATGCCGGATGTCAATTCCTTTTACCGAAAAAGCGGCCTTATCAACATTGAACGAATTGATCATTCTGATTGCCTGATATCCGACAAGCGAAAGTGCGCCATCCTTCATAAGTCCCCCTGTGGAAAGAATCTTCCAGCCCTTCCTGTCTGAGAGCTCTATCATAATCTCTATCGAATTAGTAATAACCGTAAGATTCTTTTTATTTTTTATGCTCTTAGCCACAAACAGAGCCGTAGAACTCGCATCAAGTATAATGTGGTCACCGTCCGAAATCATTTTTGCAAGCAGCTCTCCTATAACCTGCTTACCTGCAACATTCGATTTTTTGCGGACTATATACGGGAGTTCCACATTAAGGCTCTCGTTTATCACCGCCCCACCGTACGTTTTCTTGGCAAGCCCTTCCGCCTCAAGCTTCTCGAGATCCCTTCT
>OFSD01002597.1_pt1 | contig 11330 bp, 9 predicted proteins | sample 1543191 | NCBI WGS metagenome assembly OFSD01 (sample SAMN04209221, study PRJEB22552) | human gut metagenome | biome: gut; material: feces | host: Homo sapiens | place: USA: Oklahoma
AGATATAAGTAAAATGTATATAACAAATATTAATAATCTCACAACGCCTTCTATGAAATTAAGAAGTGTCTTGGAAATTATGTATTTTGATACCAGTCTGGCTGCAAGATATGGAAGAACCATAAACAATCCGATTGCAAAGAATATTGACAAAATAACCGTTACTGCCATTAGAACCGATTCAAACTTATCCTTAAGAATATTCTTGCCAACCTCATCAATCTTAGTCTTTTCCTGTTCTGCCGGATCATCATAAAAAGACGCTGAATAATTAATTGTTGATATACCTGTAACAAGTGAATCAACAAAACTGACAATCCCTCTTATTATAGGGAAATTGAGCCACTGATGCTTTTCTGTTAAATCTCTGCTTTCTTTGACAACAACTTCAATTTCATTATCAGGTTTTCTGACTGCAATAGAATATTTATTCTTATTACGCATCATAATACCCTCAATTACAGCTTGTCCCCCAATTCCTGATGGCTTCATATTACACCATACCTTTCTTAAATGTTTTGTATACATTCAAAAAAAGTTGAGGTCCCGAAAAACCTCAACCTTAATTTCAAAATTAATTGTTTGATACTCCGTACTTCTTGTTGAACTTATCAATACGTCCGCGAGTAGATGATGCCTTCTGCTGTCCTGTGTAGAATGGATGGCACTTTGAACAGATTTCTACGTGGATTTCTTCCTTAGTTGAACCTGTTACGAACTCGTTACCGCAGTTGCAAACAACCTTTGCCTGATAGTAATCTGGATGGATTCCTTCTCTCATGATTTCACCTCTTTACAAATTATTAAGTATTACAATTGTGAATTCCGCCTTAGATTCCCTTTCTGTCCCGATGGGATCTATGCGCATTAGACACAATGACCTCTTTATCTGTCATAAACAGCTTTCATATTGTATCACGATGCGACATGTTATGCAAGCATTTTTTCAAAAGAGTTATAAAAAGAAAATATATTTTAAATATAATGGTTCTTAACTACTGTTCTTACAAGTTCCTGATTATTCTTAGTCTTAACAAAAAGATCCAGTATTCTCTCTGCTGCCTCATCTGTCTTTAATCCATTAAGAGCCTTTCTCATAATATCAACAGCTTCCTGTTCTTCATTATTAAGAAGCAGATCTTCTCGCCTTGTGCTTGATTTTGCTATATCAATAGCTGGAAATACTCTCTTTTCTGAAAGCTTTCTGTCAAGGACAAGTTCCATGTTACCTGTTCCCTTAAACTCCTCAAATACAACATCATCCATCTTGCTTCCTGTCTCAACAAGAGCAGTTGCAAGAATCGTAAGGCTTCCACCCTCGCGCATATTTCTTGCTGCGCCAAAGAATCTCTTAGGCATATGAAGTGCTGCAGGGTCAAGACCACCTGAAAGTGTACGTCCACTTGCCTGAACCGTAAGATTATATGCTCTTGCAAGTCTTGTTATACTGTCAAGAAGAATTATTACATCTGTCTTCTGTTCAACAAGTCTCTTGGCTCTTTCAATAACCATCTCTGACACTCTCTTATGTCTCTCTGGAAGTTCATCAAATGTTGAATATATAACTTCAACATTATCACCCACGATTGATTCCTTTATATCAGTTACTTCCTCAGGTCTTTCATCAATAAGAAGAATAATCAAATGCATCTCAGGGTTATTCTTAGTTACAGCATTGGCAATCTGCTTAAGAAGTGTTGTCTTACCTGACTTAGGCTGTGAAACAATCATTCCTCGCTGTCCCTTACCTATAGGTGATATAAGATCAACCATTCTCATTGCCACTGTACTTGAATTCTTTTCAAGATGAATTCTTTCATTAGGAAAAATTGGTGTAAGACTTTCAAATGCAGGTCTTCTCTGCGCAACTGACGGATCTTTTCCATTGACCGTCTCAAGATACATAAGAGCTGAAAACTTCTCTCCTGATGCTTTCATTCTCTTTGGTCCATGAATAATATCACCTGTCTTTAGATTAAACTTTCTTATCTGTGATGGAGAAACATATACATCGTTCTCTCCCGGAAGAAAGTTCTCACATCTTATAAATCCATAACCGTCCGATAAAACCTCAAGTATTCCATCTGCCAATGGAGCATCATGCTCTTGTCTTGGCTGTGCATGATAATTATCTTTCTTATCTTCTTTAACATACTGCTCACTCTTATGGTGTGATTCATCCGATATTCCTGCTACATCATGTTCTGCTCTGGCATTGTCAGAAACAACAGCTTCAACTTCTACTGGCTCTTTCTTTTCTTCTCCTTCTGCTGCAGCAATAATTGCATCAATAAGTTCACTCTTTCTCATTGTTGATATATTTTTTATATTCTTGTCTTTCGCAAATTCGCGTAATACACTGACTGACAATGTTTCTAACTTTGCCTTCATATAATCCACCTCTGTTATTAATCATAGTTTAATGGGAAATGATGCAGAAATCGCATCAAAGATAAACTGATTATACAACGTATTATTCTAAAAGAAAAGACTAAAAATGCTTTTTTTAGTCAGAGCAATATGTTATTATATATAATGCTGTTAAAAGCACTAATTATTGAAAGGAAGATTAGATATCATGACTAATGCAGAGAAAGCCTTACAGCTCCATGAAGAGTGGAATGGTAAATTTGAAACAACTCCTAAAATGAAGATTCAGACAAGAGAAGATCTTGCTCTTGCTTATACTCCTGGTGTAGCAGAACCTTGCAAGGTTATTGCCAAGGACAAAGAAGCAGCTTATAAGTACACTATCAAGTCTAACACTATCGCTGTTGTATCTGACGGAAGTGCTGTACTTGGACTTGGTAATATCGGTGCTCATGCCGCTATGCCTGTTATGGAAGGAAAAGCTGTTCTTTTCAAAGAATTTGGTAACGTTAACGCTGTACCTGTCTGCCTTGATACACAGGACACTGAAGAAATCATCAAAACAGTAGTTAATATTGCACCTGCATTTGGCGGTATCAATCTTGAAGATATATCAGCTCCAAGATGTTTCGAAATCGAGACAAGACTTAAGGAGCTTCTGGACATACCTGTATTCCATGATGACCAGCATGGTACAGCTATCGTTGTATTAGCAGGTATTATTAATGGACTTAAAGTTACAGGCAAGACTAAAGAAGATTGCCAGGTAGTAGTCAACGGTGCCGGTTCTGCCGGAGTTGCTATCACAAAGCTTCTTCTTACATATGGTTTCAAGCATGTAACAATGTGTGATAAGTCTGGTATCCTTTCTAAGGCTTCAGAAGGTCTTAACTGGATGCAGCAGTCAATGATGGAAGTAACTAACCTTGAAAACAAGACTGGTTCTTTAGCTGATGCACTCCGTGGCGCAGATATATTTGTCGGAGTTTCTGCTCCTAATATTGTTACAGCCGATATGGTCAAGACTATGAATAAAGATGCAATTATATTTGCAATGGCTAACCCTGTTCCAGAGATTATGCCTGATGTTGCCAAGGCAGCAGGTGCAAGAGTCGTTGGTACAGGACGTTCTGATTTTCCTAACCAGGTTAATAACGTTATCGCTTTCCCTGGTATCTTCAAGGGTGCTCTTGAAGGCCGTGCAAAACAGATAACTGAAGATATGAAACTTGCTGCTGCACTCGCAATTGCTAACCTTGTTCCAGATGACGAAGTAAGTGATGTTAACATCCTTCCAGAAGCATTTGACCCAAGAGTTGCTGATGTTGTAAGCAAAGCCGTAATTGACCATATTGAGAAGTAATTATGCTTCCATATTATTATTCTGTAAGTGAATATCTTAAAGACACTTATGGTAAGAAACTATATAAATTAAGTCTTTCCGGAAACATGACCTGTCCTAACAGAGACGGAAAGTTAGGTACAAGAGGCTGTATATTCTGCAGTGGTCATGGTTCCGGAGATTTTGCCGTTAAAGATATTGACAAAGCCAAAACTTTGGTATCTAATAAATATTCCGGCAGCGAATATATTGCATATTTTCAATCATTTACTAACACATATGCTGATGCCGGATATTTGCGCGAACTTTTTATGCCTGTAATACTAAGAGACGATATCCGTATCCTGTCTATTGCAACAAGACCGGATTGTCTCGGTGATGACGTCCTCAAGCTTCTTGATGAACTCAATCGCATCAAGCCTGTATGGATTGAATTAGGATTACAGACAATTAATAATTCGACTGCCGACTATATACGCAGAGGATATCCTTTATCTGTATATGATGAAGCCGTAAGCAATCTTCTTTCCATAGGAATTGCACCGGTTGTTCATATGATAATAGGTCTTCCGCATGAGACAATAAGCGATTATATTGCTACTGCCCGCTATATAGCAGACAGCGGTGCATCAGGAATCAAGATTTCTTTGTTGCACATTTTAAAAGATACTGACCTTTACGATGATTATTGTAAAGGATTATTCAAGGCTCTTACCATGGATGAATACCTTGCCGCAATAGGAGCTATACTTCCTGTATTGCCAAAAAACATGGTAATACACAGGCTTACTGGTGACGGGCCTAAGAATATTCTCGCTGCACCTTTATGGACAGCTGACAAAAAGAGAGTTCTCAACACACTCTCTCATTACCTCAAAGAAAATATGATTTATCAAGGAAACGATTTATGAACACTGACTCAACCACATTGTACAAATTAATGATTTTATATATGCTGAGCAAAGTGAACTTTCCATTATCAAACACACAGCTTTCATCTTTCATGTTAGATAAGCAGTACACGGATTATTTCACTTTCCAGGAAACCATCAACTCTCTGGTTGAGGACGGCTTTATTAGAGGCTACTCGCATCAGAGCAGCACACATTATACTCTCACTAAAGAAGGTGAAGAAACTATTGCATTTTTCTACACCAAGATATCAACTGCCATACGTGATGATATAGAGACCTATCTGTTTGATAACAAATACGAATTAAAGAATGAAGCCGGAACTGTAACTGACTGCTACAAGCTGTCTAATGGTAATTATATTGCACATTGTCAGCTAAAAGAAGGCGACACAACTCTTATTGAACTTAACCTTAATGTTCCAGTTGAAGAACAGGCAGAGATAATATGTGCAAGATGGCGTGAAAACAGTCAGGAAGTATATGATTATATCGTTCGTAAACTTATGTAAAAAGCTTTCCGACAGGTGTATATGCCTGTCAGAAAGCTTTTTATTTACTCATTATCTGCCGCTTCTTCCTGTGGCAGTACATATGAATCTATAAGCTGCCATAATTCTTTAAGTCCCTGCTTAGTCTGTGATGAAAAAGGAATAAGAATATCTTCCTGCCTTAATCCAAGTCCTGTTCTTACAGCTTTCACCTGTTTGCTTATCTGGCTTCTCTTAATCTTATCCAGCTTTGTTGCAACAATTACAGGTCTGTAACCGTTATTTACAATCCAGTCATACATCATTCTGTCATTATCAGATGGGTCATGACGGATATCTATCAACAAGAACACTTGCTTTAACTGGCTGCTCTTTCTTAAATATTTCTCAATCATCTTACCCCATTTTGCCTTAACAGCAGGGCTTACATTAGCATATCCATAACCCGGAAGGTCAACAAGATACATACTGTCATTAATATTGTAGAAATTAATAGTCTGTGTCTTACCTGGCTGTGATGACGTTCTTGCATATGATTTTCTGTTCATTAATGCATTAATAAGCGATGATTTACCAACATTTGACTTACCTGCAAATGCAACCTCAGGGAATGAAGTCTCAGGAAGTGTACTTGTAACTCCGACTACTATATCCAGATTAACTTTTTTTATAACCATAATCCGCTGCTCCTTTCATTTAACGCATTAATGCCTGTGCAAATACTTCTATAGCATTATTAACATATATTATATTCATCCCTTCAGTTATCTCTGTGTCAAGTTCCTCTACATCAGACCTGTTATCCCGAGGTACAAAAACATTTGTTATGCCTGCTGTCTTGCTTGCAAGAAGCTTTTCTTTAAGTCCGCCAATAGGAAGCACTTTACCTCTTAATGTAAGCTCTCCTGTCATTGCGACATCTGCTCTTACAGGAATTCCAGTAACCGCAGACAATACTGCTGTTGCCATTGTAACACCGGCAGAAGGTCCGTCTTTTGGAGTTGCACCCTCTGGAATATGAAGATGGAATGCATGGTTCTGGAAATATTCTGCATCCACCTTGTATCTGCCTTTTTCCGTAACAGACCTGATATAAGAAACTGCTATGCTGGCTGATTCTTTCATTACATCACCCATGTTACCTGTAAGCTTGAACTCGCCTTTGCCTGGCATTGTTATAACCTCTATCTCAAGAGTATCTCCACCTGCCTGTGTCCATGCAAGCCCCCTTACTATACCAGCTTCGCCCTTTACATTCTTTTTATCCGGTCTGTATTTAACTTTTCCAAGATAATCTGTAATATTCTTATCAGATATATTAACTGTTTTCTTCACAGTCTTATCTCTTGTTCCATCAGATGTGAACACTCCGGCTTTGTATAATTCTCTAACCGCCTTTCTTATAATCTTTGCAATCTGCCTTTCAAGACCTCTTACACCAGCTTCTCTTGTATACGAATTAATAATAGTTCTTATAACTTTATCAGTGAACTTTACATCAGATACAAGCAGACCATTCTCTTTAATCTGTTTCTTAATAAGGTGTTCCTTAGCAATATGAAACTTTTCATTAGCTGTGTATGAACCAACTTCAATTATTTCCATTCTGTCAAGCAATGGACGGCTTATATTAGACAGATCATTAGCTGTTGCAATAAAAAGCACATTTGACAAATCAACCGGCATCTCTATATAGTGGTCGACAAAATTAACATTCTGTTCGCTGTCTAACACTTCAAGAAGTGCTGCTGATGTATCACCCTTATAATCACTGCTTATCTTATCTATCTCATCAAGAAGCATGAGAGGATTATTAACTCCGGCATTCTTAAGTCCCTCAATAATTCTTCCAGGCATAGCTCCAATATATGTTTTTCTATGTCCTCTTATCTCAGCCTCATCTCTTACACCACCCAGACAGATTCTGACATACTCCTTGCCAAGTGCCTTTGCAACTGATCTTGCTATAGATGTCTTACCTGTTCCCGGAGGTCCTGCAAGACATATGACAGGTGCTTTTCCACTTCCTGTTATGTTTCTTACCGCAAGTGATTCCAGAATTCTTTCCTTAATATCTTTCATTCCATAGTGGTCCGAATCAAGCACTTTTGCAGCATTATCTATATCTTTGTTATCTTCAGTCGACACATTCCATGGTAGTTCAAGACATGTCTCTATATATGTTCTCTCAACATTGGCCTCAGCATTATTACCAGCAAGTGATTTCAGTCTCTTAATCTCCCTTTTTAGCTTATCCTTTACATACTGTGGTGAATCAAGCTTTTCAACGTCCGCCTCATATTCTTCCGCCTCTGTTATGGTTCCTCCATCAAGTTCTTCATTAATTGCTGCAAGTTCTTCTCTTAATATGTAATCCTTCTGGTTCTTATCTACTCTTTCTCTTACAATATTGCCAAGTTCTTCTTTAATAGTATAAGCATTTATCTCATTTACAAGTAATGTTGCAGCAAATGTATACATCTGCTCATAGTCTTCTGCCTCAAGAAACTGCTGTCTTTTATCAAAATCCATCATAAATTCCTGAGCAAATTCCATCATCAGCTTTTCTGCATCATTATAAGAAAGCCATCTCTTGACTGTATCCTTTGCAAACTTCGGATTAACATGTGCATACTGTGTCAATAGTTCTCTCATACCTACAATTATAGCTCTCGACACCATTTTATCAGGCTTATCAAATCCTTGCATAACACTTACATCAGCAAGCATCATTCCCGACGCTTCTTCAAATCTATTTACAAGTGCCTTTTCAAGCCCCTCTACCTGAACCCTTAAAATTTTGCCTGGCATCTTTATTATCTGTTTTATCTTAGCAATTGTTCCTACTGTATATAAATCTGCTATCCCTGGTTCGCTTACCTGCGAATCTCTCTGTGTTACAAGATATATAAGTTCATCAGCTGCCATACTTGCTTCTACAGCTTTTACAGACTTCTTTCTGCTCACGTCAAAGTGCATTACCATCCCAGGAAAAACAGTGACATTTCTTAATGGAATAGCTGGATAATGTCTATCATATTTGTTACTCATATATTCCTCTCTATCTAAAAAAACGGACCGTCCATCATGAACAGCCCGCCTGAATTAATTTCATTACTGTGCTTTTTTAACAGCATCTGTTCTGTATTCTAACAGAGGCTTTGCGTTTCCTTCTACAGCTTCCTTAGTTATTATACATTTTGATATTGTTTCATCTGACGGAATCTCATACATTACTTCATTCATGACTGATTCTAAGATTGAACGTAAACCTCTTGCTCCTGTCTTTCTCTCAAAGCTCTTGTGGGCTACTGCCTCAACAGCTTCATCAGTAAACTCAAGTGCTACCTCATCAAGTCCAAAAAGTGCCTGATACTGCTTTATAATAGCATTCTTAGGCTCTTTTAGAATTCTCACAAGTGCTTCCTCATCAAGCGAATCTAACGAAACAACAACCGGAACTCGGCCTACAAACTCAGGAATAAGACCGAATTTGATAAGATCCTGTGGAAGCGCCTTATGGAACATCTCTCCAACATCGTCGTTGCTCTTTTCCTTAAGTTCAGAGTTGAAACCAATTGAACTCTTATCCATTCTTGATTCAATAATCTTCTCGAGTCCGTCAAATGCACCACCACATATAAAAAGAATATTAGTTGTATCAATTGGAATAAGCTCCTGCTGTGGATGCTTTCTTCCTCCCTGTGGTGGAACTGATGCTATTGTTCCCTCTAATATCTTAAGAAGAGCCTGCTGTACACCCTCTCCAGATACATCTCTTGTTATAGAAACATTTTCTGACTTCTTAGTAATCTTATCTATTTCATCAATATATATAATACCATATTGAGCTTTTTCTACATCATAATCTGCAGCCTGAATAAGCTTTAATAGGATATTCTCAACATCCTCGCCTACATATCCGGCTTCTGTAAGAGTTGTCGCATCAGCAATTGCAAAAGGTACATTAAGAAGTCTTGCAAGATTCTGTGCAAGGAATGTCTTTCCTGAACCTGTTGGTCCAAGCATAAGAATATTACTCTTCTGTAACTCTACATCCAAATCAGCCTGTGACATTATTCTCTTATAATGATTATATACAGCAACAGCAAGTACCTTCTTTGCATCATCCTGTCCTATAACATAATCATCTAGGAATTCTTTTATCTGCTTCGGCTTAAGCAGGTTGATATTCATTCCATCAACCACTTCTTTTTCATCTGCCTCGGTTTCAAACTCTTCATCAAGGATATCGCTGCATATTTCTACACATTCATCACAAATGTAAACGCCATTATGTCCTGCAATCAGCTTTTTAACCTGATCCTGTGTCTTATTACAGAATGAGCATCTAAGCTTCTCGTCAATATTTCTGCCTGCCATACTATCCTCCAAATCACTATAAATCCTTTAAATAAAGGTTCGCTTATCACACAAAAACAAGGGAGACACCTGCAAATGTATTATCTGCAGGCATCTTCCTTATCATAAGCAATTATTATCTCTTCTCTACAACACTGTCGATAAGTCCATATGCAACAGCTTCCTGTGCTGTCATATAGTTATCTCTCTCTGTGTCGCGTGAAATTTCTTCAACTGACTTACCAGTATTAGCTGCCAGTATTTCATTTAACTTATTTCTTGTCTTAAGTATATTCTCAGCAACGATTCTGATTTCAGTTTCCTGACCTCTTGCACCGCCTGATGGCTGGTGAATCATAATCTCTGCATTAGGAAGAGCAAGTCTCTTTCCCTTGGCACCGCCTGAAAGAAGGAATGCACCCATACTTGCAGCCATACCAATACAGATTGTAGAAACATCACACTTGATGTACTGCATTGTATCATATATAGCAAAACCTGCTGATACTGATCCTCCTGGGCTGTTAATGTAGAAATGTATATCCTTGCCTGGATCTTCTGCCTCAAGGAATAACATCTGTGCTACTACAAGATTAGCAGAAACATCTGTTACCTCTTCTCCTAAGAATATAATTCTGTCTTTAAGCAGACGTGAATATATATCATACGATCTTTCGCCTCTGCTGTTCTGTTCAATGACATAAGGTACAAAACTCATTACACAACCTCCAATATACTAAAATGTTTCTTACAACCTCAATTATTTTTCAACAACTGATCCTGTAATAACTTCTATAGCCTTCTGGATTGCAAGATCTTCCTTAATCTGCTTCTTCTCATAGTCGCCCATGAATTCCTTAATCTGATCAAGTTCCATCTTGTAAGTCTCAGCCATCTTCTTTAACTCTGCTTCAAAATCTTCTTCTGAAGTCTCAATATTTTCAGCCTTAACAACTGCTTCAAGAACAAGTCTTGACTGAATTCTCTTAACAGCTTCTGGCTTCATCTCTTCCATAATCTTATCTGCAGTCATTCCTGTATACTGGAAGTACTGCTCAACTGATAAGCCCTGCTGCTGTAATCTCTGAGCAAAATCCTCTACCATTCTGTTAACCTGTGTGTCAACCATAGCATCTGGAATATCCATCTTAGAGTCTTCGATAATCTTAGCGATTGCTTCGTCTTCCTGCTTAGCCTTAGCTTCTCTTGACTTTCTGTCAGCAATCTTGTTCTTTAAATCATCCTTATATTCAGCAATTGTATCAAAATCAGATACGTCCTGAGCGAATTCATCATTAAGCTCTGGAAGCTGCTTCTCCTTAATTTCCTTAACAGAAACCTTAAACATAGCTGGCTTACCCTTAAGATCATCTACATGATACTCTTCTGGGAATGTAACATTGATTTCCTTCTCATCACCGATATTCATACCGATAATCTGTTCTTCAAAGTTATCAATAAATGAATGAGAACCGATTGTAAGTGGATAATCTTCACCCTTTCCACCTTCAAATGCTTCACCATCTACAAAGCCTTCAAAATCAATTGTTGTCATATCGCCATCTTTAACAGCTCTGTCTTCTACAGTAACGATTCTTGAATTCTTATCCTGAGCCTTCTTTAACTCTTCTTCAACATCTGCATCAGTAACGTCTGTATCACACTTAGCTACCTCAACACCCTTGTACTGTCCAAGTTCAACCTCTGGCTTAACAGCAACTGTTGCTTCAAAGATAAATGGCTTTCCAGCTTCAATCTGAACTACATCGATCTTAGGCTGTGAAACGATTTCTAATTCACTTTCATCTGCTGCCTTAGCATAAGCATCAGGAATAATTGCATTAGCTGCATCTT
>OFSD01002607.1_pt1 | contig 11309 bp, 8 predicted proteins | sample 1543191 | NCBI WGS metagenome assembly OFSD01 (sample SAMN04209221, study PRJEB22552) | human gut metagenome | biome: gut; material: feces | host: Homo sapiens | place: USA: Oklahoma
TTAACGGTCATTTGTTGACACCTCCATTATAACGGTTGTTTTGAACCTCCCTCGGGTGCGGGTGGCAGCTGTAAAAACAGGCGCACTTAATAACCCCGCAAAAGAGGTGATATCATTGTACCACGCGTTTTTCAATCCGTCAAGCAGAAAAAAGCGATTTTGAGAAACTTTTTTCGCAGCCGCTGTCTTTTTGTCCCAACGCAGCTTTTTTGCATTCTGCTTGCATCGCGGGCGTAGATATTGTATAATGAATCGAAACGGCATTTTACCGGTTTGAAGCCGCCCCTTTACCGGGGCTCTATAAATAGGAGTGAGATATCATGCAGTCTGCAAATAAAATGTGCGTGGCTCTGTTGTTTGGCGGTATGTCCAGCGAACATGAGGTCAGCTGTGTCTCTGTGGGCAACTTTGTCCGCAACATCGACCGCAGCAAATACGAGGTGCTCACCGTGGGCATCACCAAGGAGGGCCGCTGGCTCTATACCGAGGCCACGGCGGAACAGATGGCCGATGGCAGCTGGGAAGAGCTGCCCGGCAATATGCCCTGCGTGATCAGCCCGGACCGCGCCGACCACGGCATGATCCTGTTTACCCCGGACGGCCGGGTGGAGAAGATGCACCTTGACGTGGTGATCCCGGTGCTCCACGGCCTGTGGGGCGAGGACGGCACCGTGCAGGGCCTGCTGGAGCTGGCAGGCATCGCCTATGTGGGCTGCGGCGTGCTGGCAAGCTCTGTGTGCATGGACAAGGCTGTGGCCAACGCCCTGTTCGAGGCCAACGGTGTGCCCCACACCAAGTGGGTAGCCGCCAACCGCTGGGAGATCGAGAAGGATCTGGAGGGCGTTTGCGCCGGTGTGGAACAAAAGCTGGGCTGGCCGGTGTTCGTCAAGCCCGCCAACGCAGGCTCCAGTGTGGGCATCTCCAAGGTGTCCAGTCAGGAGGAGCTGAAGGCTGCCATCGCCCTTGCACTGGAAAACGACCGCAAGGTGGTATTTGAGGCCTTTGTGGACGGACAGGAGGTGGAGTGCGCCGTCATCGGTTCTGACCCCGCTGTTGCCACCCGTCCCGGTGAGATCCTTGCCGGTGCAGAGTTCTACACCTATGATGATAAGTACAAGAACGGCGTGAGCCAGACCGTCATCCCGGCACATCTGCCGGAGGCCAAGCTGGACGAGGTAAAGACCTACGCCGCCATGGCCTACACCGCCCTGAACTGCGAGGGTCTGGCCCGCTGCGACTTCTTTGTGGAGCACGGCACCGGCCGGGTGCTCATCAACGAGATCAACACCTTCCCGGGCTTCACGTCCATCAGCATGTATCCCAAGCTGATGGAGCACGAGGGCCTGCCGGTGCCGGCCCTCATCGACCGGCTGATCGCACTGGCTCTGGAAAGAAAGGAAAAGCAGCATGGATAATCGCCCCATCGGCGTGTTCGACAGCGGTCTGGGCGGGCTGACCGGCGTGCGGGAGCTGCGCAAGCGTCTGCCCCACGAGGAGATCATCTATTTTGGTGATACCGGCCGCGTGCCCTACGGCAGCCGCAGCCCGGAGACCATCCTGCAGTACGCCCGTCAGGACGTTGCGTTCCTGCTTTCGAAAGATGTAAAGTGCATCATGGCGGCCTGCGGCACGGTGTCCAGCACCTACCCGGCTGCAGAGGCGGCCCGGCTGCCGGTGCCGTATCTGGGGGTGGTGGATGCCGCCGCCCGGGAAGCGGCCTTTTCCACCCGCAACCGCCGCATCGGCGTCATTGGCACGGCGGCGACCATCCGCTCCCGCAGCTATGAAAAGCTGCTGCGCCAGCTGGTGCCCGGTGTGGAGATCACCGCCCGGGCCTGTCCGCTGTTCGTTCCGCTGGTGGAAGCCGGTTATGTGGACCACAGCGAGGAGAGCCGGCAGCAGGTGACGAAGCTGGTCATTGCGCAGTACCTGACCGAGGTGCGGGATGCCGGGGTGGACACCCTCATTTTGGGCTGCACCCATTATCCGCTGCTCAAGACCATGATCGGTGAGTTCATGGGACAGAAGGTGACGCTGGTGGACCCCGCCAAGACTGCCGCCCATCATCTGGAACGGATGCTCTCGGAACGCGGCCTGAAAGCGGCGCAGGAGCATGAGGGACAGGCACATTTCTATGTCAGCGATGTGCCGGACAGCTTTGTGCAGACGGCAGACCTGTTTCTGGGCGAGTACAAGGGCGGCCCGGTGGAACAGATCGCCATTGACAAATATTGATAAGGAAAAGCAATGTGAGCAAACCGTTAAAGGAAGATTATATCATCCGCATCAAGAGCCGCATCGAGCAGCATGTGGAAGAACCTGCGGAGGAAGAAGAAAAGGAAGAGTTTGTGGAGCTGATGACCCGGGGCCAGTTCGTGCAGAAGGGCGGCAGCTACTACATTACCTATAAAGAAACGGAGACCACCGGCTACGAGGGCTGCACCACCACCCTGAAGATTGCCGCCGACGGAAGCCGGGTGGCCATGCTGCGCTTTGGCAAGGGCAGCGGGGCCGGTACCCAGCTGCTCATCGAAAAGGGCAAGCGCAACCTCTGCCATTACGAGACCGGCTACGGTTCCATGACGCTGGGCGTGACGGCTGACGAGATCATCTGCAGCCTGACCGAGAAGGGCGGCACTGCAAAGTTCGGCTATCTGCTGGACGCCAACAGCGCTGAACTGGTGAGCCGCAACCGCCTGGAAGTGACCGTGACCCATGTGAACTGAGAATTTGAGAGTTCCCCCAGACTGTGAAAGGAATCAGACCAATGACTGAATTTGAAAAGACCTACCAGAACTACAACCCCCGTCAGGCTGCGCTGGATGAGGCCCGCGCTCTGCTGACCGCCGCCGCCAAGGCCGCTATGGCCGATGGCGCTCTGCCGGAAGCCGAGCTGCCCGCTTTCATCGTGGAGATCCCCGCCGACGTGAAAAACGGCGACATCGCCTCCAACATCGCCATGGCCGGTGCCCGCAGCTGGCACAAGGCTCCCCGGATGATCGCGGACGCCCTGCTGGCACACCTGCCCGCCATGGAAAACAGTGTGTTTGCCAAGGCGGAAGTGGCCGGCCCCGGCTTCATCAACCTGTTCCTGTCCCAGAGCTTCTGGGCCGGCGTGGTGCTGGGTGCCTGCGCCAACAGGGAGTATGGCCGCACCGACCACGGCAAGGGTGCCAAGTATAACGTGGAGTTCGTTTCCGCCAACCCCACCGGCCCCATGCACATGGGCAACGCCCGCGGCGGCGCACTGGGCGACTGTCTGGCCGCTGTGCTGGACTGGTCCGGCTACGATGTGACCCGCGAGTTCTATATCAACGATGCCGGCAACCAGATCCAGAAGTTTGGCAAGAGCCTTGCAGTGCGCTACCTGCAGAAGTATTGCGGCGAGGAGACCTTCCCTCTGCCCGCCGAGTGCTATCAGGGCGGCGACATCAAGGTGCTGGCCGGTGAGTTTGCCGACATCAACGGCGACAAGTACGTTGCCGCCTGCTCTGGGCTGAGCGAGGAGGCTCTGTTCGAGAGCGAAGCCTTTGCCCAGCTGAAGGACGCACTGGTGGCCTATGCCCTGCCCAAGAACATTGCCGCCCTGAAACGTGATCTGGGCAAGTACCGCATCGACTACAATGTGTGGTTCCACGAGAGCACCCTGCACGAGTCCGGCGCGGTCATGGCCGTGGTGGATAAGCTGCTGGAGCTGGGTGCATGCTATAAGGCAGAGGACGGTGCCATCATGTACCGCAGCGCCCAGTACGCCGCCAAGTACGGCACCGTGAACAAGAAAAAGACCGAGGACGGCACCGAGGAGGAAGCCAAGGACGAGGTGCTGGTTCGTGCCAACGGCATCCCCACCTACTTTGCCGCCGATATCGCCTACCACTACAACAAGCTGGCTACCCGCGGTTTTGCCAAGGCCATCGACGTGTGGGGCGCAGACCACCATGGCCATGTGGCCCGCATGAAGGGTGCGATGGATGCCATCGGCCTGCACGGCGAGGATCTGGACGTTGTATTGATGCAGATGGTCAACCTGATGCGGGACGGCCAGCCTGTCCGTATGTCCAAGCGCACCGGCAATGCCATCACCCTGACCGACCTGCTGGAGGAAGTGCCCATCGACAGCGCACGCTTCCTGTTCAATATGCACGACGCCGGCAGCGGCATCGACTTTGATCTGGATCAGGCCGTCAAGACCGACAACGACAACCCCGTGTACTATGTGCAGTACGCCCACGCCCGCATCTGCTCCATCCTGAAGAAGATGGAGAGCGAGGGTGTGCAGTTTGCCGGTGCGGAGCACATCGACGCCACCCTGCTTACCGAGCCTTCCGAGATGGATCTGATCCGGATGCTGGCTGCCTTCCCGCAGGAGATCGTGATGGCTGCCGAGAAATACGACCCCAGCCGCATCAACCGCTTTGTCATCGACCTTGCAAGCGCCTTCCATCGCTTCTACGGCAACTGCCGCATTCAGGGCGCAGACCCCGCCGTGCAGCAGGCACGTCTTGCCCTGTGCATCGGCGTGAAGAACGCCATCTTCAACGTGCTCACCATGTTCAAGATCAACGTGCCCGAGAAGATGTAACATAAAACCACAGGGGCTGTTGCACCAAACAATGTGCAGCAGCCCCTTTTTGATAAAACAGATACAAGGAGAACCCATGGAACCTTTGAAGATCGGCAATATCACCCTGCCCCACCGGGCGGTGTTCGGCCCTATGGCGGGCTTTACGGATGCCCCCTGCCGCCGCCTGATGGCGCAGCACGGTGCGGGCTTTACCGTCAGCGAAATGGTATCCAGCCGGGCGCTGGTGTACGGCGACCATAAGACCGTCAGCCTGCTGAAGGCAGAGCCTAACGGCGCACCCTACGGGGTGCAGATCTTCGGCGAGGTGCCGGAGATCATGGGCGAGGCCACCGCCGCCATTGAGCAGTACGAATTTGACTTTGTGGACATCAACATGGGCTGCCCTGCCCCCAAGATCGTTTCCGGTGGGGCGGGCAGCAAGCTGATGCTGGATCCCGACCGCTGCGGGCGCATCGTGGAGCAGGTGGTGGCGCACACCAAGCGCCCGGTCACCGTAAAAATGCGCAAGGGCTGGGACGCCGACCACATCACCGCCGTGGAATGCGCCAAGGCCTGCGAGCAGGCGGGCGCGGCACTGGTGGCGGTGCACGCCCGCACCCGGGAGCAGATGTACACCCCGGGCATCGACCCGGAGATCATCGCCCGGGTAAAGGATGCGGTAAAGGTGCCAGTGCTGGGCAACGGCGATATCCACTGCGCCGAGGACGCGCTGCGCATGGTGCGGGAGACAAACTGCGACGGCGTGATGATCGCCCGGAGCGCACTGGGCGACCCGTGGCTGTTTGAGCGGGTGAACGCCGCGCTGGAGGGTCTGCCCGCCCCCAAGGAGCCAAACCTGCAGGCGCGGATGAACGCGCTGCGCCGTCAGGTGGAGGAGATGGTAGAGCAGAAGGGCGAGTTTGTGGCCATGCCGCAGGCACGCGCCCAGACCATGCACTACATGAAGGGGCTGAAGGGCGCTGCCGCCCTGCGCCGCTACTGCTGCACCCTGACCCATTTAGAGGACTTGGACGAGCTGATCGCCGCCGTGTTTGAAGAGCAGCGCAAGGCTGGGCTGGACCCCGACGACGTGCGGGAAGTACCGTTTCCGTAAGCCCGTGGCTCGAACAACGATTTAGAATGGCTTCCGCTGTGCTCTAGCCATGTTCAGCGGAAAAAATATTTTAAATAGAGCAATGCCGGAGCGTCTGCGGACGCTCCGGCATTGCATTTTCACGGGAGGGGTCGTAGAGAGAAACGGCATTTGCAGCGCCGCTTCCTACTGAAGCGCGGCGCTTACGGCGGGCGTCCTTGCTCCCCCGGGGGAGCTGTCGCGCAGCGACTGAGGGGCTTTGAATCGGCGGAGCCGAAAAAAACGGTTAAAAGATCTTCACGCCGAACAGGCGTGAATCTTCAGTTTTTTTCGGTGCAGCCCACTTCTTCGGGGTTAAAAGGGGCGAGCAGCCCCTTTTTCGTGGCTCCAGCGCGTCGAAATCGCTGGTGGTTTTCTGGTTCTCTTTTGCCACCAAAAGAGAACCTCCCTCGGCTGCCCGCTCCTCGCCTTTACGCCTTCGTCAGCTCGTCCAGATTCTGGGTATAGCAGGGCAGGCAGTGCTCCAAAAACCAGTCGGCCTCCGGGCAGTGCATGGCCTGCAGCGCGGTGCGCTGCTGCGTGAGCGCGGCGTCAAATTCGTGGTTGCCGCTGCGCTGCTCCTCGGTGCATTTGATCAGGGCACTCAGCCGGTCGGCAGCCTTGAGCAGACGATGCTCCTCTGCCGTCAGGGCACTGCCGTCCATGCAGGGGGTCAGCTCTGCGGCCAGCTCTGCGGGCAGCAGAGCCGCCATGGAGCGCACGCTCTCAGTCTCCAGTGCCTTGTAGGCGTCCCGCAGCGCCGGGGAATGGTACTTGACCGGCGTGGGCATATCCCCGGTGATAATCTCCGGCGCGTCGTGGTACAGCGCCGCCACTGCCACCACCTTGGGGCGACAGGGCGTGCCGGTGTAGTGCTTGGCGATGAGGCACAGCAAATGCGCCAGCAGCGCGGTGTCGCAGGTGTGCTCGCTGAAGGATTCCGGCCGGGTGGAGTGCATCAGGCTCCACCGGGTAATGTACTTCATGCGCGCCAGCAGGGCGCTGAAGGGATACAGCATGGCAATACGCCTCCTTTTCTTCACCATACCCGCCCCGCGTGCGCTTGTCAAGCCCTTTTTTCTTGCGCGCCGCCGTGCTATACTACAAGGTGACATCAAATCCACTTCCGCGCCGGTGCGCGGAGAAAGAGGAACGCTATGGAAAAGTTCAAAAAACCACGGCTGCTCACCCCAAGGGGGCAGAGCCATAAAAAATTCTGGCAGGCGGTGGGGCTGTGCGCCCTGACGGCGGCCATCTTCTTTTTGCCGTTCTACATCCTTGACGGCGGCTTTTTCCACTATGCAGGCGATTTTAACAGCCAGCAGATCACCTTTTACCGGTATATGAACGGCTTCGTCAAGGGCGCAGGTTACCCGGACAGCGCCTTTGCCGGTGCGCCGCACAATACCTTTTCGTGGGCGACCGACCTTGGCAGCGGGGTGATGAACGCCTACTCCTTCTACCTGTACGGCTCACCGTTTTTCTGGCTGTCGGTGCTGCTGCCGCAGAGCTGGCTGCCCTATATGATGGTGCCGCTGCTGGTGCTCAAGTTCGGCGTTGCGGGCGGCGGCGCGTTCCTGTATCTGCGCCGCTACGTCAAAAACGAGAACTACGCGGTGCTGGGTGCCTGCCTGTACGCGCTTTCCGGCTTTGCGGTGTACAACGTGTTCTTCAACCACTTTGTGGATGTGGTGGCGCTGTTCCCCTATCTGCTCTGGGCGCTGGACGAGGCCATTTATGAAAACCGTCACGGCCTGTTCGCCTTCTGGGTGGCGGTGAACCTGCTCAACAACTATTTCTTCTTTGTGGGACAGGTCATTTTCCTGTGCATCTACTTCGTGTGCAAACTGACCACCAAGGACTTCCGGCTGACCGGGCGCAAATTCGGGCATCTTTTGTGGGAGAGCGTGCTGGGCGTTGCCATGGGTTGTCTGCTGCTGTTCCCGGCAGTGCTTAGCCTGCTGCAGAACCCGCGCACCATTGACCTTTCTTCCGGCTGGGGCTTTCTGACCTACGCCAAGGTGCAGCAGTATCTGGCTATCCTGCTCAGCTGGATCCTGCCGCCGGACTCCCCTTACCTCACCTCGGTGTGGTCGGAGGGCGTGATCAAGTGGACGAGCATGACGGCCTACCTGCCCCTGTGCAGTCTGGCCGGTGCCATGGCCTACTGGCGCAGCCGCAAGGCCGACAGCAAAAAGCGCATCGTGGCGGTGTGCGCCGTGTGCGCACTGGTGCCGGTGCTGAACAGTGCCTTCTACGCGCTCAACTCCAGCTACTACGCCCGCTGGTACTATATGCCCACCCTTATCCTTGCCGCCATGACCGTGAACGCGCTGGAGGACCCGGATGTTGATCTGGACGCCCCCGCCCGCGGCATCGGCTGGATCATGCTGGCTACGCTGGTGTTTGCGGTGGTGCCCGTGCGGGACGATACCACCGGGACATGGTCCTTCGGCGTGCTGAAGAACCCGGAACAGTTCTTTGTCGTGCTGGGCTTTGGTCTGCTGGGGCTTGCACTGTACCGCTACCTCTGCGGCATATGGCGGCAGAACAGCCGCTTTGCCCAGCGCATGACGGCGGCGGTGCTGGTGTTTGCCTGCGTGTTCAGCATGGTGCACATCGGCATTGGCAAGTTCGGCCAGTGGCACACCGACAGCGACCTTGTGGAGCAAGACAATAACGCCCTGCTGCTGAAAAACGACCTGCCGGAGGGCGACTACCGCATCGACACCTACAAGATCCACGACAACATCGGGATGTGGCTGGATAAGAGCTGCCTGCAATACTTCGGCAGCACGGCTGCCCCCAGCATCCTCAGCTTCTACCCGGGGCTGGGGGTCAAGCGGGACGTGCGCAGCGAGCCGGAGATCACAAACTACGCTTTGCGCGGCCTGTTGAGCGTGGAGTACCTCATTACCACCCCGGAAAAGCGCGAAAGCTTTGAGGACGAGGCAGACGCGGGCTGGACCTATCTTGCCGACGTGGACGGCTACACGCTGTACCACAACGATAACTACGTTCCCATGGGCTTTACCTACGACTACTATGTGACCAAGACTACCTATGAGGCCTCGGTCAAGACCCTGCGCTCCAATCTGCTGCTGCGGGCGCTGGTGCTGGAGGACGAGGACGTAAAGGCATACGGTCAGTACCTGACCGAGCTGCCGGACGCGATGCTGGACGACCTGCACTACGACAGCTACACGCAGGACTGCGCCGACCGCCGCGCCCACAGCTGCTCGGTGTTCCAGATGAACAACGCGGGCTTCCATGCCGAGATCACGCTGGAAAAACAAAACCTCGTCTTTTTCTCTGTGCCCTACGATGACGGCTTTACCGCCTATGTCAACGGCGAAAAGGCCGACATCCTGCGTGTGGACGAGGGACTGATGGCGGTGCTCTGCCCGGCGGGCGCAAGCAGCATCGACTTTGTGTATCAGGCCGCCGGGCTTTCTGCCAGCCGGGTGGTGACCGCAGTGGCCATCCCGGTGTGGGTGGTGTACGTTGCCTACTTTGTGCGCCGCAAGCGCCGCAGCACCGGTGCCCCGGCAGAAGAATGACTTTGACCGGGCCAAAAAATAAAAATTTAAAATTCCCTCTTGACTTTACGAAGATAAAGTGTATAATGCAATCAAACCGATGAGGCGGAAGAGAACCTGCACAGCGCATCTTCAGTGAACCCGGACAGTGAAAACGGGTGAGAGCGGGGCAGAGATTCGTGGGCCGCCGAGGGCCGGGCAAATGAGGCGGAGCCTCTAGTAGCTTGGGACGGAAGCCTCCGTTACAGGGCAGGGGAGTGTTGGCTCTCCGTGAGGGGCTTTGCAGCTTCCGAGGGAAGACGGGCAAAGCAAGCAAGGTGGCACCGCAGATTCGAATTTCTCGACTCTGTCCTTGTGGATGAACACACAGGGACGGGGCCGTTTTTATTTTACCCGTTCCGCAGGTGGAGCGGGTTTTATTTATTTTTGGGCCGCCCGCTCCGGGAAAGGAGCAACCGCTATGAAAACCATGAACATGATCTCCCGCCGCAGCTTCCTGAAGGCTACCGCCGCAGCCGCTGTCGTATCCGCACTGGGCCTGACCGGCTGCGGCTCCTCCGGCTCTTCTGCCGCAGCATCCAGCACCGCTTCCAGCGCTGCCGGTTCCGCTGCCGCCGCTTCTGAGGCAGGCCAGACCTTTAAGGTGGGCATCGTCAACTATGTCGATCATGCTTCCCTGAACCAGATCGTGGCCTCTGTTGAGAGCCGTTTGGATGAGGTGGGCGCGGAGAAGGGCGTGACCTTCGACTATGCCGATTACTACGCCAACGCCCAGGCTGACCAGTCCAACCTGAACCAGATCGGTGCAGACCTGGTGGCCGACCAGGTAGATGTCATCGTGGCCGTGGCCACCCCCACCGCCGCCACCATGCTGGCCGCTGTGGAAGATACCGACATCCCTGTGGTCTACTCTGCCGTCACCGACCCTGTTTCCGCCGGGTTTGACGGGGAGGAGGGCATCACCGGCACCTCCGATGCCTTGAACACCGAGGCCATTATGAACCTCATCACTGCCATCAACCCCGACATCGACACCATCGGCCTGCTGTACGACCTGAGCCAGGATGCCTCCACCCAGGCCATCGCCGATGCCAAGGCGTTCTGCGACAGCAAGGGCATCAAGTACATTGAAAAGAATGGTACCACCACGGCTGAGGTGCAGATGGCTGCCGAGGCCCTTGTGGCTGCCGGTGTCAAGGCAGTGTTCACCCCCACCGACAACACCGTGATGACCGCCGAGCTGTCCATCTATGAGACCTTCCTGGAGGCAGGAATCCAGCACTTCACCGGTGCGGACAGCTTTGCTTTGAACGGTGCTTTTGTGGGCTACGGCGTGGATTACGTCCAGCTGGGCGAGGCCACCGCCGATATGGTGGTGGAGCTGCTCTGCGGCGGCAAGACCCCCGCAGACCTGCCCTATCAGACCTTCGATAACGGCATCGTCACCATCAACACCGAGAGCTGTGAGGCACTGGGCCTTGACCTCGACACCGTTAAGGAAGCCTTCAAGCCCTATTGCACCGAAATTGTGGTAGTGACCACGCAGGAGAATTTCTAAAAAGGAGTACATCAACCATGCTGGCGAGTATCTTTTCGCTCAACGTGATCCAGACGGCGCTGGAGCTGGGCTGCATTTACGGTCTGGTGGCGCTGGCGCTGTTTCTGAGCTATTCGATCCTGAACATTGCCGACCTGTCCACCGATGGCTGCTTCACCCTTGGCTGTGCCGTGGCCTGTCAGGTGGCGCTGACAGGCCACCCCATCCTGGCCCTGTTCGCGGCCATGGCGGCGGGTGTGTGTTCGGGTTTTGTCACCGCCTTTTTGCAGACACGTCTGGGCGTTGAGAGCATCATGGCAGGCATCATCGTGAACACCGGCCTGTACACCATCAATCTGGCGGTCATGGGCTTTTCGTCCACGATGTCCCTGGTCAAGACCGATACGGTATTCTCGCTGGCAAAATCCGCACTGGCCTTTACGGGCGGCTGGTATAAGCTGGTCATCGCGGCGGCGGTCATTGTGATCGCCTGTGCCGCTATGGTGGGTTTCCTGGGCACCCGGCTGGGCCTTTCCA
>OFSD01002619.1_pt1 | contig 11266 bp, 10 predicted proteins | sample 1543191 | NCBI WGS metagenome assembly OFSD01 (sample SAMN04209221, study PRJEB22552) | human gut metagenome | biome: gut; material: feces | host: Homo sapiens | place: USA: Oklahoma
CGAATTGGTGAAGGGAAAGACCCTGCTTGTAATCGCTCACCGCCTAAATACCATCTGTCAGGCTGATCAGATTTTGGTGATTGCCGATGGACGGATCAGTGAACAAGGAACCCATGACGAACTTATAGCAAAAGCCGGGATTTATCAGGATTTTGTAAATATCCGTAAAAAGTCCTCCAGCTGGAGCCTTGCATAAAGGAGACAATAGTGAAGATTCATGCGTCCGGAGAGGATTATCTGGAGGCTGTGCTGGTTCTTCAAAAGAATCACGGTGCTGTCCGCTCTATTGATGTTGCACGGCGTGTTGGAGTTTCAAAAGCCAGCGTAAGCTATGCGGTGTCGGCTTTGCGTGAAGGGGGCTTTTTAACGGTAGATAGTGATTACGTTTTGCATTTGACCGAAACAGGCCGGAATGTTGCCGAAAAAATTTATGAGCGGCATCAGTTCTTTACAGAGCAATTTATCGCAGCTGGCGTTGACCCTGAAATTGCAGAGCGAGATGCTTGCCGGATTGAACACGCCATCAGTCAGGACACCTTTGAAAAGATCCGGGATGCACACAAACAGGAAAAATAGGATACTAATGCCCGTCGTTCCAACTGTGCGGACAAGAGCAGCCAGTGGGGAAAATATAAGCCCACTGGCTGCTCTACATGAAAGACAATCATCGGCCCTTTTGTTTTCCCCTGTACATCACTTCAGCTTATCTGCGCTCATGCACAGGTCTATGTACCGTTGCGACTCTTCTTCACCCTTTCCTGCAAAGTAATCAAGAACGCACTTGGCAACGGTCTGCGGCGCTCTATCGTGGAACACGATTCCATCCAGACTGATGTCCATTTCTTCTGAGATCAGCGCAACCGTTTCAAATTTCGGATTGCTCTTGCACTTTTCAATCTCAATGACAGTTCGGGTACACATATTAAGCCGTTCCGCTAATTCGCGCTGCGTGATCTTTTTCTGCTCCCGCTTTTCGCGAAGCTTTTGGGCGAACAGGTCAAGAAAGTTCATTGTAAATCACCTCTACTACATTGTAGAGTGAGCCTCAATTCACTTAAATACACATGAAGCTCACATTGAATGAGCCGCAAATCACATTCAGCGAGTTGGAGGTAATTTTATGATGTCACGGATGAACAGGAGATACTGCTAAGGCCGCTCGCGGTCATGTAAAAAAGCATAAGCACCGATTAGCCGTCCACTTCAAAAAGCACGCGGCTATCCCCCAGACGAGCTGCACTCACGAAAGCGAGTTGCAGCTCTCTTTTTATGCGGTTTGGTTCATCCGTGATTTAGCCCCTCCCGGTACAGTATTCGTTACTCATGTTTTCACTCGCACGCAAGGCGCTCGTTCAGGTCATCATGCCTGTTCGAGCGCCTTTTTACGTTTTCCTGTCGGCTGTCGTTCTCCGCCGGTGTTGGTCTGGTTCACCACCCACCCAACACCGAAACGGAGGACATATTATGTTTAACAGAAAGAGCAGCTATGCGCTGAACAAGAAAGACCCCAACGCTATCGTTTACATGGATGCCAACGAAGCCATCATCCGCCTGACCCGCGAGGACTTTGCCAGCGAGGAAGAATTTCTGAAATGGAAGTCCCTGTCGGATGCAGACTATCATGCTTCCGAGAAAGAGGATCATGTCTACGCTAATCATACCCTTGCACTGGACGAGCTTTCCGAGGAAGCAGCATCTATTCCCGCTGCGGATGTCTGCATGGAGCAGGCGCATGACCGGGTGGCGGAAATCCGCCGTAGCACCCAAAAGGTTACGCAAATCAGGAAGCACCTGACGGACACTCAGTTCCGCAGGATGTGGATGTATTTCGTGGATGGAATGACGATTGACGAGATTGGAAAAGTCGAAGGCGTGTCGCATCAGGCTATTTCTCTCAACATTACAGCAGCAATCAGAAAAATCAAAAAATATTTCTGAGGTTTTTCAAAAACACCTTGCAAAAGTGGCCCAAAATCGGCGATAGGTGAAGGGACATTCTCCACGAAGCCTTTCGTTGAACGTTGAAAACTGAATAGACCATGATGCAGGCACAAAACCCGCGTGATAGCGGCATAAGGTGCGCCGCCACGACGATGGCTTCAAGGAGGTGATTCCGGAAAAGCCATCCGAGCGATCTACGCAGCCTTAGACCCGATTCGGCAAATCGGGCGCGATGACAGCGCGGCGGATAATGAAACTTGCTCACGCCCTCCCACAGACTTGAGGGGGAACCCTGCGGTATGCGCCAGCCCTTTGAGGCAGCGGTATCGTGGAGTTATGACAGCCCTGCCAAGGGCGGCCTGCATCATGCCCACTATCCGGGGCGCGTGGCAAATAGGATGGATCTTCTCAAATGGACAAGCAGAGCGGCTGCGCCGGTATTCGCCATTATGTTATGTGGCTCCAATTCTGCCCGCGCAGCCGCCTCTCAAAGTCAGATACCATGCGCTGACGGGCTTTCCCGTCAGCGCATTCATGTGACCTTGAGGAAACCCACCAAACCGAGAAAGGAGATCGCCATGATGCAGCCAACGCCAAACGAATCCCGAATCCACACGGATGAGCTGGTGGACATCCGGGAAGTATCTGTTGACAAAAATCTTCCCAAGGAAGAACGCATTGCCGCCTTTATCCGCCAGATCAAAAATCCCTACCGCTTCCGCTGCGGCGATTTCGTGGTAAACGCCTGCTTTGCCGGGAACGGTGTTACGTTGGAGGAATGTCTGCAAGGCATTTTGCGCTGAGCGACATCCTCGCTTTTTTCCGCAGAGAGTGCTATGATCGGTGTGGAAAAGGATGAAAACCTAATAGCCAGATAACCACTCTTTTCATGCGGGAGCAGTCCGGGAGAAAGGAGTGCTTTTTCATGCCTAAATACAAAGCAACCGCTTATATCCGCCTGTCCTACACCGACGATCATTCCAGCGAAAGCGACAGCGTTTCCAATCAGCGCAAGCTCATTGAAAACTTTGTAGAGCGCAACCCGGATATTGAGGTCGTTTCCGAAAAGATCGACGATGGATACAGCGGCATCATCTTTGACCGCCCTGCGTTCAAGGAAATGATGCAGGATGTCACCGATGGCAATATCAACTGCGTCATCGTAAAAGACCTCTCCCGCTTAGGGCGCGAGTATATCGAAACTGGCCGGTATCTGCGCCGGGTATTCCCGGCCTACGGGGTGCGCTTCATCGCTATCACCGACAGCATCGACACCGCCCACGACAGCGGCGATGATCTGACCGTATCGGTCAAGAACATTATGAACGAAGCCTACTGCCGGGACATTTCCATCAAGACCCGCACCTCTCTGGACGTGAAGCGGCGCAACGGCGATTTCGTCGGCGCGTTCCCGGTGTACGGCTACATGAAAGCCGAGGACAACAAGAATTTGCTCGTCCCTGACCCCTACGCCGCCCGCGTTGTCTGCGACATCTTCCGTATGCGGCTGGAGGGCGCAAGCGCCTCCAAGATTGCATCAGAGCTGAACCGGCTGGGTATCCTCTCCCCGCTGGCTTACAAGAAGAACAACGGTCTGCCCTACGCGAAAAAGGGCTATGCGGACAAGGCTGACTGCAAGTGGTCGGCCACCACCATCATCCGCATCTTGCAGGACGAAACCTACACCGGAACGCTGGTGCAGGGCAAACAGGGTACGCCGCATTACAAGATCAAGCAGATGGAGCAGCGCCCCGCCTCCGAGTGGGTGCGTGTCCCGGATGCCCACGAAGCATTGATCGCCCGTCAGGATTTTGATCTGGTGCAGCGCATCAAGGGGCTGGATACCCGCACTTCTCCCAACGAGGACACGGTGTACCTGTTCTCCGGTATTCTGATCTGCGGGTGCTGCGGAAGCCGCATGACCCGCAAGACCAACCGTGCAAACGGCAAGGAGTACCACTACTATTATTGTCCTACCGGCAAGAAAAAGGGCTGCGCCCATCCGGTCATGCTGAAAGAAAGCAGCCTGATCGACTGTGTGCGGGACAGCCTGAAAGCCTATATCGGCAATATTGCTTCTCTGGAGGCGCTGCTGACCGGCATTGACCAGTCCAGCATCAATCAGGCGCTTGCCAAGGAATACAGCGACCACATTACCGACAACGAGCGCCGGTTGGAGCAGGTGCTGGAGTTCAAGGCACGGCTTTATGAGAGCCTTGTGGGAGGTATGCTTACCAAGGAAGAATACGCTTCCTATAAGGCAAAGTACACCAAGCAGGCCGAGGACATCCGCGAGAGCATCCGCGTTCTCAAGGAAAAACTCACGGAGGTTTTGGAAAACCGGAGTGAGCGCAACCGCTGGATTTCACAGTTTACGCAGTTCTCCACGCTGGAAACCTTAGACCGCAGGGCGCTCATTCACATGGTACAGAGCATCCGCGTCCGTGGCAAAAAGGAGCTGGATATTACCTTTACCCATGAGGACGAATACAAAAAGGCGTTGCAGCTTTTGGCACTGGCAGCGCAGCAGAAAGATTACGAACAGAGAAAGGTGGGCTGAGCATGGCAAGAAAAAGCAGAAAAGAAACGGCTGCGGTGACCGTTCAGGAGGCCGACGCCGCTTGCCGCGCCGCGATCTACGTCCGCCTTTCGGTGGAGGATACCCACACGCACAGCGTATCCATTGAAACCCAGCAGATGATTATTGCCCGCTATCTGGAGCAGTACCCGGAGATCAGCGTGTACGATACCTACATCGACAACGGCGCGACCGGGACAAACTTCCACCGTCCGGGCTTTCAGCAGATGCTCTCGGATATTGAGGCCGGTCATGTAAACTGCGTGATTGTCAAAGACCTTTCCCGTTTGGGACGGAACACCATCGACACCGGCTATTACATCGAGCAGTATTTCCGCATCCGCAGCATCCGCTTTATTGCGGTCAACGAAAACTTCGACACCGCCAACCCGGAGGACGCCCATTCCGGTATCATTATCCCGCTGCGGAACATGATAAACGAAGCCTACGCTTTAGACATTGGGCGCAAGATCAGGGCGCAGCAGCGGCAGGCCATGAAAGACGGCAAATTCATCGGTGCGCGTACTCCCTACGGCTATCTGAAAGCCGAGGACGATTGCCACCAGCTTATCATCGACCCCGTTGCCGCCGTTGTGGTGCAGCGGATGTTCCGCTGGGCTTCCGAGGGTGCTGGCCTCAATACCATCGCCGTGCGGCTGAATGAAGCGGGCGTTCTCACTCCCAGCCACTATAAGAAGATGCAGGGCAAGATCACCCACGAAAATTTGCTCGGCAGCGGCAAGTGGCAAACCCGAACAGTCGGCGTTATTCTCCGCTCCGAGGTCTACACCGGAGATCTCGTTCAGGGGCAGACCAAAACCGTGGATCACCGGCAGGTCAAGGCCGATGCCGAGGAATGGACGGTGGTACGGGACACCCACGAGGCCATCATCAGCCGGGAACAGTTCGCGGCGGTGCAGGAAATTCTCAATCAGACGGCCAGCCGCGCCAAGACACGGGAGGTCAAAGCCTACACGCCGAATTTACTCAAAGGCAAGGTGTTTTGCGCCCATTGCGGCGGCAGCCTGCACCGGCAGCGGAATATCCGCAAGAAGTCCGACGATGTGTACTTCTACCATTGTCTGAGCAGGAGCCGAATCAGCAAGGATGCCTGCCCCGGCGTGACCATCCGCGAGGATGCGTTGCTGGATATGTTGGCAGATATGCTTCAGGACGCGCTTGATACGGCGCTGGGGCAATATACCCTCTCCCTTGCGGAGCTGCCCCGGCAGGCCGCTGACCGCGCCGAGCTGCGGGAGAAGATCACCAGCCGCAGGCAGGAAGTCCAGCGGCTTCGCGGTATCGTGCGGAGCTTATATGAAAACCTTGTGCAAGGCGTTCTTACCAAGGATGAATACTTCGACTACAAGGAGAAGTATGAAAGCCGCATTGCCGACCTCTCCGTGGAAATGGAGCAGTTGGAGGACGGCCTGCGAACGATGGATACGCAGCTTGAGCAGCACCGGGCGCTGGAACAGGACGCCGCACAAATCAAGACCGACCGTGCGCTGACCGGCGCACTTATCGAGCGACTGATCGACCGCATTGAGGTATCCCACGACAAGCAGATTACGGTGCGCTATCGCTTCCAGAGCGAGTTTGAAACCTATGCGGAGGTGCTGGAACAATGCAGAAATATGTAATCGCCCTCTACATCCGCCTCTCCATCGAGGATTACAAGTACGACAGCCTGAGCATTGAAAATCAGAGCCTTGTCCTCCACGAATACGCGGCTTCCATGCCCGAAGCCCTGAACGCGGAGATCACGGAGTTCATCGACAACGGATATAGCGGCACGAATTTTGAGCGTCCGCAGGTACAGAAGCTCATTGAGCTGGTGCGGGCCAATCAGATCGACTGCATCATCGTCAAGGATTTTTCCCGCTTCGGGCGAAACAGCATTGAAACCGGCTATTTCATCGAGCGTGTGTTCCCACTGTTCCATACCCGCTTCATTTCCATCAGCGACGATTTTGACAGCAGCAAATTCAAGGGTGACACCGGCGGCATGGACGTAGCATTCAAGTATCTCATCAGCGAATATTACAGCCGCGATATGTCCATTAAAACCAAGAGCGCCAAGTACGCCAAGATGCAGCGCGGCGAGTATCAGAGCAAAATCTGTCCCTACGGCTACCGCAAAAGCGCCGATGGCAGAATGGAGCCTGACCCGGAGGCCGCTGCCGTTGTGCAGCTCATCTTCCAGCTTGCCGCCGAGGGCATCAACGCCACCGCCATCACACGGGAGCTGTTCCGCAGAAGCATCCCTACCCCCGGCCAGTACAAAGCGGCGCACGGCAATCATACCCACGATATTTCCCGCTGCCACGGGATTTGGAGTGCATCCACCATTCTCCGCATTTTGGAGGACGAACGCTACACCGGCGTGTATATGATCGGCAAGCGGGCGGTTCTCGAAGTAGGCGGCACCAGAAGCCGCCTGAAGGACAGAGAATCGTGGTACATCATCCCCGACCATCACCCGGCCATCATAGAGAAAGCCGTGTTTGATACCGTGCAGGCCAGCCAGCTCCGCTTTTCCCAGCCAAACAAGAAAAAGCGGGACTACCCGCTGAAAGGCAAAGCCTTCTGTGGCTGCTGCGGTCATGCGCTGTCCCGCACCATGCAGAAAACCTCATATTATCACTGCCGCCATTCCGAGGCGGACGTAGAAAGCCGCTGCCACAAGATGCGTCTGAACGCCGCGGAGCTGGAACAGGCGGTATTCCTGACGCTGAAAAAGCAGATGGAAGCCACCGCGCCGCTTGCCCCTGACGGTACGCTCCGGGTAGATGCTTCCGTACCGGAACGCGCCGAATATGAGCAGCAGATTGAGACGCTGCAAGACGGCAAGCGCACGTTGTATGAACGCTATCTCATGGGCGAGATCGACCTGAATACCTACAAGGCAGAAAAGGCTGCGTGTGACGAGCTGCTGCTGAAAACGAAAAACGCCTATGCCGCAGTATTGGCACAGGCGAAACAGAAGCAGGACGAACAGGCACGGCAAGACAGCCGCAAGGAAGCGTCCAAGGTGATTTTCGATGCAGACACGCTGACCACCGAGCTGGCCGAGCTGCTGATCGACAGGGTGCTGGTGTACCCCGATAAGCGCATTGAGATCGCATATAAAATCCAAGACATTTTCGATTGAGGTGGCAGTCATGAAAACCGCTTTCTATTGCAGAGTGGACGGACAGGGCTTTGGCTTTGTCCTCCCCGATGAAGCTGACAAGCTCCGCGAGTTTTTCGCCGAGCATCAGGATAAGCCTGCGCTTGAAAATCCATCAAGCGCAAGCTAAAAATTTTTGTCGTGTGCTTGACATACGGGTGTCTGAGGTCATGGAAGCGGATGCGGGGTAGGTCCGCCCGTTTCAGCACCCGCTGGAGCATGTGCAGCACGCTGTCCGGTGACATGGGACCTCCGGTTGGCGAGGGGAATACCCATTCGCTGTTGCCCACCTTGCACTTTTGCATTTTCAGAACGCTTATCACATCTGCCGACAGCGGCAGTGTGCGGTAGGCGTTTTTCGTTTTCAACGGTGCTTCGACCACCTTGCTGTTCTGCCGTGAGACGGCCCGTTGGATTTTCAGCACACCACGGTCGAGATCAACGTCCGTCCATTTCAGTCCCAACAGTTCGCCCCGCCGCAGTCCGGTGGCAAGGTCGAGGTAGTAGAGCTCGTACACACCGCTGTCCTTAGCCTCATGGAAGAAGGTGCTGAGTTGGTCAGCGGTCAGGGTTTTCATCTCTTTGTGTTCCACCTTCGGCAAGGCACAGCCCTGCGTTGGATTCCTGCTCACCAGTTTCTGCTCCATGGCAAGGTTGTACGCCGAGCCGATCATCTGGTGGATGTTGCGGACGGTTTTCGGTGCCAGTCCTTTTGGCTTCTTTTTTGCTTCGATGCGGTCAACCCGGCCACTGTCCAGCAGGCGCTTATAGAACCGCTGTAAGTCCAGAGAAGTGAGATTTGCCAGCGGGATGCCGCCGATCTGCGGCTTGATGTGGTTTTTCAGAAAGCCTTGTGAGGTTTTGAAGGTGGACGGTCTGAGTTTTACTCTGGCATAGTTTTCCATCCAGACCTCCAGCCAACTTCCCACGGTGTAGGTCTTGGCCCGTCCGTAGTCAATGCCGACGTTTTCCTCGATGGCTTTCTTCAGCTTTTCCTTGACTTCGGCCTGCGTCTTGCCGAGGACATTTTTGATGATGGCTTTGCCTGTTTCCGGATCGTGACCGACTGTGTACCGGCCCTCCCATCGACCGTCCTTTCGTTTGCGGATGTTGCCCTCGCCGTTCGCTCGTCTTTTCGGCATGATATCAGCCCCTTTCGCCAACGAACAATACCGTAACCAACAGAGGAAAGCTACCCAAAAGCGGAACAGTTATCAGAAAGTTATCATTTGCCCCTCGGAGCCGCGCCGCCTTATCTTTGCCTATTGCAGCGCAATTTTTGCGCTGCCGGGGGCGTTCTTCTTTGGTTACAGCGGTGCGATTTTGGAACGGTCTAGAATCCTTTTCATTGACTACAGCGGCGCAAAATATACATATTTTTCTCCGAAAATTGCGCTGCGCAGAAATCACTTTTTCAGGTAGTTGAAAAAAGCGGGTTTGCTGACCGCCTGCGGAACGTCCACCTTGAAAAGTCAGCTGTCACGGGTATTTTCCGCCCCTCACGTTCACCCATGACCGCGAAAACGCCTCTCAAGGTGCACCTTAGACTGCGGTCTGGAAAGCGTGAAAAAGCCCCGCACTGCGGGGCTTTGTGGCCGGGCTGCGGGCGCTTGCGACTGCGGCCCTTTATCTTGTGCTAAAATCGAACGGCCTCCGCCACTCGAAAAACCTTCCTGTAAAGTTTGGCTTTTCGCCCAGGACCGTTCCCGCGAATATCGCCAAAAAGTTACCGCTACAACTCCGTCCCAAACCGCTTTTCATCGCGTTTTTCAACTTCTCGCACAAACGGCCCACGTTTGCTTTCACTCCCGAAAGCGGGTACACACTCGCCTTTCAGAGAAAAATCGCACACAAGGGCACACACGCCGAAACAGGGGTGTTTTGGATGGGGGTGGTATCACTACCCTCGGATCGTTTTGCGCGGATCGGAAACCTTGCGTGGCCAGGGGGGTAGAACGGCAAACTTTGCCGCTTTTGGGTCTTGGCCGGGGGTGCTCCCAAAGAACGCAGAAAGCCTTCGGAACAGCGATGCGCTCATGCGCGTCGCTGTTCCGAGGCGTCGCGGCCCCGCTGGGCTGCGTGGTCTTTTTTCGTTTCTGACGAAATTACGGCTTGTACGCCCTATTCCAGAAACTTCTTTCAGTTCTCCAGACGCTCCAGCTTGTGCTGTTCCTGCGCAAGCTGCTTTTCCACTCGCTCTTTCTCGGCTCGGAGCTGTTCAAGGGTTTTCAGTTTTGTCATTGTGCTTGACCCCTTTTCTTGATTTTGGGGATAAAAAAGGCCGTTAACTATTCGCATAGTGCGACCAGTCAACGGTCTGATTTTCGATGTTCATTTTTTGTGTTCAGTTCAGCAAACCGGAATTTGTCGCATCTTCACTTCCTTATTGCCTGCTCCATCAGGCCGCCTTCATAAAGGCCGCACAGAAAGCTGAAATTGTTACTGGTTAAAGCAATCACGAATTGAAGTAGACAACTCTTCATATCCTTTCAATATTTCTTCTTTATGTGCCTGCATTTCTTCATTCATTTTTGTATAGTCCAAACAGTTCTGATAACCTGCCTCACCCCAATATAGAACATTTTTGTCGGCATTATATAAAAGCCTGTCAGCACGTTCAATGGAGAAATTCTCAGCATTTTCAAACTTTATCGTCTGGTCAGCAGTATATATTATTTCGATAAAGCAGTCTGTATCATTCCAAATTTCACCTTCAGAAGTTTTTTGGATTTCCAGCAAATGACCGCCGCAATTGGAAATCTGACTTGCAAAAGAGCGGTATTGATAGGAATCAATGCTAATGCTCCGTTCTTCTCCCTCAGAATAAACATTGATTTCAGCAATGCTATTTTCGACAGCAGACAGTCCATCCGGTAGCTGTTTTTCATTGTCCCCCACTGCATAAATTCCAATCAAACAAAGTACAAGGGTCAAACATAGTGTAACAATGGAAACAACTGCTTTTCGGCGATTTGTCTTTCTTTCGCATATGGCGGTACAGACAATATAGCCTGAAAATCCGCCCAAGGTATTGATTAGAAAATCTTCCATTTCCGCATATCTGCCGCCAAACAACTGTAATAGTTCAATCAAGAATGAGATTAAACCGCTAATAATCGCCACCTTTTTCCAATTCCCTCTACAGGAACGAAAAATAAGCGGCAACAAAAAACCAAGAGGAAAAAACAAAGCGAAGTTAAGCAATATAGGGACAATAGAACTCCCAATAAACGGAAGCAAATTATAATTGAAAGGACCATTCAGACTATAACTTAGTGTGAAAATCCCCGTTAGGTTGAGAAGCGTAACGCAGTAAATGCAGAATATTCCCTCAAACATATAATTCCATGAGATAGTTCTGCGTTTTTTGAAAAGATACAGCAACACAAAAATAACAATATAAATTATGATACCTAAGAAAACCGATTCTTTAAGTGCTTGTATACCTTTTATCATATAATTCATACTATCACCTTCCCTCAAGAAATCGGGATTTGTTCCTCAATTTTGCATTCAAATTATACCATAAAACTTGTGAACAATTCTACCGCAGCTTTGGAATATATGAGAAAAGT
>OFSD01002643.1_pt1 | contig 11192 bp, 10 predicted proteins | sample 1543191 | NCBI WGS metagenome assembly OFSD01 (sample SAMN04209221, study PRJEB22552) | human gut metagenome | biome: gut; material: feces | host: Homo sapiens | place: USA: Oklahoma
GCGGCTCCCGGCGATGCGGGCAGACCCTTGGTGATGACCTGCGCATTGGCGATGGCCTTCTTGTCGAAGACGGGGTGGAGCAGTTCGTCGAGCTTCGCAGGCTCGCAGCGCAGTACGGCGGTCTTCTCGTCGATCAGACCCTCGCGCAGCATGTCCATGGCGATCTTGACCATCGCCGCGCCCGTGCGCTTGCCGTTGCGGCACTGGAGCATCCAGAGTTTGCCGTCCTGAATCGTGAATTCGATGTCCTGCATGTCCTTGAAGTACTGCTCCAGGTGGTGCTGGATTTCGTCCAGCTCCTTGTAAACCTCGGGCATCACCTCTTCGAGCGAGGGGAACTTCGCCTTGCGCTCCTCCTCCGAAACCTTCTGGGCCACGGCCCAGCGCTTCGAACCCTCGATGGTGATCTGCTGCGGGGTGCGGATGCCGGCTACGACGTCCTCGCCCTGGGCGTTGATCAGGTATTCGCCGTTGAAGAGGTTCTCACCCGTTGCGGCGTCGCGCGAGAAGGCTACGCCCGTCGCGGAATTCTCTCCCATGTTGCCGAATACCATGGCCTGTACCGATACGGCCGTGCCCCACTCGGCGGGGATGTTGTTGAGTTTGCGGTAGAGGATGGCGCGTTCGTTCATCCACGATCCGAACACGGCGCAGATGGCTCCCCACAGCTGGTCCCACGGACAGGTCGGGAAATCCTCGCCGGTCTGCTTCTTCACGGCGGCCTTGAAGTTCTTCACCAGCTCCTTGAGGTCGTCGGTCGTCAGGTCGGTGTCGTTCTTCACGCCCTTCTTGGCCTTCTGCTCCTCGATGATCACCTCGAACGGGTCGTGGTCTTCCTTCGAAACGGGTTTCATGCCCAGCACCACGTCGCCGTACATCTGTACGAAGCGGCGGTACGAATCCCAGGCGAACCGCGGGTTGCCCGTGCGCTTGGCCACGGCCTCCACGGCCTGGTCGTTCATGCCCAGGTTGAGGATGGTGTCCATCATGCCGGGCATCGAGGCGCGTGCGCCCGAACGTACGGATACGAGCAGCGGCATCTCCTTGTCGCCGAATTTCATGCCGGTCAGTTTCTCGATGTTCTTCATCGCCCTTTCGACCTCGGGGCGGAGCATCTCGATGACGGCCTCTTTGCCGTGCTTGTAGAATTCCGCACACACTTCCGTGGTGATGGTGAATCCCGGGGGCACGGGGATGCCGATAAGGTTCATCTCCGCAAGGTTCGCACCCTTGCCGCCGAGCAGTTCACGCATTTTGCCGTTTCCTTCGGCCTCTTTGTTGCCGAAGGTATAGACTCGTTTTACGTCTGCCATAACTTTTTTGGTTTTGAATTATAGTATAAATATAAAAATTTTTTCTTTTACCTTACCCTTAAAGCCGAAAAATTGCGGTGACGTTTCCGTTACCGCATCCGTAAAATGCATTTCCGTCGAAGGGATTGCGAAAATACGAAAACTTTTCGAAATATCCAAAAAATTCTACCGGATGTAAATGAATACCGGAAGCGAATAACCGTAGCCGCCGCGATAAACCCCGCGGGAGTAGGTCGTGAGGGGGTTACCGCTCTTTTGGTCAACCAGATAGCGGCGTGCGAAAACGTCGCCCTCCGAGGTGGTCAGCGCCGTGTCCGCGAGGATACGGTCGCGCATCTGCCACCGTCCGCTGCGCCGTACCGTGCCCCGTCCGGCCTGTTCGGCGCGCCGGGTCGCGTCGCGCAGCCCCCAGCGTCCGGGGTCGGGGAGATCCGAACGTCCCAGCACGATCAGTTTCACGTGCGGACGCTCCGCACGCAGGTCGCGCACGACCCATTGGGCCATGCGTGCGTCGCCGCACAGCGCCAGCCCCACGGTGTCGCGTCCGAGTTCGCCCTCGACGTAGAGGTAGCGGCGTCCCGGCTCGTCGCGGGTCGGGTAGAAGAGGTCCCCGTAGTAGAGCAGCGCAAAATCCATTCCGTCGAGCGAATTGAGCGTGCGGTGGAGGTAGGAGTAGTCGCCCCGGCAGGCGGCGGCGATGTCGCGCACGACCTGTTCGTTTTCGACGCCCCACAGGGCGACCAGGGGCAGGGCCATCGAGTCGATCACGGCAGCCGTGTTGCGGATTTTACGCGCGTAACGCTCTGCGGTCCAATGCAGACGGCCTTCGGGCGTGTAGTCTGCGTCGTCGTAGAAAAGCGCCGGGACGGTGTCGTAAATCCGGTCCACGTCGTAGAAAGCGATTCCTATGGGGCGTTGCCCGTAAGAGTGACAATTAAAAATTAAGAATGAAAAATTGAGAATTATCAGCAGACGCAGCCACATGGTTCCGCCGGTTTAGAGTGGTTGTTCGGGCAGGAAATCGCGGGGCGAGCAGCCGAGGAATTTGGCGATTTCGTTGATGTGGTTGAGGTTGTATTTCGAAGGACTTTTGGGGCTTTCCACTTGGCTGATAAATCCGTCGCTCACCCCGATTCCGTAGGCTAAAGTCGCTTGTGAAACACGTTGAGCCATCCGCTCTTTGCGGACAGCTGCACTGACGTATTTATCGAACGCGCTTTTCGGTTTCACAAACATCTGTTTAGATGTTGTAAAACTAAAAAAGATGCCAGAGTGAAAGTTTAGTTATAACTTAAATTCGCTTACGTATAGGTAGATGTATTATCTCTTTTATCGGATTTATGGACATTTTGTGTTTCGTTCGCCCCAGCCCCCCCCCTGGGGGCGAACGACGGGCGCGGTGCGCCCGGAAGATTATCCGCACCGGGAGGGATGCGTCCGGGACAAGTGGGAAGCACAGAAGCCTACGACCGCCCTTGCGAGCGGTTTTGGGTACCTTTTGCCACCAAAAGGTACAAAGCCTCCGCGGCATACGCCGCGGTTAAGGCTGCTTTGCCGACCAAAAAGCGGCAAACAACACCAGTCGAAGAGTGCAAATATCTTTTGCAGCCGGGAGATACGCAAAAAATCCCCGCGTTGAAAACGCAGGGATTCAGTCGCCGGACTGCGAAACCCGGCGCAATGCGCCCGGACTACCGGATTCCGTATTTGCGCAGGATCTTCCGGATGCGGGGCAGCCGCTCCGAGATCATGCGGTCGTAGCCCAGGTCGGAACCGTGGTCGCAGTCGATGGTTCCCTCGGCGTCCCGGCCGAAGAACCATTCGCCGTCGAGGAAGTAGACGTTGTCGTATTGCTTCGCCAGCCGCCGCATCATCCCGTCCGCGGTGTCGATCCGCTCGCGGTGGAATTTCGCGGCCTCCTGATCGAGGTTGCCAGCGGTGTGCCAGTGGGTCTGCATGAAGATCAGCGGTTTGTCGGGATGGGCCTTGACGAGCGTCGCCACGAACGCGTCGAGGCGCTCGCGGATCATCTTCGGGGAGGGGTTCGAAAAGGCGTCGAACAGGAAGGCGTCGGCGTCGGTCTCGGCGAGCAGCCGCGCGAATTCGGGTTGGAGCATGCAGTTGCCGCTGTACCCCAGATTGACGAACTCGATGCCCGTCATGCGGCTCATGCGCGCAGGATAGGTCATGCCCGGGCGGCTGGCCGAAGCTCCGTGGGTGACGCTCGATCCGAAGACGATCACGCGGTGCTTGTAAGGCGATTCGAGCGGCGTAACGGATGCTCCTTCGTCCACGCCGATCTCCAGCGTCAGCAGTTCGCTCCACGCCGGCAGGTAGAGCATGCACTCCTTGGGCTGTCCGTCCATGTGCTCGACGATGGTGCTGGCGTGCCGGTCCTGTAATCCGGGACGTGCCGCACCGGCCATCGTCCATACGCCGTTTTCGCGGACGTAGAGATCCATGCCGCGTTGCAGGACCGGGGTCATGTTCCAGCCGTAGTTGCGCGGTGCGGTGGTCCAGCGGGCCTCGATCCGGCGGCTGTCGGTGGTGAAAAGCACGGCCACGCCGGCCGGGTAGCCGCAGTAGTGGCGGATGGTGGCGTTGTCGAAACGGTAGCGCGTCGTGTCGACCCGGTAATAGGGATGCCCCTCCATCGGGCAGGTGCGGCCGATGATGGTCAGCGTCGAGGCGTCGACATACTTTTGCGCCGATGCGGCGTGAAACATCGACAGCCCGGCTGCAATGAATAATAGGTGTTTTATCATGGTTGGTTTGGGTTGGTCAGCCTTCGATCACGCCCGATCCGACCAGCTGGTCGCCGTCGTACCACGCCGCGAACTGTCCGGGGGTGATGCCCCGCTGGGGCCGGTCGAAAACGAGGTAAGCCCCTTCGTCGCGGACGAACAGCCGCGCGCCCTGCAAGGGCTGGCGGTAGCGGATGCGGACGGAGAACCGGGCGCTCTGCCCGGCGGTCAGCTCCCGGGCGGGGTTCACCCAGTGGATTTCGCCGGGCGCGATGTGCAGCGCGGGACGCCACAGCCCGGGGTGGGCGTCGCCCTCGCCGACCCAGATCACGTTCTGCACCGTGTCCGTGGCGAGGATGAACAGCGACTCCCTGCGGCCTCCGATGCCGAGTCCCTTGCGCTGTCCGATGGTGTAGTAATGGGCGCCGTTGTGCTCGCCGATCTTCTTGCCGTCGCGCACGGTGTAATGCCACGGTTCGGCCAGCGCCGCGAGTTGTCCGGTCGTCGGCTCTCCCTCCGCCGGGACCTCCTCGCGCACGTATTTCGGCCATGCGGGGAGTATTTCGTGGATGTTGCCCTTTTTCGGGGCGAGCTTTTGCTGGAGGAAGGTCGGCAGGTCGACCTTGCCCACGAAGCAGATGCCCTGCGAATCCTTGCGTTTGGCCGTGGCGAGACCCTGCTCCTCGGCGATGCGCCGCACCTCGGGTTTGAGCAGCCCGCCGACGGGAAACAACGCCCGGCTGAGCTGCTCCTGCGAGAGCTGGCAGAGGAAATAGCTCTGGTCCTTGTTGGGATCGCTGCCTGCGAGCAGCTTATGGATCGTCCTCCCGTCAGGCAGCGTCTCTTCCGCCTTGCGGCAGTAGTGGCCCGTGGCCACGTAGTCGGCGCCCAGCTTCAGCGCCTCGCGCAGGAATACGTCGAATTTGATTTCGCGGTTGCACAGCACGTCGGGATTGGGCGTGCGGCCCCGTTCGTATTCGGCGAACATGTAATCCACGACACGCGTGCGGTAGTCTGCCGAGAGGTCGACCACGTGCAGCTCGATGTCGAGTTTCCTGGCCACGAGTTCGGCGAAAACCCGGTCGTCGTGCCACGGACAGTCGCCTTCGAGCGTTCCCGTCGTGTCGTGCCAGTTGATCATAAAAAGCCCTACGACCTCATGCCCCTGCTCCTTGAGGAGCCAGGCTGCGACCGACGAATCCACGCCGCCCGAAAGTCCGATTACCACCCGTGCCATCCTTATTCCAATGTCAAGAGTCCTTCGGGCAGCACCAGGTGCATCGTGCGCCCCTCGAAGTCGATGCGGGCGATGAACTCCTCGACGGCGGGGACCAGCACCTGCCGTCCGCCGATCTCCAGTTCGAACAGCGGATTGGCGTCGCTGTCGTAGTAGTCGGTGACCGTCCCGCAGAGTTTCCCGGAGGCGCATGACCCGGTTTCGCCGGCGGCGGTCGCCGCCCTTCCGGACGAGGCTCCGGCCTCTTCGGCCACGACCGCGAAGCCGATCAGGTCTTCGAGGTAAAATTCGTCGTCGTCCTCTTCGCCGTTCATCTCGATCCGGAATTCCAGCCCGACAAGCTCCTGCGCCCTGCGCTCGGTGTCGAAATCGGCGAATGTCGCCGTAGCTCCCGACTGGCCGCGGCGTTCGAAACGCTCGCACCAGAGCGGAACCTCCAGCGCGTCAATGGTGACGCGCAGCGGGGTGTCGGTCGTGAAATCCTCGGGGAAAGCGGGGTAGAGCGAGAGCATCACTCCGCCCTCCGTGCCGAAAAGTTTGTTGATTCTGCCTGCGGGAATGATCATGTCGGTTGAATTATGGCGTAAAAATACAAAAAAAACGGTAATCTTCCCGTGGGAAGTTTACCGTTTTTATTCGGATCGGGAAACGTCTTGCCGCGTCCCTTCCCTGTGTCGCCTTATTATTCGGCGGCGGGAGCTTCCGGAGCGGCCTCTTCGGCAGCAGTCTCCGCAGCGGCAGCCTCGGCGGCCTCACGGGCGGCAGCCTCGGCAGCGGCCTTCTTCTCGGCGATTGCGGCAGCGCGCTCCTCCTTGATCTTGGCCTCGGCAGCCAGACGGGCCTTCTCGGCCGACTTGGCGTCGGTGGCCAGCTTGTTGGCCTTGGCTTCGATCTTGCCGGCTTTGGCTTCCATCCACTTGTTGAAGCGGGCTTCTGCCTCGGTTTCGGTGAACGCACCCTTGGCGACGCCGCCCAGCAGGTGTTTCTTGTACATTACGCCCTTGTACGAGAGGATAGCCCGACAGGTGTCCGTAGGTTGTGCGCCTTTCTGTAACCAATCCAGGGCTTTCCCGAAGTCCAGGTCGATCGTAGCAGGATTCGTGTTGGGGTTGTAGGTTCCCAGCTTCTCGATGAATTTACCATCACGTGGCGCTCTGCTATCTGCGGCAACGATGTGATAGAAGGCATAACCCTTCTTACCGTGACGTGCCAGACGAATTTTAACAGCCATTTGCTATAAAATTTTGTTGTAATTAATAAAAAACGCTCACCCACTTTGGGCTTTTAAGCCTGCAAATGTAGGCAAAATATTCCGCCCGGCAAAATAAATTGCGGAAAAATGCGCGCGGAAGGCTGTTTTATGGCGTTTTCGATACGGATGAAAAAATGCCGGGCCGCATTTGCGGCCCGGCGTCGAGTGATCCCGGCGGGATTCGAACCCACGACCGACAGCTTAGAAGGCTGTTGCTCTATCCAACTGAGCTACGAGACCATCGTTGAAACAACGCTGCAAAAGTAAGAAATTTCGGGCCAACTGCAAACTTATCGTCCGATTTCTTGCTCCGGACCCGGACGGTCCGCCATACTCCGGAAAAACGGTCCCGGCTCTATTTCGTGAGGTATTTGTCGAGATACATTTTCAGTTCGCGCGGCATGACGGGCTTGGTGATGAATCCGTTGCATCCCGCCTCCTCGGCGACGCGCCGGTCGGTGTCGAAAGCATAGGCCGTCTGCATGATGACGGGCAGACTGTCCGTATGGAGCCGAATCTCCTTCAGCGCCTCGATACCGTCCATCACAGGCATTTTAATATCCATCAATACGGCGTCGGGATTGTGCGATAGCGCATACGCCACTGCCTCCTTGCCGTTCTTCGCCCAGAGCAGGTCATACTCTTTCTTGAGGATTATTTCCAGCAGCTTGTAATTGCTTTCCACGTCTTCTGCAATCAGGATCAACGGCTTACGTTCGGATGTATTGTTGTCTGTCATTGTGTATTACGTTGCAGTTCCCGCAAATATAGGAAATTTTTTCCAAAACCGTCGTTCGTCAACGGTAAAATGTTCCTTCGAAATGCGTTGCGTTTCCGCATCCGTCGGTGACCGAAAGACGCACGGCGTGGGTGCGCCGCTGCGCCGGCGCGTCGAAGAAATGAACCAGCGTTCCTTTCATCGGAAAACGGTCGCAGGGAACCCATTTGCCGTCGATGTGCAGCCTCCACGAGGCGATGCCCGAGAAGTTGTCCGCGGCGCGGAACCGCACCCCTTCGGCCCGGGTGAGGTCGGCGCCTTCGGCGAAGAGCGGACGGATCGCGGGCGGCAGCGTGTCGGCTACGATCGCCAGGTCTCCGGCCGTCCGCACCGAAGCCGTCACCGCGCCGTCGGCATATGCGCCTCCGACGCAGGCCAGCGAGCCTCTGCGCGTGCGTACGGCCAGTTGGGCGCGTAGTTGCAGCGGGCGCGGCACGCGGGCGCGGAGCGTGACCTCCACGGCGCGGAAAAGGGGCGTCGCGGGGTCGAAGAAACGGTAGGCGGGCGAGAGCACGACGACGCCCGAATCCGCCTGCGGGGCCTCTCCGAGTCCGGGACGGACGAAGATCGGCTCGTAAATCGTCCCTTCGGGAATGCGGACCTCCGCCTCGCGTCCGACGCGCAGGACCGAAGTCCGGTCGGGCCGCAGCGTCACGGCCGTGGTGTCGGCCTCGGCGCGGAACTCCCCGGCGCGTCCGCGGACGGCGAATTCCAGCGTCGAGACATTGCCGCAGTCGTCCTCGGCCTCGATGCGGATGCGGCGCACCTGCCCTTCCGCCGTGCGTATCAGCCCGCGTTCCGCCATCGTCGGGTAGAAACTGTCGGGCGCGCCCTCCAGCTGGGCCAGGCGGATCGCCTCGTTGCGCGAATTGATTTGTATCGGGTAACAGCTCACGGCATCGCTGCAACGCGATATGTCGTAGGTGAAGCTGTCCATGCGGAATTCGAAGCAGGGAATGCCGTCCGCGAAGGCCGTGACGCGCCATACCCCGAAGGAGTTCCAGACATCGTTGCGGCGGTCGGTGACTTCGGCCACGAAATAGCCCCTGCGGCCCACGCCGACGGGGCCGTCGTGCGTCAGGGCGTAACGGCCTGCGGCCGTGCGGACCACGGCGTAGCTCTCCGGGACGCTGCGCACCGGCACGCCCTGCACGGTGTCGACCTCGACGTAGTGCAGGCGCACGATGCGCGGCGGATATTCGTCCCTGGGGCGGATGATTCCTTCGCGGACGGGGTTGTAGAGCCGCTGGGTCTCCGTGTCGCGGATTTCGTAATGGAGGTGCGGGCCGCCCGACGAACCGCTGTCGCCCGAGTAAGCCACCACGTCGCCCTGCTTCACGGGCCAGGTTCCGGGACCGAACCAGAGGTTCACGCCGTTCGAACGGCGTTCGTAACGCTCCCTGCGCACGTGCCGCTCGATGTCGTCGCGGAAACGCCGGAGGTGGCCGTAGACGACCGTTGTGCCGTTGCGGAGCGTGAGGTAGACGGCGCGCCCGTAGCCGCCCGCCTGCAATACCACGCGCGAAACGTAGCCGTCGGCCGCGGCCACGACCGGTTTGCCCTCCTCGGCGTCGGTCTTGATGTCCACGCCCGCATGGAAATGCCCGGGACGGATTTCGCCGAAATTGGCCGAGTAGAGCCGTTGTTTGAGCTCCCGCAGGGGGTAGATGTAGTCGTTGGGGTCGAGTTGCTGGCCTTGTGCCCCGAGGCAGGCCGTCGTAAGCAGAAAAAGTATTAGAAATCGTTGCATGTGTCCGTCTCCCTGACCATTGCCGAGGCGGCGTCCATGACGGCCTCGTAGTCGTATCCGAGCGAAAGCCCGTAGCGTATCAGTTTGGTTTTCAGTTCGTATGGCGAGGCGTATTTCACCGTCCGGGCCTTGCGTTCGAGCTGCTGCGCGAGCCGCTCGCCCATTGCCGGACGGTCGGCCTGCGACAGCGCCGCGTCGATCCGTTCCTTCGAAACCCCCTTGCGTTGGAGCGCCGTGCGGATTTTGTACTCGCCCCAGCCGTTGAGCCGCAGTTTTTCGCGCACGAAGGCCTCGGCGTAGCGGCTGTCGTCGATAAAGCGGTCGCGCACCAGCCGGCCGAGCACCTGCTCGGCATCCTTTTCCGCCACTCCCCAGCCGCGCATCAGCCGCCGGGCGTCACCCTCCGACTTTTCGGCGCGGGCGCAGAGGCGCATCAGCGCCGCGAGCGCCTCGTCGGGCGTTTTGTCGCGTTTTTTCCTTATTTCAGCCGGGTGCATACCATGCGCGGTTTTCCGAAGAGGTCCTCGCGGACCTCGGTGTCGGTGTATCCTTCGGCGCCGAGCATGCGGACGATCTCCGCCGCGGCGCGTTCGTAAATCTCGAACCAAAGACGTCCGCCGGGCGTCAGCATCCGCCGTCCCGCCCGGGCGATGGCGCGGTAGAAACGGATGGCGTCGTCGTCGGGGACGAACAGCGCCAGGCCGGGTTCGTGGTCGCGGACGTTGGGGTGCATCGCCGCGCGGTCGCTCTCGGGAACGTAGGGCGGATTCGATACGATCGCGTCGAACCGCTCCGGAAAAGCCTCCTCCAGCCCGTTCAGGGCATCGGCTTTGCGGAGCGTGACCGCCGCGCCGAGTTGTTGGAAATTCTCCGCCGCCACGGTCAGCGCGTCGTCCGAGATGTCGGCGGCGAAGACCTCCGTCCCGGGCATCCCCAGAGCCAGCGAAGCCGCGATGCAGCCGCTGCCCGTCCCTACGTCCAGCAGCCTCCGGGCTTCGCGCTCCCCGTGCAGGATCGCGTCGACCAGCTCTTCGGTTTCGGGCCGCGGGATCAGAACCCCTTCGCGCACGGCGAAGCGGCGGCCGTAAAATTCCGTGTGTCCGACGACGTATTGCAACGGCTCGCCCGCAGCCAGACGGGCTGCGGCCTCTTCCAGCCCTTCGACGGCGAGTTCCGCTTCCGGGTCGGTCAGCAGGGCCGACGGCGAAAGCCCCGAAAGCTCCGCCACGGCGGCCAGCGCGATGCTGCGGGCTTCGCGTGCGTCGTAAAGTCCCGTGAGCCGTGCGGCCAGCGCGTCGATGCTCCCGCGGCGCGTCATTGGCGGATGAAGTTGGCCAGGGCGATGGCCACGGCGGCTTCGACGACCACCGCGCCGCGCAGGGCGACGCAGACGTCGTGGCGGCCGTGGATTTCCAGCGGTTCGACCCTGTTGGTCGCCAGGTTGTAGGTGATCTGTTCGCGGCCGATGCTCGGCGTGGGTTTCAGCGCCGCGCGCACCACGATCTCGTTGCCGTTGGTGATGCCTCCGTTGATGCCCCCGGCGTTGTTGGTCGCCGTCGTGCCGTCGCAGTCGGTGAAGCAGTCGTTGTTCTCCGAGCCGCGCAGACGCGCTCCGGCGAATCCGCTGCCGAATTCGACCCCCTTGACCGCCGGGACGGCGAACAGTAGGTGGGCGATCATGCTTTCGGCCGAGTCGAAGAAGGGCTGTCCCAGGCCGAGGGGCACGCCCTGCACGCGGCATTCGACGATGCCGCCCACCGAGTCGCGGTCGGCCGCCGCGGCATGCAGCACCTCGTTGAAACGTTCGGGGTCGGTGCAGCCGCCGATCTCGGTCAGCCGGGTCGCGAAGCGGATGCTTGCGGGCAGCATCTTTTTGGCCACGACGCCCGCGGCGACCAGCGCCACCGTGAGGCGCGCCGAGAAGTGTCCGCCGCCGCGCGGATCGTTGAATCCGGCGAATTTGTGGTAGGCCACCAGGTCGGCGTGCGAGGGGCGGTAGTGGCGCATGACGGTCGAGTAGTCCTGCGAGTGGGTGTTGGTGTTGGCGAATTCGATGGTCAGCGGCGCGCCCGTCGTGTAGCCGTCGTAGACTCCCGACACGATCTGCGGTACGTCGGG
>OFSD01002647.1_pt1 | contig 11184 bp, 8 predicted proteins | sample 1543191 | NCBI WGS metagenome assembly OFSD01 (sample SAMN04209221, study PRJEB22552) | human gut metagenome | biome: gut; material: feces | host: Homo sapiens | place: USA: Oklahoma
AAGCCAAGGTGCTGACGGGCAACGTCTACAGCCCGGAGGGCAAGCCTCTGGCCGACGGCTATACCATCATCCACAAGGGCGGTGTCAAGATCGGCGTTATCGGCATGGTCACCCCCAACATCACCCGCTGGGACGCCAAGAACCTTGAGGGCTGGACCGTCACCAACCCGGTGGACGAGAGCCGGAAGATCATCGACCAGATCAAGGGTCAGGTGGATGTCATCATTGGCGTTATGCACATGGACGTGGAGAACGAGTATGGTGTTTATGGCTCCGGTGTTACCGACCTGGCCAATGCCTGCCCGGAGTTCGATGTCATCGTGGCAGCCCACGGCCACAAGAGCATCCCCAACCAGATGATCAACAACGTGCTGGTGGTGGAGAACAAGAACGCGGGCGCTACCGTGTCTGAGATCCACCTCTACCTGCAGCGGGGCCTGGACGGCAAGTGGAAAGTGAAGAACCGCACCTCCGAGAACCTGCTGATCAAGGATTACGCGCCGGACCCCGAGCTTACCGCTCTGCTGGCCGAGTACGACGCCCGCGCCAAGGAAGACGCCGTGACGCCCATCGGTGAGCTGCGCGGCGGCGACCTGGCCCCGGCCAATGAGATCGACTGCCTGCCGCAGGCCATGATCCAGGATACCGCACTGCTGGACTTCATCAACGAAGTGCAGATGTACTATACCGGTGCACAGGTCTCTGCAACGGCTCTGACCTCCATGACCTCCCAGATGAAAGAGGGCACCATCCGCAAGTGCGATATGGCCAGCATCTACACCTATCAGAACACCCTGTACAAGCTGCAGATGAACGGCCTGCAGCTGCGCAAGTTCATGGAGTGGTCGGCTGCCTTCTTCAAGACCTGGGAGCCGGGCGACGTGACCATCGCCTTCGACTCCTCCATCCGCTACTACCTGTACGATGCCTTTGAGGGTGTCAAGTACGACCTCGACGTTTCTCAGCAGCCGGGTAACCGCATCCACAACCTGACTTGGATGGATGGCCGTCCGGTGGAGGACAGCGACGTCTTCGTGGTGGCCGTCAACAACTACCGTGCCACCACCCAGCTGCTGACCTATGCTGACATCTTCGCACCCGGCGACGAGCTGCCCAAGCTGCTGGAGATCGACGTGCGCGGCGATGTGGGCGGCGTCCGCGAGCTGCTGGGCGAGTACATCCGCACCGTCAAGGGCGGCACCATCGAGCCCCATGTGGACAATAACTGGAAGATCGTGGGCAACAACTGGAAAGCTGCCGACCACGAAAAGGCTGTCCGCTTGCTGCGTGAGGGCAAGCTGGCACTCAATGAGAACGCCGACAGCCGCACCCTGCCCGGCAAGGCCATCACCACGGCAGACATTGCCGCGTTCTGATGCCTGGTTCCCCGGCAATTGACCCCTTAAAATAAGCGAAAGGACGTGCAGCTATTATGGCTGCGCGTCTTTTTTTGTGCAAAGATGGATAAAAATCTTAGCTGATATTCGCCATAATGTGGAAATTTTGGTGGGGAGGGGGTAAACTTGCGCAAAATCATATCTTTTTGGAACGAAATATTGTATAATAAAGTTAAATGTGGATAAGTCCGATGCAAAACAGCAGGCTTGGCCGGAGAGGAGACCCCGATGCTGGAAAAACTGAAAAAGCTTCTGTTGTATGCCGGGGCAGAGCCAGAAGATTTTGCACGCTGTCAGATGGATGTGCAGATCGCCAACCGACGTCGGCTGACCGCGTTTCTGGGCACGACTTGTGCCTTTTTTGTGGCGCTGACCCTTGGTTCCTGCATGGTGCCGCTGCTGTATGACCATATCCCGGTTTTTGCAGCGGCCCTCATTGTCGGCCTGGGACTGCTGGCCGTGGAGCAGATGCTCCCGCAAAAGCTGGGTCTGTTTTTAAACTGGGAGATCTACGCCTTTGGAGCCATGGTCTATGGCCTGGGGATTTTCCTGGGCACGGTGCAGACCCCGGATCAGCGCGCTACCGCGTTTTTTGCGTTTCTGCTCTGTGTGCCGATGTTGTTTATGATGCGGCCCATCCTGCACATTGCCAATGTGTTGCTGTTCGACGGCATTTTTCTGGTCTGCGTCACCCGCTTCAAGGACTGGCGGGTCATCCCCATGGATGTCTGCAACGCGTTGGTGTTCGGGGCCATCTCCTGCATTGTGTCCACCTTTGTCATGAGCATGATGTACGGCAACTTTATCACCAGCAGCAAGCTGACGACCGTGGCGGAAAGCGACCTCAACACCCGGCTGCACAACCGCAATGCCTACGAGAACCGCCTGCGGGATTACCCGCTCCGGTGCAGCAACAGCCTCACCTGTATTTACATCGACGTCAACGGCCTCCATGAGCTGAACAACACCTACGGCCACGAGGAGGGAGACAAGATGCTCCGCACCGTGGCCTGCATCCTGCGGGAGATCTTTGGGGAAGAGGACAGCTACCGCATTGGCGGAGATGAGTTTGTGGCCTTTGCGCTGGACAGCACCGGCACGGAGCTGAACGAAAACATGGAGCAGTTTGTCCGGCAGGTGGAGGAGGCAGGCTATTCTGTGGCCGTGGGCACTGCCTCCCACAGCGCGGGCGGCATTGACATTGACGCTCTCGTCAAAAAGGCGGAGCAGCGGATGTATCTGGACAAAAGCAGACATTACGAACAGCTGCGGCGCGGCACCGAAGAATGAGCACAGCGCAGGGAAAACTCCCACAGGCGCTGTGCTTTTTTGCGCCCTTATATTTCTTTTTCCGGTGGTTCGTGGTACAATATACTGTAATTGAAATTTTGGAGCGGGAGGGAACCTCATGCAGAATACGACCATTGCCGCCATTGCCACGGCACCGGGGGCGGGCGGCATCGCGGTGGTGCGGCTGTCCGGGCCGGAAAGCTATGCCGTGGCCGCGCGGGTGTTCCACCCGGCCAACCCGAACAAGAACGTGGAGGAGGCCAAAGGCTACACTGCCCTGTTTGGCTCCTTTGTGGAGGGGGACGACGCCTTTGACGAGGGCGTGGCCCTGTTTTTCCGGGAACCCCACAGCTACACCGGGGAGGACGTGGTGGAGCTTTCCTGCCACGGCGGCAGTGCGGTGGCCCGGCGGCTGGTGGAAAGCTGCATCGCAGCCGGTGCCGCCCCCGCCGCCCCCGGCGAGTACACCCGCCGTGCCTTCCTGAACGGCAAGCTGGGCCTGACCCAGGCCGAGGCTGTTATGGACCTGATCTCTGCCGATGGCCGACAGGGTGCGGCGCTGGCCAATGCCTCCCTGAACGGCGCGCTGGCGAAGAAGATCGGGGCTGAAAAGGATGCCCTGACCGCCCTGCAGGCCCATCTGACTGCCTGGGTGGATTTCCCTGAGGAGGACGTTCCCGCGCTGGAGGATGCCCAGCTGGTATCCACCCTGACTGCCGTGAAGGGAGAGCTGGACACCCTCATCCGGAATTATGATGCCGGTGCTGTCCTGCGGGAGGGTGTGGACTGCGCTATCGTGGGGCGGCCCAATGCGGGCAAGTCCACCCTGCTCAATCTGCTGGCCGGGTTCGACCGGGCCATCGTCACCCCCGTGGCGGGCACCACCCGGGATGTGGTGGAGCAGGCCGTCCGGCTGGGGGACATCCGGCTGAACCTGTTCGACACGGCTGGTCTGCGGGAGACCGAGGATGCGATCGAGGCCGAAGGCATCCGCCGCAGCTGGAAAAAGCTGGACGAGGCGGGGCTGATCCTGGCGGTGTTCGATGGCTCTGAGCCCCTGACCCGGGAGGATCTTGCGCTGGCGCAGCGGTGCGCCGGCCGTCCAGCCATTGCACTGGTCAACAAAGAGGACAAGCCCACTCAGTTTGACGCAGAGATCATTGCAGGCGATTTTGCCATGGTGCTCCCGGTCTGCTGCCAGGAAGAGGGGAGCCGCAGGGTGATTGCCGCTGCCGTTGCCCGCCTGCTGGGCACCAACAACATCGACCCCCACGCTGCCAGCCTTTCGGGCCAGCGCCAGCTTGCCGCCGCCACCCGCGCGCGGGATGCAGTGGCCGGTGCGCTGGATGCGGTCAGCGGCGGGTTCGGGCTGGATGCCGTATCGGTCTGTGTGGACGATGCGCTGGATGCCCTCTGTGACCTCACTGGCGAAAATGCGTCGGAGAATGTCATCAATGAAGTGTTTGAGCGGTTCTGCGTGGGAAAGTAACGGAGGGCAGCCCGTCTGGCAGCTTTCTCCTCGGACACGAAACGGGCCATTCCATCGCCCGCCCTATTGCCTGCGGCAACAGGGTCCCACCCCAGCGGACGGTCCTCGGAGAAACTTCCAGCCGCTCTGCCGGGTAACAGCAGATTGAACCATAGAGGAAAGTATAGGAAAAGTATGAATCATCTTGGAGATTACGATGTGATCGTAATAGGCGCGGGCCACGCTGGCATTGAAGCGGCCCACGCTGCTGCCACGCTGGGTGCCAAAACGGCGGTGTTTACCATGAGCCTGGATGCCATTGGCAACATGCCCTGCAACCCCAGCATCGGCGGAACTGCAAAAGGAACGCTGGTACGCGAATTGGATGCGCTGGGCGGTGTGATGGGCCTTGCGGCGGATGCCACCTACCTGCAGAGCCGGATGCTGAACAAGGGCAAAGGCCCTGCCGTTCATGCCCTGCGCGTTCAGACCGACCGCAAGCGCTACCACGAATATATGAAGCACGCCCTTGAGCTCACACCCGGCCTTGCCATCCATCAGGCCGAGGTGGTGGGCATTGAGGTGGAGAACGGCCATGTCAAGGGCGTTGTGACCCAGCTGAATGGGGAGTACAGCGCAAAGTGTGTGGTCATTGCCACGGGCACCAACCTGGGCGGTAAAATTTTTGTCGGTGATGCGTGGTATGCTTCCGGCCCTGACGGGATGCACGCCGCCAATGCCCTGACCGAAAGCCTGAAAACCGCCGGTCTGCCTCTGCGGCGGTTCAAGACCGGTACCCCCGCCCGTGTCCACCGGAGAAGCATCGACTTCTCCAAGCTGGAATGCCAGCCCGGCGACCCGGACAGCGAGCTGCAGCCCTTCAGCTTTCTGACGGATGCACCCATGCACAACAAGGTCGAATGCTGGATCGCCTATACCAACCCCGAGACCCACCGGATCATTCTGGACAACATCCAGCGCAGCCCGCTCTATGGCGGCATGATCGAGGGAGTTGGCCCCCGGTACTGCCCCTCCATTGAGGATAAGGTGGTGCGCTTTGCGGGCAAGGACCGGCACCCCATCTTTGTGGAGCCCTGCGGCGAGAACACAGAGGAAATGTATCTGCAGGGTGCGTCCAGCAGCCTGCCTGAGGATGTACAGAACGCCTTTTACCGGAGCATTCAGGGCTTTGAACACATTGAGATCATGCGTCCGGCCTACGCCATCGAGTATGACTGCGTAGACCCGACCAGTCTGGAAGCCACGCTGGAGAGCAAGGTGGTGCGGGGCCTGTATGGCGCGGGCCAGTTCAACGGCACCTCCGGCTACGAGGAAGCCGCCGCGCAGGGTCTGCTGGCCGGTCTGAACGCTGCCCGCAGCGCAAAAGGGGAGAGTCAGCTGATCCTGGAGCGCCAGACCAGTTATCTGGGCACGCTGGTGGATGACCTTGTCACAAAGGGTGTCATGGACCCTTACCGCATGATGACCAGCCGGAGCGAGTACCGCCTGACCCTGCGGCAGGACAACGCCGATCAGCGGCTGACCCCCATTGGTCGGGAGTATGGTCTGGTGCAGGATGACCGCTGGGCAAAATACCAGCACACCCAGAGCATTCTGGAGGCGGAGCGCCGCCGCCTGCACGAGACCCACCTGCGCACCGCTGACCTGCGCGCTGCCATGGAAGCAGCCGGGCTGACCCCTGCCGCGGAGGGCGGCATTGCCGAAGAATTGCTTCGCCGCCCCGAGATCAGCTATCCGCTGTTGGCGGGAGTGATCGGCTGGGGCGAGGGCATCACCCCCATGCTGGCCGAGCGGCTGGAGACCGAGATCAAGTACGCAGGCTACATTGCCCGGCAGGATCGGATGATCCGTGACGTGGCTCGCCACGAAAAGACCCTGATCCCCGCAGATTTTGAGTATGCTGACCTGACCGGCCTGACGCTGGAGGCCCGTGAGAAACTGACCCGCATCCGCCCGAAGAATCTGGGGCAGGCGGGCCGCATCCCCGGTGTGTCGCCCTCCGATGTGGCGCAGCTGAGCATTGCTTTAACAGTGAGAGAGAAAACCTGATGCACTGACGGAGAGGTTGGATGAAGGAGGGCAGAACCTCTGTACAACCTCTCAGTCGCCTGCGGCGACAGCTCCCCTGATAGGAGAGCCATTGGTAGAAAGAGAAAAGAATTGCCTAAAACGAAAAGGGACAGATAAATGATCGACAAGAACAGATTAGAGCAAAAATGTTCCATGTGGAACATTGCGCTGACCGGGGACCAGCTGGACCAGCTGGATGCCTTTGCGCAGATCCTGGTGGACTACAACCAGAAGGTCAATCTGACCGCCATCACCGACCCGGAGGGCATTGAGGACAAGCACTTCCTCGACAGCCTGCTGTTTGCCAGCCAGCCCGAGGTGGCAGGGAAGATGGTGGACGTGGGTGCCGGTGCCGGATTCCCAGGCATCGTGACAAAGATCTACAAGCCTGAGCTGGAGCTGACCCTGATGGAGCCCACCGGCAAGCGGGTGGAGTTTTTGAAGTATGCCTGCGCTCAGCTGGGCCTGACCGGGGTGGAGTTTGCCAAGGAGCGCGCCGAGGAAGCCGCCCGCAAAGCATGGCGGGAGCAGTTTGATCTGGCCTCTGCCCGTGCGGTGGCGGCTCTGCCCATGCTGGCCGAGTACTGCTTACCGCTGGTCAAGGTGGGTGGCAGCTTCCTTGCCATGAAAGGCGCTTCCGGCGAGGAGGAGCTGGCTGCAGCCCGCGGTGCCATCCGGAAGCTGGGTGGAGAGTATAAGGAGACCCGCACCCTGCATCTGCCGGGCGGTGATACCCGCACCCTCATCCTCTGCAAAAAGATTTCGCAAACTCCGACAGCCTACCCCAGAAACGGTGGAAAGATCGCAAAGTCTCCGCTGAAATAACGCAAAACCGCAAGATAAATGCCAAGCCCTGCCGAACGATTCTTCTGGCAGGGCTTTTTGATTTCTGGTACACTGGAACTGCAATGAGTAAGTTTTCCACCGTTTCCCGGGAAACAGTGGAAAACTGTGTCACATTTCAGCGAAAGGGGAAAGAATCATGTTTGAATGGAAGAAATCTGCCGGAAAGATCTACACCCTGCCTGTGGAAAGCATCCGTCCCTCGCCGTTTCAGGCCCGGACTGTTTTTGATGAAAAGGAGCTGGCGGGGCTGGCTCAGAGCATCCGGGAAAACGGCCTGCTGCAGCCCATCTCGGTGCGGAAGGTCGAGGGTGGTTACGAGCTGGTGGCAGGGGAGCGGCGGCTCCGCGCCTGCAAGCTGGCCAGGATGGAGACCATTCCGGCCATCCTCTGTGACTGCGGTGACCAGCGGACTGCGGCGCTGGGTCTGCTGGAAAACATCCAGCGGGAAGACCTGAACCCCTTTGAGCAGGCGCAGGGCCTGCGGGATGTGATCGCCCTTTGGGACTGCACCCAGGCCGAGGCGGCCAAGCGGCTGGGCATGGCACAGCCCACCCTTGCCAACAAGCTGCGGCTGCTACAGCTGACGGCGGACCAAAGAAAGTTCGTGCTGGACAATGGCCTGACCGAGCGCCACGCCCGGGCTGTCCTGCGCCTGCCCGAGAACCGGCGGAGCGAAGCTCTTATCACCATTGCCAAGCGGCGGATGAATGCCCGGCAGACCGACCTGTACATTGAACAGCTGCTCAATGCCGCCGCCCCGGGCAGACACCGCATCTCCATGGTCAAGGATGTGCGCATCTTTGTCAACACCATCGACCATGCCATCCGGCTGATGACGGACAACGGTGTGCCTGCTACGGCCCACAGGGAAGAGCGGGACGGCTATATCGAATACACGGTGCGCATTCCAACCGCAGCCGCGCAAAGATAAAACGCATCGCAATTTTCACAAAAAATGCAATTCCACAGGGTTTTTACGCAAAATAATCGGGAAACCGGTTCAAAAAGCCGCGCTGATGTGCTATACTAGTCTTTAAAGGGGCTTTGCTGGTGGGAAAACAGCGGGGCCCGGCCTCGAATGTTCCACGTGGAACAAATAATTTTCCCGGGAGGAAACAAAGAGCGTGGCTAAAATCGTTGCAATTGCAAACCAAAAAGGCGGCGTGGGCAAGACCACCACGGCCGTGAACCTTTCGTCCTGCGTTGCGGCTCTGGGCAAAAAGACGCTCATCGTCGATCTGGACCCGCAGGGCAATACCACCACCGGTTACGGCATTCCCAAGCGGAGTGTCGATGTGGGTACTTATGAGCTGCTGATCGGTGAGGCGGAGGCAAAGGATGCCATCCGCAAGACCGAGTTCCGCACCGATGTCATCGGTTCCAATACCCGGCTTGCGGGTGCGGGTCTGGAAATGATCGACCTGCCGGGCCGCGAAAGCCGCCTGCGCAAGGCGCTGGCCTCGGTGCAGAAGGACTACGACTTCATCTTTGTGGACTGCCCGCCCAGCCTGGATCTGCTCACCCTGAACGGTCTGTGCGCCTGCGACAGCGTGCTTATCCCCATCCAGTGTGAGTATTACGCACTTGAGGGCCTGTCGGAGCTCATCAGCACCCTCAAGACCATCCGCAAGAAGTACAACCCCTATCTGGACATCGAGGGTGTGGTGTTCACCATGTTCTCCGGGCGGTTCAATCTGACGCTGCAGGTGGTGGATCAGGTCAAAAAGTATTTTGGCACCAAGGTCTACAAGACCACCATCCCGCGCACCATCCGCATCTCGGAAGCGCCCAGCTACGGCCAGCCTATCAATTTCTATGAGCCCAAGGGCAAGGGCAGCGAGGCCTATATGGATCTCGCCATTGAGTTCGTAAAGAACAACCGCCCGCATGAACCGGCACGCCGCCGCACAAAAGGGAACAGTGCCCCCGCCGAGCAGAAAAGCGCACTGGAACAAGTGAAGCAGGGGGAAGCGTAACCTATGGCAAAAAAAAGAGGAGGACTGGGCCGGGGCCTGGAAAGTCTGTTTGAGGACACAGCCCCCAGCTTTGAGTCCGATAACCGGATCGAGACGCTGCCCCTGCGGGAGATCGAGCCGGACCCGGCCCAGCCCCGCAAGACCTTTGATGAGGAAACGCTGGCAGAGCTGGCGGCCAGCATCTCAGAGCACGGTTTGCTGCAGCCCATCGCGGTGCGGCCCCACGGGGTAGACCGCTATCTCATCGTGGCCGGTGAGCGCCGTTGGCGTGCCTGCCGGATGGCGGGACTGACCGAGGCTCCTGTTGTCGTGAAGGATGTCACGGATGAGCAGGCCATGGAGCTGGCGCTGGTGGAAAACCTTCAGCGCGAGGATCTGGACCCGGTGGAAGAAGCACTGGGCATCCGGGAGCTGATGACCCGCTGTGACCTGACCCAGGAGCAGGCCGCCCGCAAACTGGGCAAGAGCCGCAGTGCGCTGGCCAACAGCCTGCGTCTGCTCAACCTGCCCGAAACGGTGCTGGAGCTGCTGAAGGGCGGTTTCCTCACCACGGGCCACGCAAAGGTGGTGCTGGGCCTGCCCACCCCGGAGCTGCAGGAGCAGGCGGCACAGATCATTGCCGACCATGAGCTGAATGTCCGGCAGGCAGAGGCCCTGTGCAAGAAGCTGGCCAAGCCCCCAAAAGAGCCTGTGGAGCCTGCCCCGCGCGGCACCCTGCCTGTGGAGGTGGAGGAGAGCCTGAAGCAGGCGCTGGGCAGTGAGGTCAATGTGGCCTACCACGACGGCAAGGGCAAGCTGACCGTCCACTTCTACTCGGATGAGCAGCTGAAGGCTTTTGCAAACTTATTAGGGCAATATCAGGTTGAGGATTAAATCTCTCCGTCATTGTTGTTGCCCAGTAGGAGAGGCCTTGGCAGCCGATGGAAGCTTTTCGTATACGCCAGAGGCTCCCCTACTAGGGGAGCTGGCGGGCGCAAGCCCGACTGAGAGGTTGGACGAAGGACGGCCTGACCGGGAATCCATATACTTGCTGATTTTGAAAAATAACTTCCCCCACACCGACCCTTTTCCTCCCGCCCCTCTGCTACCCTAGAGAGAGGGGGTGGGGCTTGTGCGGACGGTCATCTATCTCGATGTGCTGCTTCTGGTGAATTTCGTGGTGGGGGCGGCGTTCCTGCTGGCGGCGGGGCTGCTGTGCGGGGCGTGCTGTTCGCCGCTGCGGCTGGTGGGCGGTGCGGGGGCGGCGGCAGTGTCGTCGCTGGCCCTGCTGGCCCCCACCGCCCCCTGGCCGCTGGCCCTTACTTATAAAGGTACGTCCGCCGCCCTCTGCGTAGCCGCTGCCTACGGCTGGCAGGGGGCGCGGAACACCGCCCGGCTCACGGCGTGGTTCGTCCTGCTCAATCTGACCCTCACGGGGGCGCTTTTTCTGCCCGGCGCGGCCTGCAACAACCTCAGCTTCTATCTGCCGGTGTCGCCGGGGCTGCTGCTGGCGTCCACGGCGGGGGTCTGCGGCGGGGTGCAGGGGGTGATGCGCCTTCTGGGGCGCAGCGGCTCGGCCTGCTTCGAGGCCCGGCTCCGTGTGGCGGGGCAGAGCGTGGAGCTGAAAGCCCTCTGCGACACCGGTTTCCACGTGCAGGAGCCGCTTTCGGGCCGGGCTGTGGTGCTGGTGCGGCTGGGGGCGGTGCGTCTGCCCGAGGCGCTGCAAACCTATCTGGAACGCTGCCTCGCGGGCGGCGGGGGAGAGCCGAGGCCGGAATGGGGCGTGCGGTTCGTGCCCTGCCAGACCGTCGCGGGCCACTGTCTGCTGCCCGCCCTGCCCGCTGCGCTTTCCTGCGGCGGCAGGGCGCAGGAGGGCATCTATGCGGCCTTCTGCGATACGCCGCCCCCGCAGGGCGGCTGGACGGCCCTCGTCAGCGCAGAGACGGCGTCGCTGTTGGGGAAATGAGGATACGATGGGAGGAGATCTGCCTGTGTTTCAACGATTTGTAAAGTTTTTGCAGGGCCTTTGGGCCAGACTCAGCTGGACGGGCGGCGCGCACTACCTCAGCGGCGGGCCGGGGCTGCCCCCACCCCTGACCCCGGAGGAGGAAAAAGCCCTTCTGGCCCGGATGGCCGA
>OFSD01002661.1_pt1 | contig 11148 bp, 10 predicted proteins | sample 1543191 | NCBI WGS metagenome assembly OFSD01 (sample SAMN04209221, study PRJEB22552) | human gut metagenome | biome: gut; material: feces | host: Homo sapiens | place: USA: Oklahoma
TGGCACTTGCACTGGAAATTTTCGCAACCGGCAGTATGCAGGTGTTCGCCCAGCCTACAAATGTGGATATGAGCAACCGCCTGATCTGCTTCAACATCCAGAGCTTGGGGGAACAGCTAAAGCCAGTTGCCATGCTGTCCATGCTGGAGTACATCAATACCGCCGTGATGAGCAACGAACGCAATGACCCAAAAGCAGCCACATGGGTGTACTTTGACGAAATCTATCTGCTACTGCGCGATTCTTTGAGCGCCAATTTCCTGTACACAAGCTGGAAACGTTTTAGGAAGTACAACGCCTACGCCACCGGCATCACGCAGAATGTGCAAGACTGCCTAACCAATGACACAGCCTATGCAATGCTGGCAAACTCCGAATTTGTAGTTATGCTGCGTCAGACCAAGGACATTGACAGCGTAGTAGAACTGTACGGCTTGTCCGAGCCGCAGCGGAAATATTTGCTGTTGGCCCAACCCGGTGAGGGAATTATCAAGATGGGCAACAGCCTTATCCCATTCAATAACCCTCAACCGAAAGACACCAAAACATACAAATTACTCACGACCAAACCCGGTGAAATGGAGTGAATCCTATGAGTGAAAATGAAATCCGCGTGCTGTATGTGCAGCCCGGTAAATACCCGGAGGAACGCACGATTCCCAACACATTAAGGGCATTGCAGGAGCTTGTCGGCGGTGATATTGAATGTTGCCGTCCGTGGAGAGATAGCGTTTGCGTTATCTGCAACGACTCCGGGAAGATTGACGGTTTGCCGCCTAACCGGCTTTACGGACATACAGATTTTCTTGCAGGTTCTTTTGTGGTCTGCGGCAATGGCGGAGAAGACTTTATCAGTTTGACTGATAGACAGGTTTTCTTATATGAAAGGCTGTATCATAACCCTGTTGTCTTTCTCCCCACGCCGCACGGCCTGTTGCCGATGAAATGCACTCCTGAACAGTACGAGCAATTCCAGCGCGATGGCAATAAGCTGAAAATCAAACCCATCGACCACGGAGATCGCTAAGAGCATGATTTTACACAAACAAAAGGCGGGGTGTCGCCCGCCTTAGAATCTCAAAAATATAACCTCATATATAAAGAAAGCAGGAGGACACCACCATGACCGAACCTAAGTTTATGACCCCTGCCCACCGTAGGGCATACTTAACCCACCTCAACCGCTGCAAGGCAATGGACAGCTACCACCGCGCACTGATTTACACCCTGACTGCCGTACCCGCACTCCGCAACAACATTGAAAGTTGCTTCGGCTTTGAAAGAGACGAAATCAAGCCCGAATCACTGGCTGCCGGTTGGCAGACCACCGGCACAACGAAATTGACCCGTTTTGCTTACAACCTCTGGAATGGGTACGATGATAAATCCTGTACGCCGTATGAGCTGTTCGACTGCTCCTTTGCGCCGTATATGTATGAGGCAGTGAAGCTGCGCTACCCGGAACACACACGCCAGTTGGATGATGTGGTGATCGACGATGCCCGGAATTAAAGGAAAGCGCAAACAGCTTGTGCGGAAAACACTCATGCGAGCCAAGTCGCAAGGGGAACATACTGCCGACCAGCGCCAGCAATCCCCCGAAGAATATGCACAGGGCGAGGTACAGCAGGGCGTTTCCGGCGCAGTTGACCGTGCAAACGGAACGGCGCAAAGAACCGCCCGCATGAGCTACCGCAAATTTCGCGCACTGCAAGAAAAGCGAAAAACTCTCGCCGTACAAAGCAGCACCGCAACAGCGCCAAAGCCGCCTGAAAAAGAAAAAGTCACCGTTCCCACGCAGGCCGAGCGCCGGGAATTGTTCAAAAAGCAGCGCTTTCGCCAAAAGGCCGTTGCAGCCAAAAAGCCCGCGCCCCAAGCCCCCGCACCGCCCGCTGACGTTCCTGCACCAACACCGCCACCCTACCGCGCCCAAATGCAGCGGCTGAAGCGGCGGCATCTGACCCGCGAAGTTGTGCGCCGCTATCTGCAAAGGCAGACGGCCACCACAGCAGCGGCCAGCACCGCTCCCCTCGTTACCCAAGCTCCCAAGCTACCTACAATCAGCCACAAACAAGCCACGGTTGATGCAATCAGCCGTGGCGTTCATTATATCGCAGCCAAAATCAAAGCCCTGCTCTCCCAAACCGTGCGCCGTGCCGCCCAATCGCTGCTGGCTCTGCTGGGCGCGGGCTGCGTGGTATTGGTGCTGGCGATGGTGATCGGCGCGGCGGCTGCGGTCATCGGCTCACCTATGGGCATCCTGTTTGCCAATGAATCCAACGACAACGACAGTATCCCTATTGCCGAAATCGTAGCCGAGACCAACGCCGACTTCGGCGCAGCCATCAACGACATCGTGTCGGCGCACCCAGAGTGCAGCGAAACCACCATTGCCTACGACTACGAGGGCGGTCACACATGGGCAAGTTATTGGCCGGAGGTGCTGGCAGTCTTTGCGGTGCATACCAACCTCAACGCCGACAGCGACGTGGTCGTTATCAACGCTGCCCAAAAGCAGCGCATCCAAGATACCTTTTGGGCTATGCACACAATCACCTATGAAGTCGAAGAAGTAGACGTCACCCCCGACCCCACCGAGGACGACCCCGACCCGGAGCAACAAACCGAGTATATCCTGCACCTCACCGTCAGCAGCAAAACCGTGGATGAACTGGCGGAGTTGTACAATTTTACCCAAGACCAAAAAGACATTTTACACGAACTTCTCTCCGATGAAATGCGCCCTACGCTGCTTGCCCTCTGCGGCGGCAGCATCGGCATTATCGAGGACGGCGAACTCTGCTGGCCGCTGCCCGGTCACACCTACATATCCTGCAATTTTGGCGAGGAAGATGCTTACGGCAACTCCGGCCATCGCGGTACGGATATTCCCGCGCCGGAGGGTACGCCTATCTTGGCTGCTCACGGCGGTACGGTCATCATTTCCGGCTGGAACAATAGCTATGGCAACCAAGTTCTGTTGGATAACGGCGCGGGCCTGTCTACGCGGTATGCCCACATGACTGCCGCTGCTGTTTCAGCGGGCGAAACCGTCACGGCGGGGCAAGTCATTGGCTATGTTGGCAACACCGGCGACAGCACAGGTTTCCATCTGCATTTTGAGGTGATGCAGAATGGTGTGCGCGTGAACCCACTGGATGCAGTTACTCCACAATAAGAATAAACATTTTCTTGCAAAATGTTGAAAATATAGTTGTAGTCCAGATTATAGGATAAGCAAGTGTGTATAATAGAGACAGTGACCCCCAGCATAAAGATAAAAATTGCCTGAAAGGAACTTCTCTATGTCATTCAAAATGAAAAGAACGCTTGAAATGCGGCGCGTTGAAAGCGCTTTTGCCGATTATTTGGAAAGCGAGGGCAGTGTTGACCTCCTCTGGTCTGATAAGGTTGGCTATGTATTTCTTACCATCAATGAGAAAACCCACGAATCTGAAAGCTGCGATGATTTACATACCGCGACACAGCTTTGCCACCGACTGCTGGATGATATGGCCATCACCGTGCTGATGCAGACAAAGCGCAATCACAACTTTTCTACTATGGATAAGGACGAAGCTGCACAAGTGCGGGCCGCTTGGAAGCCTGTAATCGAAAAACTGCCGGACTATGCTTATCTCTGCGATGAAATTCTCCGCGAAGCACAAGAAAATGAGGAGGAAAACGGCATTGATTTACAGTGAAGCCGAAAGGAAAGAAATTGAGCGCGTGTACGGCGTTTTCAAGGATTATATTCACGCAAGTAAATTCTTGGATTTTGTCTGGTCTGAAAAGCTGGGGTATCTGCTGCTGCATATCGACCCAACAAAAAACACCATCGAGGAGGATCAAATCATTACTTCTGCGGATGAATTGTGTGCCGAACTATTCAACGAAGTTGCAACGGATGTTTTTCAAGAAGCTAAGAGAGAACACTTTTATCCTGATGCAGATGATGACGAGATTGCGGAGATTCGCAGACGTTGGCAGCCGTATCTCGACTTGCTTCCTGCGTATAGGAGTTCATGCAGAGCGTTTCACACCGCAGAATAAGCGAAAAGAAGCCTTTAGCATGATATGCCCCCTATATAGCTTTCAGTGCTTTATTTCACTGTTCGCTATATAGGGGGCATATCATTGCGCGGGCTGCTATTTATTTTGGCAATTTTGAGTTGTACTTTCGTGCCGAACAGCAGCAGAAATATTTGCTGCTGACACAGCCAATACATACGAAGTGCGGCAGGCTCTTGTTGAGAATGATATTGAATCACGCTATCCATGACGGAATCATTTGACAAAAATCGCCAAAGTGTGCTATTATATGCCGACTTTTAGTTTGTGAGATCGTTTCGCTTATAGGAAGTGGACATCAAAATTTCACTTGGTTTGCTTTACGATATTCTGTCGGGGATGTTCCCTCTATGTTGCTAAATGTCTTGCAAAAGTAGCTGGACGAAGAAAAGCCGAGAATGCTGGCAATCTGGGATGGTGCAAGGTCGGTTTCGGCCAATAGCCGCTTTCCCTCCCGGATGCGGCAGTCAATGATATAGTTGATAGGAGAGACACCATATTCGCGCTTAAAAGCGTGTGCCATGTGATATTTGCTGATACTAACCTTTTCAGCAAGCTCATCCAGCGTAAGATTTTCTTTATAATGGTGGTCGATATAGCGCTTTACAGTTGCACACTGGCGGTTAGCAGGCAGCCGAGAATGAATTGGAACAGCGGATACACTGGCATTTCGCATAAGCTGTACCACGATAATATCCATATAAGCCTGACAAAGTATCTGAAAATTGGATTCCCGATTCTGCATTTCCGTAAGGATCTTTCTCATGCAGGGCAGTACATCGTTGTTTCCGTCAAACGTATAAACGCAAAAGCTGCCCTCGGCGGCATCGGAAATCGTAAATTCTAACCCCTCGATACCCAGCACAATGTATTCCAGCGGGTGGGATTCCAAGCTGACCTCTGTATGGATAACATTGGGGTTTACAACAACAAGCTGGTGTGCCTGAACAGGGAATAATTTATCGTTGATTTGAAATTGCCCCGCACCATCTACAATATAAAATAATTCAGCATAGCTGTGAGAATGTGGAATGGAGGGCCAATCCCCGCTATACCTTGTGGAAGCAATATTGCGTAATTTCATCTTATCGCGGGGCAGGGAATCATCAGTCTGATTAAAGGAGTAGTTAATATGGCTCATGGGGGTCACACTTCCTATTTTGTAGTATATTGTCATTATATTGCACGAGGCTGAAAAATGCAAGACGGTATTCGGCGTTTTTGTCAACAACTAACATTTGATGAAAAAAGCAAATGGTAAAAATGCACAACGATTACCTACAAAAAACCAGCGATATGCCGAAAAGCAGCGAAACAGCAAGATTGTAAAATAGGTGGGCAAGATAATAATTGCTAAAAAACTGGAAAAGCACTAAACTTAAGTCACCGCGAAAGGGAAGTAATCCCGACACAGAATTTACACTTAGGAGGAAAACACAAATGAAGAAGATCGTTGCACTTTTGATGGCTTCTGCTATGGCAGCATCTCTGGCTGCTTGTGGTGGCAGCGCTCAAAGTTCGGAAGCTACCTCTACTGCTCCTGCTGAATCCACGGCTGCCGAGTCTACGGCTACTGATGGCAAGAAGTATGAGGGCGTTGAGTTGACCATGTGGTCCATGTGGTCTGCCGGTGAGGTTCAGGCAAATGCAATTCAGGCCGCCGCTGACGCTTTCGAGGCTGAGACTGGCGCACATGTCAACATCGAGTGGAAAGGCCGCGATGTCAACACCCTGATTTCTGCCGCGCTGGAATCTGGCGAAAAACTGGACATCTTCGAGGATGATTACAACCGTATCGGCCACGCTTACGCTCCCTACACCTACGACCTGACCGAGATGGCAGACGCTGTCGGTTATGATGACTTCAGCTATGCTTGCTTCAATGATCAGTCCAAAGAATGGGCTGGCTACCTGAACTCCATCGTAGAGCAGCCCCAGATTGGCGGTATCTTCTACAACAAGGACGTTTTCGATGCCTGTGGCATTACCGACGCCCCCAAGACTTGGGATGAGTTCCTGACTGTCTGCCAGACCCTGAAAGACAACGGCTATGAGCCGCTGGCGCTGGACGGTGCTTACGCAAACTTCAACTTCTACAACCATCTGGTCCGCCATCTGGGCGAGGACACCATTGCCGAGCTGGGCAAGAACGGTGGCTGGGCTGACAATGAAGCTGCTGTTACGGCTGCGCAGGAAATCATTGATTTCGTGAACGCTGGTTATCTGGCCGAGGGCGCACCTGATGCTTATCCTGCCAGCCAGACCAAGGTTGGCCTTGGCACGGCGGCTATGGTTGCTTGCGCAAACTATGTCACTTCCGAGGTTGATGCTGCTGTTGGTGAGCCTGTAAACTGGGGCTTCTTCAACTATCCCGAAGTCGAGGGCAATGTTGATGCTTCTGCTTACGCCGGTGCAAACTCTCTGGCCATCTCCTCTTCCTGCGAGAACCCGCAGGCTGCATTTGACTTCATTATGACCATCGTTACCGGCACCTGCGGGCAGGAGCTGGTTGACAAGGGCGGTCAGATCCCTGCTGACACCCGCCTGAAAGAGTCTGTCCTGGCCGGCTCTGTTGAGACGCTGAAGAACACCACCACCCCGATGAGCTGGTGCGGTTCTCTGAACACGCTGGACGGCTGGTCCTCCATCAAGAGCTCCATGATCGAGCTGTTCGAAGGCAAGTACGCAACCGGCGCCGACTACTGCGCTTACTTGGATACCCTGTGCGGCTAATCCTATAATAAATCACGGTACGCCGTCAAGCGGTGCGGCTGTAATGGATTTATTCAGGATTCCCTCAATCTGAACGGAGGCGGCACCTGAATGGGTGCCGCCTTTGCTTATGACATTTCATTTTTGAGGTATTACCAGTATGAAAAAGAACAAGACAATGATTTTCCTATTCATTCTGCCCACCGTTCTTTGCCTGTTGTTCATGTATGTCTATCCGATTGTTCGGACAGTTATCATGAGTTTCTTTAAGGTAGAGAGCCTTACGGCATCTACAAGCACATGGAGCTTCTATGGGCTGCAAAACTATTTCAAAATCCTGCGAAATGCCGGTTTTATCAGTTCCATGAAAAACATGGTGATGATTTGGCTGGTAGGCGGCATCATTACCATGTGCCTGTCCATGTTGATGGCCGTGATTTTGACCAGTGGCATCCACGGCGCAAAATTCTTCAAGGCCGCCATATATATGCCCAATATCATCAGCGCCGTGGCACTGGCTACCATGTGGATTCAGTATGTGTTCAACTATGATTATGGTCTGCTGAACCAGATTGTCAAAGCATTCGGCGGCGAGAATGTCCGCTGGCTGGGTACAGACTTGATTTTCTGGGCTATGATGATTGCTTTCATCTTTGGCAGTGTTGGTTACTATATGCTGATTTTTATCAGCGGCATCGAAGGTATCCCGCAGGATTTGTACGAAGCTGCCACCATCGACGGCGCGAATATCCTTGACCGCTTCTTCCAGATTACGCTGCCCCTGCTGAAAGGCGTCATCCGCACCTGTGTTACTTTCTGGAGCATCAATGCTACCACATTCTTCCTGTGGACGAAGATGTTCTCCCCCATCAACACGGAAACGGCCACCATTGTGCCCGTTGTGTATCTGTACGATACGGTGTTTGGCGGCAAGGGCGTTGTAGAGCGCGATGCTGGTGCAGGCGCAGCGGTTGGCGTTGTGCTGACTTTGATTATCATTGCTGTGTACGTTATCACCAACCTGATCTTGAAAGACTCGGATCTGGAGTATTAAGGTAGGAGAGCAGTTATGGGAAAATATCACGATAGAATCAACTGGAAGAAAGAGCTTCGGCTTCTGCCCGGTTATATCATTGTTTGCGCGTGGGTCGCGCTTACGGCTGCCATCCTGTTCTGGATCGTCTGCGCCAGCCTTTCCTCAACAAAGGAAATTCTGACGGGCCGTGTTATGGACTTTTCCAATGGCCTGAAGTGGGATAACTACGTCACAGCTTGGAACACCCAAAATGTATCGCTGTATTTCTTCAACAGCTTGGTTTATGCCATTGTTTCCTGTGTGGGCGTATTGCTTATTTCCGCGCCCGGTGCTTATGTGCTTTCTCGCTGGAAGTTTGTCGGCGGTAAGGCCATCCGTATCGGCTTGGTCATTGCCATGAGTGTTCCCACCATTATGATCATCATGCCGCTCTACTCTTTGGCTGTGCAGTGGGGCATCAAGGGTCGCGTGCTGTTGGTTGTGCTGTACATTATGCTGCGCGTACCGTATACCACGGTTTACCTGCTGGATTTCTTCTCATCACTGTCCCGGTCTTATGAGGAGGCGGCCTACATTGACGGATGCAGCCATTCTCGGACATTCTGGCAGATTATGCTGCCGCTGGTTCAGCCCGCCATTATTACGGTTACGATTTTCAACTTCATGTCTGTGTGGAACGAGTTCTTCATGGCGTTGATTTTCACTACCAGCGATTCTATGACCCCTGTTGGTGTCGGTTTGTTGCAGATTGTCAACGCAATGAAATATTCCGGCCAGTACGGTGCTATGTTTGCCGCAGTTATCATTGTATTCCTGCCTACTTTCCTGCTGTATCTTTTCCTGTCTGAAAAGATTATTGTCGGTGCTACCAGTGGCGGCGTTAAGGGCTGATTTGACTTTCCTCCATTCAAAATATTACGTTTCAAGGAGAATCTTTATATGAATGATGTAAGAAAAATGGGCCGCGTGACGATTCCCACCGATATGGACGCAGTACCCGAAACCCTTGACCTGCTCAAGCGCTGGGGCGCGGATGCCATCCGCGACTGCGACGGCACCGAATTCCCGCAGGAGCTGAAGGACACCGGAGCCAAGATCTACGCCACCTATTACACCACCCGCAAGGACAACGCCTGGGCGAAGGCGAACCCCGATGAAACGCAGCAGTGCTACATTATGACCCCGTTCTACACCGCCGAGGACGGCGCGCTGACCATCCCTCTGATGACCGGCATCAGCCGTGAGCTGATGAAGGTCAACGACCACGATGATATTGCCCGCTGGTGGGAGGTCATAGATCGCACGACGGGTGAGCCTGTCCCCACCGCCGACTGGCACTATGATGCCGCCAGCGAAAGCGTTGCCATCGATGCCCCCGCTGCCTACCATGAGTACACGGTCAGCTTTTTGGCGTACCTGATCTGGGACCCCGTCCACATGTACAACTCGGTCATCAATGACTGGAAGGATGTCGAACACCAGATCCCGTTCGATGTGCGCCAGCCCAAGACCCACGCCTACACGATGCGCCGCCTGCGCGAATATCTCGAAAGCCACCCCTATGTCAATGTCGTTCGCTTTACGACCTTCTTCCACTTGTTCACGCTGGTGTTTGACGAGCTGCGCCGCGAGAAGTATGTGGACTGGTACGGCTATTCTGCCTCCGTTTCTCCCTACATTCTGGAACAGTTTGAAAAAGAAGTCGGCTACAAATTTCGCCCCGAGTTCATCATCGACCAGGGCTACTATAACAACCAGTACCGCGTGCCCAGCAAGGAATACAAGGATTTTCAGGCATTCCAGCGCCGCGAGGTCGCCGGGCTGATGAAGGAAATGACCGACATCGTCCACGCCTACGGCAAGGAAGCCATGATGTTCCTGGGCGACCACTGGATTGGCTGCGAGCCGTTCATGCCCGAATTCCAGAAGTCCGGCGTGGATGCCATTGTCGGCAGTGTCGGCAACGGCAGCACCCTGCGCCTGATTTCCGACATCCCCGGCGTCAAGTACACCGAGGGACGATTCCTGCCCTACTTCTTCCCCGATACCTTCCACGAGGGCGGCGACCCTGTGCGCGAGGCCAAGGAAAACTGGGTCACCGCTCGCCGCGCCATCCTGCGCAAGCCCATTGACCGCATCGGCTATGGCGGCTATCTGAAACTGGCCTTGCAGTTCCCGGAGTTCGTGGACTACGTGGAGAGCGTCTGCAACGAGTTCCGCGAACTGTACGAGAACATCAAGGGCACCACACCCTACTGTGTCAAGCGAGTGGCCGTGCTGAACTGTTGGGGTAAAATGCGGGCTTGGGGCTGTCACATGGTGCATCACGCCCTCTATTACAAGCAGAACTATAGCTATGCCGGTGTCATTGAGATGCTGTCCGGTGCGCCCTTTGATGTGAAGTTTATCAGCTTTGAGGATATCAAGAACGACCCGCATCTGCTGGATTCGTTGGATGTCATTATCAATGTCGGCGATGCCGACACCGCACACACCGGCGGCATCTGGTGGGAAGACCCGGAGATCTCCTCCGCTATCCGCAAGTTCGTCTGGAACGGCGGCGGCTTTATCGGCGTGGGTGAGCCTTCCGGTCACCCGTATCAGGGCCACATTCTCCAGCTTGCCAGCGTGCTGGGCGTGGAGGAAGAAAACGGCTTCACCCTCAACTACGACAAGTACAATTGGGACGAGCACCCGGACCACTTCATTCTGCAGGATGCCGACCAGCCCGTCGACTTTGGCGAGGGCAAGAAGAACATCTACGCCCTCGAGGGGACCGAGGTGCTGGTGCAGCGGAACCGGGAAGTGCAGATGGCGGCCCACGACTTTGGTAAGGGCCGCGCCGTGTACATCAGCGGTGTGCCTTACAGCTTTGCCAACAGCCGCACCCTTTACCGTGCCATCCTGTGGAGCGCCCACAGCGAGGAGGAGCTGCACACCTGGTTCAGTTCCAACTACAATGTGGAAGTGCACGCCTACGTGAAAAATGGCAAGTACTGCGTGGTGAACAACACCTACGAGCCGCAGGACACCACGGTCTACACCACCGATGGAAACCATTTCGACCTGCATCTGGAAGCCAACGAGATCAAGTGGTATGAGATCTGAGTTCTCCGTTTCATAAGCAAACACCCCTCTGCATTCCGAAAGGAGCGCAGAGGGGTGTTTGTGTATCCGGGCGGCTCAGCGGGGAGAGCCCAGACGGTATTTGAAATCGTGGTAGCCGAAGCGGGCCAGCGGCTGGGTGGTGCCGTTTTCATGCAGCACCCAGATATCCGGCAGGGGCATCCCGTTGAAGGTGTTGTTCTTGCAGGTGGAATAGATGGCCA
>OFSD01002667.1_pt1 | contig 11130 bp, 9 predicted proteins | sample 1543191 | NCBI WGS metagenome assembly OFSD01 (sample SAMN04209221, study PRJEB22552) | human gut metagenome | biome: gut; material: feces | host: Homo sapiens | place: USA: Oklahoma
TATGTAGACATTGCCATCAATCCTATGTTTGAAAAGGAGAATCTGCTTCAAACAGATACTGTATTGCCCCAAATTGCTTATTATGCAAGCTTAGCTGCAGCCAAAATGGAAGATTATCCAAGCGTGTTGAAATATGCACCTTATGCAAAGGAGGACAAAGAAGTGGGTAAATATGCCATGGAATTTATTTCTACAGCATTGAAAGCTCAAGGTGATACTGTCAAGTGGATCGCTTCCTTAAAAGATGGTATTCAAAAGTATCCTGAACATTCATTCTTCTTTGGACATCTGATTGATTATTATAGCAATAATAATAAGTTTGACGAAGCAATGCAGTTTGCAGATGATATGTTGGCTAAAGATCCTAATAACACATTCTATTTGTACGTAAAAGGATACCTTTATCATAACATGAAAGATTATGAAAAAGCCATTGAATTCTACAACAAAACCATTGAAGTAGATCCTAACTATGCAGAAGCATATTCCAACTTGGGCTTAATCTATTGCCTGCAAGCTCAGGATTTCTCTGAAAAAGCTACTACTGATGTCAATAATCCAAAATACAAAGAAGACCAAGCTACACTGAAAGTTTTCTATGAAAAGGCAAGACCTAATTATGAAAAAGCAAGAGAACTGAAACCTGAACAGAAAGATTTGTGGCTAAATGGATTATACAGAGTTTATTATAACTTACAAATGGGTCCTGAATTTGATGAAATAGAAAAATTGATGCAATAATTGAATTGCTACTATACCAAAGATAGCTTGAATATGTAAGCTATCTTTGGTATAATTTTCTTCCAAATTAGAGAAGGATAAAGGATAAAGGTTTATTTTAGTTTATGGTGTTACATATTAAACATAATATTGATATTACATCATAAACATAGGAAATGGGACATGTAATAGTATAACCATGAAAAGATAAAAAATAAGTGGACTCCACTAAAACTAATTCAGCATTTAGCGGTAGCCCACATCCTTACCTAGACAGATTAAAATTATCATTTCAATTAGGCCGCCCATAGATAACCAACAATGGTGTATCAGAATGGAAAATCATTTTTCTGGCAATTCCTGGATTAAACAAACGAGAAAATATATTTCGCTTATATGATGTCAATGTAATAATATCTATGTGATTAGTTTTAATATATTCATCCAAGCTATTAAGGAAATCATCATTCTTCACTACATCATAATGAATTTCCAATTGCGGATACTGTTTTTGGAAATACTCTTTAATGCCACCCAACTTTATCTCATTCCAAGTGTCTTTTACATCAGCTAAGTGTATTAAAGAAACAGAGAAGCAAAATGGCTTTAAACTATTAATTAATGAATCAAAAGCTATCAAATCGCGCTGGTCAAAATTCGTAATAAATGCAATACGTTTTACAGCGTTAAATTCTTTGAACGGTGTATTCTCCGGAATGGCTAAAACCGGTACGCGACTACGCTCGATAACTTCAGCGGTTACACTACCAATCAAATCAATATCTTTCTGATTCTTACCACGCGTTCCCATGATGATAATTCTCGGACGATTTTCTTTAGAATAGCGTAATATCTCTTCTTCTGGAATGCCTTCTCTCAATACGCAAGTGTATTTTATATCAGGAAACTCTCCGGATGTAACTTTAGCTTTTACTTTATCGGACAAAGCATTCAAATCCGAATGTACTTTCTGCAATATATTCCGGACATTCTCTTCATCACTCAACTGATAATTAAAAACATCACCGTATGGCAATGAAGTCGCATAGATAGGTGTAAAATATACATGAAGCAAAACTACTTCAGCATCTATGTTTTTTGCAAAATTAAAACCGAACTCACATGCTTTCAATGAATAACTTGAAAAATCGACAGGAATCAAGACCTTATTACTGCCTTTCTCTATTTGGGGCATCTTCTCTCCCACTACTTCTTCGGACAACCATGCCGAACTTTCCGTAATTTTCAAAGCATGCGGTAGATCGCTTTCTTTTATACGAACACGCACACCGGAAGATACAACCGGCTGTATTTGATTTACATTATGGATGTAAGTCTCAATACCTTCATTTTCGAGAACATTCTTTAGTATTTGTGCCTTAGCATACGTAAGAATCGCTAATGTTACTAATTTATCTTCCATAAGTCGTCTATTATATTTATTTACAAAACAAACAAGAAATCCCAATTGTTTCTCAGCAATTGGGATCCTTCTTTACTTTCTTTTCTTAAGCCTGAACAGGTTCAGCAGTTTCACCTGCCATTTCATCTAAAATTTTTAAAGCCCGATCAAGAACGGTAGTGTCATCAATCATTACTAAACCGCCATCCGGACCAGGTTCTAAGTGAATTCCAACACTTTTACCCTCCTTAAAGTTATGACCGCCAAAGAAGTTTCTTACAGTGTCAACATTAAGTCCAAGTTCATCGGCTATTCTATGCATACTACCACTAGGCAATGAGTCTTTAATCTTACGGAGTTCATTAAATGTTATCGTTCTCATATTCATAAATTTAATGGTTAATACTTTGTTATTTCTTTATCACGCTATAAACTTAAGGAAAAAAAAAGATAAAACAAACTATTTATCTGTATTTTTCCATTATATGTTTAACATTCCCATAAATACAAAAAGAACCCGTATGAAGTAAAAGGAAATAGTTTCCTTTATTTCATACGGGCTTCTATATTCAGCAATGAATACTCTTAAATCACTTCTATTGCAGAAGCAGGAATCCACCCTACCTTACCATCTTCCAAGCGAATCTCTTTCCATTCGCGCATGGAATTATCTTTAATTTCAATTTTATGCCCTTCATGCAGAACGAATAAACCAGTACCACTTTCACTGGGAGTACTCCGTACTGTAACACTGGGAGACAAGACTATTGCATCATTCCTATCCAGTAATTCACTTTTCTGCTCCGAAGCAAAAATATTACTTAGTACAGTAAATACCAAAAATAGAATTCCCGCTATAAACCCGCTTTTTTTCCAGATAATCTGTTTGGAAAAAAAGAATAGGGAAAACGAGATAAGCAAAAGAATAAAAAACACAATACCTAATTTAGCCCAAGCATCTACACTTAAACAATTTGTCAACGACTTAATCCAAGCTACAAAAAATATATCAGGTACAGAAACTACCTTATCTATCGTCTTGGAACGTGCTATTTCCAAATTAGCGCGAATATCTGCATTACCCGGTTGCAATAACAAAGCGCGTTCATAATTTAAAATTGCCTTTGCTATATCGTCTGCTTTATAATAGCTATTACCCAAATTATAATAAACTTCAGCAGCTTCACCTTTTTTTAATAAGCTCTCATATATTTGAATGGCAGAAGCATAATCATTACGCATATATGCACTGTCACCTTGTGCTTTCGTAACATTGTCAGCTGATTTAGTTGCAGAAAATTCCGTATGCGAACCTATAGACACAGAATCTTTGGCAGAAGCCGAAGTATCTGCCGTTCCTTGCGCCCAAACAGCTAATCCTATCAGTAGACCAAATACTAAGGATATTACTTTCTTCATCATTATACATCCTCCCAATTTAATGTTTTATAGAGTTTTCCATTTTACTGATAACTTCCAAAGAATCTGAATAAACTTTATCCATAGCCTGATTATCATCTCCGGGAGCAAAACGGGCAAACTCACAATTGTTCAATGCATCAAGGAAATCTTTTATCAGTGCATCATCAACACCGTAATTGAGAAGCTCTCCCTCGACATTATCTTTAGATAAACGTGAAACCGGAATACTCAATTTATCGCTAATATATCCCCACAATGCTTTCAATACTTCATCATAAAATGCATCTTTCTTGTTATCTGCCAACAATTTCCCCGCTAACTTCATACGTTTCACAGCAACCTTATTTGCTTTCTTCGTACGCATTTTAGCAACATTGGCATTGGCTGCAATCTGTTTACGATAAACAATGAAGAACAGGACAAATGCAATGCCGGGCACTATGTAAAACAGCCAATAAGCCAAAGAACCGAAGAAGAAATCTCCTTTTTGGGAAAGAGTTACGTTATTCTGCTTGATATAACGTATGTCCTCATTCAAAACTTTCAAATCTTCTTTATTAGTAAAATTGGCAATAGTCTGAGCTGCATTACCACTTCCCTTTTCTACATGGAGTTCGTATTCCTCGGTCGTTAAAGTCTTGTATGTACGAGATTTAATATCGAAATAGCTGAACTTTACAGCAGGAATCTTATATGTTCCCGCATTACGGGGAATGGCAAGATACTCAATCACCTGACTGCCGGAGAGTCCGGCATTTGTCAAACGGAACTTATTATCAACCTTCGGGTCATAGACTTCAAAGTCTTCTGGGAATTTAACTTCCGGAGTAAAGATTAATTTCAGATTACCCGTACCCGAAATAACAAGCCTCACAGTAACAGCATCGTTTGTCTTAACATTCGTACTATTTATAGAAGAAGAAATACTGAATTCTCCCACTCCTCCGGAAAATCCCGAAGGCTTACCATCCGGTAAAGCTTTTACATCAACAACCAATTTAGGGGTCATTAATGTCTTCTTCACTTCTACGTAATTAGAACCACCATTGAAGAAAGCTTCGAAAGGATCGTCCACATGAGTAACCTTGGCTATAGATGCATCAAAACGTGCCGCATCAATCGTTATTTTTCCCGGTTGTTGCGGAAATAATACAAATTGACGGTATACGGTCGTCTGATAGTTTCTTCCTTTATAGTGTTCAAGACTCCATTTACGGTCATTAGGCAATTCGACTTCCTGAGAATGAAACCCTTTAAAATCGGGAAGTTTCACGTTGTCAAAACCTCTCAAGTCTACTAAAGTATATATCTTATATGTTAACAAGAGAGCCTCTTGCTCATACAGGTTCGTCTTATTGGCAGTAGCTGTAATAAACAAATCGTTATTCGATACTGATGTTCCTGATGAAGCACGACTTGCAGAACCACTTTGTCTTCCACTATTTCCGGAAGCCCCTCCATTTGTTCTATCAGCAGGAAGAACTTTTACGTGCACAGAATTGGAAACCATCTGATTGCCCTCTGCCGTTATAGTAGCCCCGGGTATAGTAAAACTACCTTCAGCCGTAGCCATCAATATATAAGTAAATGTTATGCTACTTGTAGAGGTTGTCTGCCCATTGATAACTTGCACATTCTTTTGTTGTGAACGACTGGGACCCATCAGTACATCAAAACCTTTTATAGAAGGAGCCCGGAAATCTCTCACTTTCTGTGTGGTCACTGTATATGACAGCCTGAATTGATCACCTACTGCCACAACATCAGGTGCAGATGCAGTAAACGAAACCTTGCTATCTGCAAAAGCACGCAAACTGACTATCATCAGCACCATCCATAAGACAATTATTTTTCTCATATATTACTTCCTGTTATATTTATTACCAATCTTTTTCCAAACGACCACCTTGAATAACCTGCTGTTTCTTTACTTTATCCTGCACATCTTTTTCATCTTGCATCACAGAATTTAAAAGCTGTTCAGCATTCTCTTTAGACATCTCACTGTCCTTTTTCTGTGGTTGCGGCGGTTGTTGTTGGTCTTTATTCTGCTGTTGATCTTTATTTTGGTCCTTTTTATCCTCCTGCTGGTCCTGTTGCTGCTGTTTATTCTGGTCCTGGTTTTGCTGATTCTGCTGCTGGTCTTTCAGCATCTTTTGCGCCAAAGCCAAATTATAACGTGTTTCATCATCTTTCGGGTTATTACGTAATGACTGCTTATATGCTTCTACCGCTTTGCCATAATCTTTCTGTGATTGAAAAATCACCCCCATATTATGATAGATTTGCGCTAAATCATTCTTGTCCTTTTCTATTTTTGTAGCGGCAACATATTGTTCCATAGCCTCTTGCAGTTTATTCTGCTGAGCCAATGTATTCCCCAAATTAAACATTGAGACTGTAGACTGAGGATTCGTCTCCAACGCTTTACGATAATTTACCTCCGCATCCACATACACGCTATCTTTAAAAAAACGGTTCCCTTTACGGATAAAATCACGTTCGGCTTTCTGAGCCGAAGCTGTAGCTGCCATTAGCAGCAATAAAAAAAAGCTTATATATTTTTTCTGTAACATACGCATCATTTCTTATTGGAAAACAAATGAATATTACGGAACAGAGGGTTCTTGCGCTCCAATACCAGCATTTCTGCCAACAAAAGCAACAGAATAATCCATGCCACAGCCTGGAACTGCTCATTAAACTCTGTGTATACCTGTGTTTCCACATCAGCTTTCGCCATTTTATTAATTTCCCGGCTAATCGCCTTTTGAGCGCCATTTGTATTATCTACACGCACATAGATACCATTGCCCGCCTTAGCTATCTCCTGGCACATCTGTTCGTTCAAACGGGTTACAATCACGTTCCCGTCACGGTCGCGACGATAATCATTTGTCCCTTCTGCCGGGATGGGAGCTCCCTCAGGCATACCTACGCCAAGAACATTCACCTGAATACCTTTTTCTGCGGCATCTTTAGCAGCTTCCACTGCACCACCTTCATGATTTTCACCATCAGTAATGACAATCACTGCACGCCCTACCCCCTCTTGCGGAGTAAAACTACGGGAGGCCAAATTAATGGCTGCCCCAATTGCTGTACCTTGTTTGGAAATCAATGAAGGATCTATAGACTCCAAAAACATCTTGGCTGATATATAATCGCTTGTAATAGGAAGCTGTGTAAATGCATCACCCGCAAAAACAATCATACCTACTTTATCATTCTCCATTTTATCCACCAACTGCGCTACAAGTCTCTTTGCCTTCTGCAAACGACTGGGCTGTACGTCTTGTGCCAGCATCGAATTGGAAATATCCAATGCAATCATCACTTCAACTCCCTGACGCTTCACTGTTTCCAGTTTAGAACCAAACTGCGGACGCGCCAACAATACAGAAAACAGACCGATAACAACAAATACCATCCAAAACTTCACATCCGGACGATATTTGGATACGTCCGGCATCAACTGTGCCATCAGTTCCGGATCACCGAATTTGCGGATATTCTTCCGTCTCCGATAATTGGAATACAAGTAGAAGGCTGCTAACAAGGGCAACAACAGCAACAAGTACAAATATGCAGGTTCTTCAAATCGAAACATTTCTTTATTTATTATTTTTACGATTTACTATTTACTAAACTTGTACAAGATACAATATCCTGAGAAAAAGGATGCGTATACTACGGTATCTTCTTCAATATTGAATTACGTAACAGAACTTCCAACAGCACACATAAGAAAGCTGCCAGAGCAAACCAGCGATACTCTTCCTGGCGCTTGCTGTATTCTTTTACGTTCAGTTTCGTTTTCTCCAGCTTATCTATTTCCTCGTATACCTCTTTCAACTTCGAATTGCTCGTAGCGCGAAAATAATTACCATCCGTTGTTCCGGCAATTTGTGTCAGGGTCTTTTCGTCAATCTCAACCGGCATATTGACATACTGCACAGTTCCACCTACCGGATAAGGATATGGAGCCATACCGTTAGTACCTACACCGATAGTATAAACACGGATACCGAAACTTTTAGCTATCTCGGCAGCCGTCAACGGAGAAATATCTCCTCTATTATTCGTGCCGTCTGTTAAAAGAATAATCACTTTCGATTTGGCTTTGCTGTCTTTCAGCCGGGTAACCGCATTGGCAATACCCATACCCACTGCCGTACCATCCTCAATAAGACCACATTTTACGTCCTTTATCAAATTTAAAAGCACGGCATGATCTACCGTCAACGGACATTGCGTAAAACTTTCTCCGGCGAATAGCGTGATGCCGACATTGTCATTCGGACGGCCATTGATAAACTCTGCCGCCACATCCTTGGCCGCTTCCAGGCGATTCGGCTTCAAATCTTCAGCCAACATACTGGTGGAAACGTCTATGGCAAGCATTATATCAATACCCTCTATTTCACTATTCTGCCAGCTATCAGTAGTTTGCGGCCTGGCTAAAACGAGAATAATCAAAGCTAAAGCTATTATCCTCAATGCAAATGGTGCATGCAGCAAGTAATTCTTATAGCTCTTAGGAGCATGCGCATATACACGAGCGTCTGAAATTTGAAGCGTGGCTTCACTATTCTTCCGCCTCATGATATACCATACTATATAAGGTATAAGCAACAGCAGCAAAAATAAATATTCAATATTGGCAAAAACCATGATATTTACAATTTTACAAATTATGATTTATGATTGAAGCGTATCTCCCTGCTTTTACTCTCAGGCAAAATAGTTATACAGCTCCAAACCTATATATATCAGTGAACCGGCAAGTGCTGCCGTTAAAGCAACGATACCTGCCCCAAGCAGTATCTTGGTACGCAAGGAACGTTTTTCAATGATAGTAATTTCAGTAGGCTGCGGCTTGGCATTTTCATCTTCTTTTTCCTTTGTTTCATTGATAAAGTCAATCGCATTAATCAAATTTGCATCATTCTCATTCATCAGTGGATTATGTTTGGCAAACTTCACTAGATCCGCGGTTTGGAACAGGATACGCAAATCCGATATTGCATTTTTATCATTCATTTCCAATAGTTTATCAATGATTTCAGAGGAAGTCATTTCCAATGCATTGAAACCGAAACGGTCTTTTATATAAGTACGAATAGCATCTGTCAATTCTGTATAATACTCCTTCGATTGTCCTTTCTGCCATACTTTCTCACCTTTGATGCGTTCTATTTCCTGCATAGCCAACTGATGCGGCGGCAGTTTCGGTTCTACCTTCACCTTGCGAATTATCGGTTTGTTATCGCGAATACGTTTCACAAGATAGATAAGCAGCAACAGGAATGGCACAAATAATACAGCACAAGCGATAGACATATACCAGTCTTCCCATGCAAAAGGTGCTTTCATTACGGGTTTAGGACCAAAAAACTGATCGGGATGCAACGTATCTACCGGCATGGAATACACTTTCAATGCCAAAGCTTTGGAGCGATATGCCTTATTATCAACAAGCACCTCCATTGGGGGCAGATAATATAATGCCGAGTCAAAGGAAGTTACGGTGTACTCCTGAGTTATCAACGAGCGCCTGCCGTCATTCAGCATCTGTGTATCGGGCTTGGCTATATCAACAATTTCCACTCCACGCACCAAAGTATCAGTATAGGCAGGAAGAATAGCGCGCTTATCAGTGTCCAATGAAACCTGAAGCTTAATCTTGGCCTGCTCCCCTATAAGGATTTGCAAGGAATCAATTGTAGCATCCACTGTCACCGACTGGGCTATTATCCTACCCGTCAATGCTGTCAACAGCGTTATCAGAAATAAATATCTTTTCATTCTCCGATTAGTTTCTTTTCGCAAATAAATTCATCAATGCTTTCACATAATCCTGGTCCGTACGTACTGACACATTATCTACATTGCTCTTAGTAAATGTATCATTCAGTTCCGTCTGCTTATTCACCCACCAATCACGATGAGCACGCCGTACGGCACGCGAAGAAGTATCAATCCATTGTTCGTGACCCGTTTCCGCATCTTTTATTTTCATCAGCCCCACAGCAGGCAACTCCTCTACACGGCGGTCATATACCTGAATAGCCACAACATCATGCTTCCGATTGGCAATAGTCATGGCATTTTTAAAACTCTCCTGGTCGATGAAGTCCGATAAGACAAAAGCCGTACAACGACGCTTCATAACATTCGTAAGATACTCCAAGCCGAGACGGATATTGGTCCGGCGACTTTCCGGACGGAAATCAAGCAATTCGCGAATGATATATAGTATATGTTTACGTCCCTTCTTGGGTGGAATAAACTTTTCTATCCGGTCTGAAAAGAAGATGACACCGATTTTATCATTATTTTGAATGGCGGAAAAAGCCAATGTAGCAGCTATTTCCGTCACCATATCTTTCTTCATCTGCTTCACAGTACCGAACTCCAGACTACCGGAAACATCTACCAGCAACATTACAGTCAATTCACGTTCTTCTTCAAACACCTTCACAAAGGGTTTATGAAAACGAGCCGTTACATTCCAGTCTATGTCGCGTATATCGTCACCAAACTGATATTCACGCACTTCGGAAAAAGCCATACCTCTACCTTTGAAAGCCGAATGATACTGGCCCGCAAAAATATTATTGGACAATCCGCGCGTCTTTATCTCAATCTGACGGACTTTTTTTAATAAATCAGTTGTTTCCATTCAGTAATACATAAATAGTAAACAAATTGTTTACATTAGGGCACTTCAACCTTATTCAATATTTTGCTGACGATTTCATCCGAAGTCATATTGCTTGCTTCAGCTTCATAAGTCAGGCCGATGCGGTGGCGCAATACATCATGTGCCACTGCGCGCACATCTTCCGGGATAACATAGCCACGGCGTTTAATGAAAGCATAACTGCGTGCCGCCAATGCCAGATTGATAGATGCACGAGGGGAACCGCCGAATCCGATCATATCTTTCAGTTCTTTCAAATCATACTTCTCCGGATAACGGGTTGCAAATACAATATCGACAATATATTTTTCAATCTTTTCATCCAGATATACCTGACGTACGACCTTACGCGCTTCGATAATCTCGTCTGCTTTCAGAATAGGCTTTACATTCAGTCTTTCTCCGTTTATATTCTGGCGTATAATTAATTTTTCTTCTTCCAGTTTAGGATAGTCGATAACTACCTTCAGCATGAAACGGTCTACCTGCGCTTCAGGCAACGGATACGTACCCTCTTGTTCGATAGGATTCTGAGTTGCAAGCACCAAAAAAGGTTCAGGCAGTCTGAATGTTTCCTTACCTATGGTAACCTGACGTTCCTGCATAGCTTCCAATAAAGCACTTTGCACCTTGGCCGGAGCACGGTTAATTTCATCGGCCAATACAAAATTAGCAAATACAGGTCCTTTCTTTACCTGAAAAGTTTCATCTTTCTGGCTGTAAACCATCGTACCGATAACGTCCGCCGGCAACAAGTCAGGTGTAAACTGAATACGGCTATATTGTGCATCAATCAATGAAGCCAGTGTTTTGATAGCCAATGTTTTTGCCAAACCGGGCACACCTTCCAACAACACATGTCCATCGGACAACAAACCAA
>OFSD01002669.1_pt1 | contig 11125 bp, 10 predicted proteins | sample 1543191 | NCBI WGS metagenome assembly OFSD01 (sample SAMN04209221, study PRJEB22552) | human gut metagenome | biome: gut; material: feces | host: Homo sapiens | place: USA: Oklahoma
ACACTGCACACTCCGCTTCGTGTGGAAGAAGTGGAAGCTTATCACGGAGTAAAAAGAGCCTGGGTTACAACAGGAACACCCGGAGATTGTGTTAAAATAGGCATAAACGCTATATTAACTCCGGAAGAACAGCCTGATGTCGTAATCTCAGGTATAAATCACGGTCCGAATCTTGGCGCTGATATTTTATATTCAGGAACAGTAAGCTGCGCAATGGAAGGAGCAATGCTCGGAGTTCCAAGTATTGCAATGTCTTTGGCAAGCATGAATTATGAATATGATCATTTTAAATATGCGGCTAAGTTTGTAAATTTACTCCTCCCAAAACTTAAAGAATTTAATTTTCCTAAAAAGAGCATTTTAAATATTAACGTTCCGGCTTTAGATGAAGATGATATTTCAGGAGTAGCAATAACTGAGCTTGGAAGAAAAATGTTTACCGATAACTATGAAAAAAGAGTTGACCCGAGAGGAAAAGTTTACTACTGGATGGCAGGAGAACTAATTACAGAATCTCAAGATTCAAACACTGATATTGCAGCTGTAAAAAACAACAAAATTTCTATTACACCTGTAACCTATGAAATGACAAAAGAAGATGTAATGACAAATCTTGAAAATGTTCTCTGTAAAGGAGATGCCTGCAATTGGTTTAATTAAAAAAAGAGGTCATAAGACCTCTTTTTTTTTATCTGAAAAATATTACATATATTTTAAAAACTATATAAAGAATTAAGGCCCCAAAAATTAAAAAGCTCTTAATTTTCATATCTCTGATTGTTTTATCTGTTTCGGCAAGAATTTTATCTGTATTTCTGAAAATATCAATAGATTCGATGCTATCTTTGATTAATTCGATTTTTTCAGGATCTTTTTCAACAGCCAAAGCTTTGTTATAATCCTCTAAAGCTCCCTCTCTGTCATCAAGTTCGATATTCTTAAAGTCACCTCTATTCGAATAACAGGATTCATCAAGCGCAACTGCTTTATCATAGCATTCAAGCGCCTTGTCATTATCCTCACGATAAATATATATATCAGCTAAATAACAATACGTATGTGCATCTGCATTACCTTTAGTAATGTCTTCTTTAATCTTTACCAGCAATTGATTACAAGCTTTTTCAACTACTTCTTTATCAATATCAGGCTTTTTATCATCTTTTGAAGAAAATTGATAAAGACGCCAGTAAGAATTAAAAAGCATACTGTAATTAAAAGTACTGGCATCACCCATCCTTATTTCCTGAGAATACTTCTTTACTTGTTCTCTATACTCTCGAATTACCTTTTCTCTAAAATCTTCGTGCTCATCAGCCATAAAACAATTTCCTTTCTATATAACCTTTTATTCCATTATTATTCTTGCAGGGTAATTGTTTCTTAAAAGTTCGTTAGCCATAACTTGAGCCTTTTCACGTGTAGAGTATGAACCGACTTGTATTGTATATGCACCGCCAATATTTCTTACAAAAGGTGAAATATTTAAACCTGATTCGGCAATAATACCTTTAGCAACTTCTGCCTGTTCTTTAGTTGTATAATAACCTACAATAACTTTAGCTGTCATAGTTGTAGAAGGCTGTTGAACAGATTTTGGTGCAGGAGAAGCTGTTTCCGCCGGTTTTGGTGCCGCTTCCTTATCCGGCAAAGTTATCGGAGCTTCTTCTTTAGGAGTATCTTCAGATTTTTTATCTTCTTTTTTATGGTCAGGAAGAACAACTTTTTCTTCCAACTCATTTGCAAACATGTTTTCGTCAGAATTTAACGAACCGTTATCTTCTTCTTTCAACAGCTTTAATCTTTCATCAACTGAAGCTTTATCCAATGCTTCGTTGGTTACAGCAGAATCATCACCGATAGACACATCAACCTCCGGTGAAATTTGTTTGGCAATTCCCAAGAAAAGCAAAAGCAAAATAAAAAATGCCGAAACGAAAATTATAATCCCTTCATTAGGATTTTTAGTAACTTTTTTTTGATATTCTTTGTAACTGATATGTGAAGGTCTTTTTGAATCGTCTTCCATTATACACCTCTAACTTTTGTTGATGCCAGTATTATATCATCAATTTCCTGTTCATATTTAGTCATTACTTCTTTTGCAAAATCTTTGATATCAGTAATCCCCAGTTCGCTTGTCAAGCCGCTTGCTTTAACAGGAGCACCTTGAGAATCAATATTAATGCCTGTATGAATTAATATTGAAGTCATTGATTTTGTAGCAATGGATACAGTTAATTTTTTCCCTTCAAAAAACAGGTCATCGCCGTTTCTGGTAATTTTAAAACCGCGTTTTTCAAGAGCTTCTTTGATAGTACAAATTAAAAGCCTTTGTCTGAAAACACCTTCAACAAGTCCAACATTAAATTGCTCTGAAATAAAGCTGAGCATAGATTTGCTGTAAATAGGCTCATTATTAATTACATCTTCAATATCAACCATTTCGGTCAATTTAACTTCACATTCACCGATAAAAGCAACCGTTGCATCGCCTTGAATCTTAAAATTCTTATAAATCCAATGCGGCGCGAGCTGCCATCCCTCGTATTTAATTTCTTGTTCTAAAAATTGTGTTTTCAAAAAAGTTCCCTTATAAAATATATGTCATGATTATGTATTAAAGCGTTTTTTAATCTTGTACAGGATTCACATTTTCCGCAATGCTTCTCTCCGTTTTGATAACAGCTTCTCACATATTGAAGCGGAATATTATTATCTAACGCCAGTTTAACTATATCATTTTTATCAGAATTTATCAAGGGTGCAACAACTTTAGGATGCTTTTGAGTTGAGAATTCAAATCCTGCGTTAATTCTGTCAATAAATTCCTGTGTATTATCGGGGAAAGTTTGTCCTTCCTCTTTATTTGCACCGATAATTATATAATCATAATTTTCTCCGTCAGCAAAGCTTCCCGCAATATTCAAAAAAAGACCGTTTCTGTTAGGAACCCATACATTTTTTGCAGACTGCTCAGGATTTTCAAGTTCATCACCCTGAGGAACATCTTTATCACTGACAAGCGCTGTGTGAGTAATTTCTTTAAGCCAATCAAGCACCATAACCCTGTGTTCGATTTTATAATAATCACAAATAACCTTTGAGGTTTCTATTTCCTGCTTCGCCGATTTTTGCCCGTAATCAAATGTCAACGCCAGTGAAATACCGTAATTTTTAATTCCAAGTCCAAGACTTACCAGAGAATCCAAACCGCCCGAAAGAAGAATAATTCCTTTACTCATTTTCACCTTCATCATCTTCTTCATACTCGGAAATCATAGAAACAGCTTCCATTTTCAATATATCAGGATAATCAGAGCTGTTAGCAACTTCATCCAAAATTTCACGCCCGATAAGATTATAAAGAGCAATTAAAGCATTTTTCTTTACCTCTTCATTCTTATCTTCAATCAAACAGGCCTTGATAGTATCAACAGCATGAGGATTTTCGCTCTCCATAATTGCTTCTATGGCATTAATTCTGATTTGCGGAGATTCATCCACAAGCGAATTTTTTAATGCATTGAAAACTCTTTCGTCATCATCAAGCCGCAATTTACCTAAAGCTTCAATAATACGTTCTTTCAAAAAGGTAAACTTATTCCAAATCCCTTTTTGAGTTTCTAAGATACTTACCAAAGGATCAACTGCTCGCAAATCACCAAGCATACCCAGAGCAGAAGCTGCTGTTTCTCTTAAATAGACAGACTTTTCATCTTCGTCTTTAACAACTTCAATCAGAGGGGCAACAGCATATCTGTCACCTATTCTTCCTAATGCATCTGCACAAGCCAGCCTCACCTTGTAATTTTCATCTTTATTATTAAGACAATACAAAAGCGGTGTAACTGCTGATGTATCCTTCAAATTCGCAATTGCTTTTGCACACATGGCACGTACATTGATGAAAGCATCTTTTTCATTCTCTATATTTTTCATCAAAAGAATATCCAATAAAGCACCTAAAGTAGATTTATCTCTTATTCTGTCAGCACATTGGATAACATTCATTAAAATTTCAGGCTCTTTAGAAACAGATAGAAAATAATTATAAATTTTCACAAGATTTACACGTTCATAAACCTCATCCAACGCCTGAATTTTGCGGATAACAGAGTTAATGTCAGAATTATCAAACAAATTACATTCTTTAGCTATTAAATCTAAATCCAGGTAATCTTTTTCCACTGTTTATACCCCATTTATACTGCAAAATATACTATAAATGTCTTTTTTTTTCAAGCGAATCAGAAAAATCTACTACATATTTAGTAACAGTTTATGTAATTTCAGTATAAATGCTTAAGATTTTGCTTGATTTTCAGCTTTAGCTTTCTTATGCGCAAGGTACTTTTCACAAAGAATATTTGCAGGTTTTGTTACCGCAACAGGAACAATATAACGGTAAACAAGAGCAAATACTATCATTGATCTTAGCATTCCCATACCTTTTATTTTGCCCATAAATGCTTTAGCTTCTTTCATATCGCCGCCGATAGCTTCTAAAGATTTATAGTAATCATGCTTTTTAACTTCTTTTTCAACTTTTAAAAGCGATTTTAATTCCGGTTTTATACCTTTTTTCTTAGCAGCAGCTTTTATAGCCTTGTTTTCTTCTGCAATTTTAATATTAGCATTTTTAAAGTTTTCAGCGAATTTTTCATCTCCGAGCTGGAAGCCTGCATATTTTGCAGTTACATTTTCCCACCAGTTTTTCAATGACTTATCAAGTGTATATGCGCCGATTGTTGAAACAACAAAAGTTAAGCCTTGGTTTACTGCTAATGTACGCTTTCTGTCTTTATCAAGCTTGTCATTTGTTAAAGTTTTCTGCATATACAGTCCGCTTGTGATTATAGAACCTGTTGTAAGACAATGTTGGAAAAGATTATCGCTGTTTTTAAGTTTGTCAGCTATCCAAAAAGTCGGTTTACTGTCAATAACTTTCGAAGTGAATTTTTCAGCAATTTTGTCAGTACATTTATCATAAAAATCTAAGAACGGTTTGAATAAACTGGATTCTTCACTTGCAGCTTTTTTTAGAACTTCTTCTGCCGCATCGACTGCTCTTGCTGAGGGATTTGCAGTAAAGTTTTGCTTAGCTGCGTTATTTTTTTGATTGTAATATCTGTTATTATTGAAGGTGTTAGTATTTAATGTAACGTTCATTATTGAACACCTCCTTTGAATTGCTGAAAAGCAGGTTTTTCTATAAAGTCCATCTTAGGTGTTTCCATATTACTGTCTACTGTTTTTGTTTCAGCATTGCTTGGGGTTTCAGGTTTCTTTTTCTTTTCAACACCGAATACGTATTTAAGAATAGGCGGTATAAGTGCAATTGTTAACGTTGCTCTCGGAACTGCAATAATCCAGTCAGGAACGTTTTTAACAAGAACTTCCATTGCACCCTTATGTTTTCCGATATTCTTTAATAACTGTTTAGATTTGGTGTTAATCAATTCACCTGCTGCATTTTTTAAATTTGCTCTTTTAGCCAAATCTTTTTCAATTCTGAGCATTTTAGCTAACTTTTTGCTCTTATATTTTTCAGGATTACCGAAAACTTTTTTAATAGATTCATCAAACGGACTTGTAATAATTGTAGAAGCTATAAAACCGATAATACCGGATGCCATTGAATGACCTGATGCATAAATTTTATCTTCTTTATCTTTCTTGCCCGGCAAAGCCATGATTGTTGCAGGTCTTAATACACCTGCCAAACCTAATGCTATCAAAGCGCTTGTTGAAATATTATGGTTATAGCAATAAGAAAGGAAATTACCAAACCAATTCTTGGTAAGAATTCCACCTTTCTTTAAAGCAGAAGCGGCAGCTTCACTCTTACCCGTAAAACTGCCGCTATATGCTGCATTATATCCTCTATTATCGTTATTTTTATACACGCCTGCACTATTCTTCTCTCTGAAGTTCTGAGGTTCCGAATGGAGCGCTAAACTTCCCTGCTTTAGGGACATATCACGTTGTATAGAATTTATCTTCATTTTTTCACCAAATAATTAAATGTCTTCTACGTTTATTTTAAAACAAAGGAAAAATTTTTTTGCCATGTATTTTAAGAAAGTTTACAATTATTTTTCTAATAATAACGCTAATATAATTAGAGCCTAAATTTTAATAAATTTAGGCTCTTAACAATTGGTGTTGAGTATACACTATCTATATATCAAGTCCCAAATCCAAAGTCGGAGCTTTGGCTACAATAGCACTTGAAGAAATAATGTCTACCCCGGTAGAGGCAATAGCATTAACCGTTTCAAGGTTTACATTCCCGCTTGCTTCCACAACAGCTTTATGATTAATAATTTCCACGGCTTTTCTCATAGTATCAACAGACATATTATCAAGCATAATAATATCTGCTTTAACGTCAACCGCCTCTTTGACTTGTTCAAGAGTATCACATTCTACTTCTATTTTATGAGCATGTGAAATACTTTCTCTTAATTTTGTAACGGCATTTGCAATAGAACCTGCAAGTCTTATGTGATTATCTTTAATCATGGCGCAATCAGAAAGATTAAATCTGTGTAACGCACCGCCTCCGATTTTAACAGAATACTTTTCAAAAGCTCTGAAATTCGGAGTAGTTTTTCTGGTATCCACTATTTTAGCTGCGTATGGTTCGATTGCATCCTGATATTTTCTTGTTTCAGTGGCAATACCTGACATTCTTTGAATATAGTTCAAAGAAACTCTTTCACCCATAAGAAGATATTTTGCAGGACCTGAAATATCTGCGATTTTATCGCCTTTTTTGATTTTATCACCGTCTTTAAAATAAAATTTTATTTTTATATCATCAGAAAGTACTTTAAAAACTGTTTTAAAAACTTCACATCCGCAAAGGACACCTTCACTTCTGGTATTCAATTCACCTGACAAAAAGTCATTATCATCTGCTAAATTTTCAGTAGTAATATCTCCAAAACCGATATCTTCTTCAAGCGCCATTTTTACATGGTCTTCAATATAAAACTTACTTAACAAAATTTTTCTCCTTATTCCGCGGCTCCAATAATAATAGCTTTAAACCTTATCAGGCATAGAGCAATTTATAGAATTAGTAATTCCATCTTTTTTAGTTAAACAACTGTGAATACATTCTTCATGGGTTTCAAGATAATCCAATCTGTAATGTGCTCCTCTTGATTCTTTGCGCTGCAAAGCCGAATGAGCTATCAAAATTGCAACGGTAAGCATATTCTTAAATTCATATTCGTCACGGCTAGCACATTTGTCAGTTCTGGGAAATTCCTGTTTTAATTCTTCCAATTTTGCTAATGCTGTAATCAAAGATTCTGCACTTCTCAAGATTCCCACGTAATCCCACATAATATCCTGGAGTTTCTTTTTCATTGCAGGAATATCAAGTTCATCAAGTACAACATCTTCATCAGAATATCTGTCTAGAATTAATTTAATATCTTCATCAATTTGTTTCGGTGTTTTTAATTCAACGGATTTTAAATATTCCGCTGCTGAATATGCGCATACAACGCATTCCAAAAGAGAGTTGCTTGCAAGTCTGTTACCGCCGTGAAGTCCTGTTGATGCAACTTCACCTATGGCAAACAAACCTTTTATGGAAGTTTCGCCTCTCAAATTAGTTTTTACACCGCCCATAAAGTAGTGTGCAGCAGGTGCAACAGGTATAAAATCATGCGCAATATCTATACCGTTTTCAAGACACTTTTTGGAAATATTAGGAAAACGTTTTGCCAGTTTCTTTTCATCAATACAAGTTGCATTAAGATAAACGTTATCAACGTTGTTTTCCATCATTTCATTAAAGTTTGCACGTGTAACAACATCACGTGGTGCAAGTTCTCTTTTCTCATCGTACTTGTGCATAAACTCAACACCGTCGGCATCACAAAGCTTTGCACCTTCACCTCTTACAGCTTCGCTGATTAAAAATCTGTTTTCTTCACCGTCAATGGCTAAAGCAGTCGGATGGAATTGCACAAATTCCATATCCTGCATAACGGCTCCCGCATTATAAGCTAACGCAAGACCATCGCCTGTTGCTCCCGCAGGATTTGTAGTGTATTTATAAAGCTGTCCCAATCCGCCGGTTGCAAGGATTACTGCAGGTGAATAAATTGTTTCATATTCACCGATGTCATCGTTAAATACCAGTACACCTTTGCATTCACTGTCAGAATTAACAATAAGTTCAACAGCATCAGTCTGTTCATAAACATCTATGTTTGAATTTTCGCTTACTTTTTTGCAAAGAGCCTGCTCAATCATTTTACCTGTTGCATCCCCGCCAGAGTGAAGAATTCTTCGAACACTGTGAGCAGCTTCTTTCGTAAAACATAGTTCATTATTTTCATCTCTGTCAAATTCAACACCGAATTTCAGTAAATCTTTTATTACGGCATCAGAATGTTCTGAAATATATTTTACTGTATTAAACTCGCTTAAACCTGCTCCTGCTTTAATAGTATCTGATATATGAGAAGCAGTTGAATCTGATTTATTCTCTTTCATAACCCCGACCATACCGCCTTGAGCATATCTCGAGTTACTTTCTCCCAATTTTGATTTTGTAATCAATAAAATTCCGTCAGCAAGCTTTACCTGCTGTTCTATTTTTAAAGCGGCATATAAGCCTGCAATCCCGCTTCCTATTATAACCGTTGAATATTTTGAATATTTCATAATTTAAACCTTATGTATATTTACCATTGACATAATATCGCAAAATAAATTATTTTGCCAGTCTTAAAACATAAAGTTTTTATTAAGTTTTAATCTGCTGCGTTAATTTTTCATAAAACATCATTTAACGGCTTATATAAATAATGTTCATTTTTTGAAATCCGATATTAAAAGAAATATCACTTACTATATAAATCCAAATAATAGTTCTCAATCATACCTGTATAATATAACCCTCAAAAGTTCTCACATACTGGATTAAAAGATACAGAAAAAGCCTTATAAGTTATATATCGGGAAATATACTTTGAGGAGTTAATATGACAGATACACCAATAAAAATGTTATTAGTAGAAGATCAAAAGCTTATGCGTGTCGGACTGAAGTCGCTTTTTGAAGATCAAAACGAAATTGAAGTGGCATCAGAAGCACAAAGCGGAAAAGAAGCTGTTGAAAAATTCCGCCAATATCACCCTGATGTTGTTTTAATGGACATAGGTCTCCCTGACATTTCAGGAATTGAAGCGACAAAAAGAATTCTAGAAATCAACGACAAAGCAAAAGTAATTATTTTGACATCTCATTTGAGCGAGAAAGAAATACTTGATGCGCTGCACGCAGGAGCTTGCGCTTATGTAATGAAAGACATAAACACAGAAATTTTAAAAATGATTATTAAAACTATCAAAGAAGGAGCAATGTGGCTTGATCCGCAGGTAGTTCCCATATTGAGAGAGAAAAACTGCGGAGTTATTCCACCGCGCCAAATGTCACGTGCTATGTTCAAGGAACAGCACGCCAATCTTACTCAGCGAGAATATGAAGTCCTGAAACTTGTAGTAGACGGTATGTCAAATAACGAAATAGCAGAAAAATTAACCATTTCGGAACATACTGCAAAAGCACACGTATGCAACATTATACAAAAACTTGTAGTAGATGACAGAACTCAGGCTGCAGTAAAAGCCTTAAAAGAAGGTCTGGTTTAAAATATTGTGAAATCTCTGCTGTTCTGTTATAAATGATATATAAGTTTATAATAGAGGGATTTTAACAATGAAAACAAATATTTTTTCCAATCCTAAAGGAGATATTTTAGGAGGTATAACGGCAGGCGTTATTGCTCTGCCGCTGGCAATTGCACTCGGTGTTGCAAGCGGTCTTGGAGCAACTGCTGGTTTATACGGTGCAATCATTGTAGGATTGCTTGCTGCAATATTTGGCGGCACACCGACCCAGATAACAGGTCCCACAGGTCCTATGGCAGTTGTTTTAGCTTCAATGGTTGCTCTTAACCCTAATAATACTTCAATTGTATTTACAACTATTTTTATTGCAGGTATTATTCAAATACTTTTAGGATGTTTTAAAGTAGGCAAATTAGTAAATTTCATACCTTATCCTGTTATTTCAGGATTTATGAGCGGTATAGGCGCTATCATAATACTCTTACAGCTTAATCCGATTTTGGGACTGGAATATAACGGAACTCCTTTTGGAGGATTAATCAATGTTATTAAAAATGCTGATTTTATAAATTATCCGAGTTTAATATTAGGCTTAATCTCGCTTTTAATAGTGTTTTTTACACCTAAAAAACTTGCTACTAAAGTTCCACCTCCTCTAATTGCTCTTGTTGCTGGAACAATTATTTCTTCAGGGTTGGGATTAAATGTTTCTACAATAGGTGAAATACCGGTAAGTTTTCCAAAGTTTATTATGCCTGTATTCCACTTTGCAGATTTAAAAATTATAATATCAATGGCAGTGACACTTGCTGTATTGGGTTCAATAGATTCATTGCTGACATCACTTGTTGCTGATTCCTTGACAAAAACCAAACATCATCCTAACAAAGAGCTTATAGGGCAAGGTATAGGTAATGCATTTGCGGGACTGTTCGGCGGAGTTGCAAGTGCGGGAGCCACTATGAGGACTGTTGTTAATATTAAAACAGGAGGTAAAACAAGGTTATCAGGGATAATTCATTCTGTATTTTTGATGATGGTAATCCTTTTCTTTGCACCTGTTGCTTCTCAAATACCTCTTGCCGTTCTTGCCGGTATTCTTGTGAAAGTAGGAATAAGCATCATTGACTATAAGTTCTTAAAAGTGATAAAAGCTGCACCACGTTCAGATTTGTTTGTTATGCTTGCAGTTTTCTTTATTACTGTATTTTATGACCTTATAACGGCTGTCGGGGTTGGAATTATTTTGTCTGCTGTGCTTTTCGCTTCTCATATAGCAAAAGAATTCCAAATCGACATCGACAAACTTCCGAATTGTGCAAGTAATGAAGATTGTTTTGATGAAATAGTCCAAAACAAGATTATGATATTAAAAATAGACGGCGTATTATTCTTTGGTTCTGCCTCACAAATTATGTCCAGGATTGATGAAGTTATGCATGAAGAATGTGTTATTATTGATT
>OFSD01002695.1_pt1 | contig 11025 bp, 14 predicted proteins | sample 1543191 | NCBI WGS metagenome assembly OFSD01 (sample SAMN04209221, study PRJEB22552) | human gut metagenome | biome: gut; material: feces | host: Homo sapiens | place: USA: Oklahoma
ACCTGGTTGTTCTTCCCGCGGAGCTTCAGGTCCCGCCGCTCCGCCTCCCACCCCTCCACCGGCTGGTGGGCCTTCCGGCTCCAGCTGCACCCCGCCCCTGTCTCCGGTGACGGTACCGCGTTCCGGCAGTACCAGCACAGCGAGAAGACCTTCAGCCGCCCTGCGTAACTCCGTGCCTTCTTTGCCATTCTCTGCCCCTCTCTCGATGTTGTCAGTCAGTGCCTGCTTGGATGAGGCTGAAGATGACCTGGATGACGACCCCGAGCCAGAAGCTCGCCATTCCCAGGAGAAAGAATCCTTTGGTAGTGTAGCTCTGTATCCAGCCTCGGATGCTGCCCGGCCAACACCGGATGTAGCGGATACGCCTGCCGTTCTTGCATTCAATGTGGATCTCATCCGGGTACCCGCCGTCCTGGCTCTCCCACTGCATGGGACGTACATTCACAGTCCCCTCCGGGAGCTTTACAACTTGTTTGTACATATTGCCTCCTTATCGCGGCCGGCCTCCGGGCCAGTATGCGATTGGCTTACAAAAATTCCGTAATGAGCGAGGTGATGCAGCCCACCGCCACGGCAATGAAAAAGCAGGCGATTGGATGCGGCTTGCTCTCCAGTCATTCGCCAAACCGAGAGCGACGCTTTTTCTCTGGGGTGTGGCTCTTGTCCGGCCCATTCATGTCCCCGACCTTCTTCCCTCGGCCTGCCCGTCCCTCCTATTGAAATAAATAGGGAGGATAGGCTTCTTTTTTTGCATGTTTTGGGGAAAATTTGCTTGTGCCCCGGGCCTGTGGCGGTTTGTCTTGTTTTTGGTACGCTTTTTTGCTATACTTGCCCTATCCCGTTGTAATGAATTAGGGACAGTATAAGTATAACTCATTTTATTGAGTTGTCAAGTAAAATAGCTCATTTTTTTGTAATCGAGGGGACGACTAATGTTCTACGAGAATCTGACCGAAGTTTGCAAAGAACAAGGTACTACTCCAACAACAGTATTGAAAATATGCGGATTTGCAACAGGTAGCCTAGGTAGTTGGAAAAAGGGGAAATGGCCGAACTCTGAAATAGTGGTGAGTTTAGCGGCTCATTTAAACGTGTCAACAGATCGTCTTCTTTTAGGAAAGGGAACTCCACAAGCCCCTACTATCGAGGTGCGCGGAATCAGCGACGAGGGCCTGAAGGTGGGGTGCCTGTGGGATAACCTGGACGAAGCCGGGAGGGCCATTGTCCTGGGGGACATCTACAAGCGGCTGGAGTCCGCTCATGAATCGGAGGATGCCGGTGGACAACCTTTGAAAGAGGCGTTGTAACGCGGCTCCTCTTCCTGCCCGGTCACAGTGAATAGAACACAAATATTTTCTGTATATTATGAATAAATATAAAAAATGAGAGGGAGGCCCGCCGCTGGCTCTGCGGAAGGTGCTCCCTCTCCTGTTGCCCGGAAGCCCTGGAATCGCAGGGGTTTCCGGCCTTTTTTATTTGCGGACAACTACCCGGACAACTAGGACAACTTTAGCGTTATTTTCCGCGGCCGCCGCGCCGCCCGCTGCCCGCGCCGTCTAACGCTCAGAAATCCAGTGTTTTCAATGCTTCCCGCCTTTTTCAACACCGCTGTAACGCTCACGTCGCCCGCCGTTTAACGCTCCCCCCGTTCTGCGTTACAAACAAAAAAGCGGCCCCGAAGGACCGCCTTTCTGCCGTTGACTTGTCAAAAATCATGTGCGCCGCCGTTCCACCCATTTCCCCCGCTATCCCTTGCAATCCAGGGCTTTCCAGGCTTTTCACTCCCATTCCTATACTTGCCATAGATCATGTTCCGGGACAAATACGGTCAATAAATTCATGGACGTTTTCGTAGGTCAGTTCTTCAATCGCTGTGTATCTGCGTACCAGTGCGACAAACCTTTTTACGTCCGCGCTGCGCTCGGTGGCGTTGTCGATTTCCTGTGACAGCTCCGCAATCCTCCGGGTCAGCGTCTTTTTTTCTTCATCATAGCCGGAAGTCAGAAAAGCAAATTGTTCATCTGAAAGTTTCCCTAAAGCGTTGTCCTCGTAGAGCTTGCGGAATAAGATGTTCAGCTCGTTAATACGGTTCTGCGCCTTGTCAAGTTCTTTCCGCTGCTGTGTCAGCGTCTTTTGTACTGCCTTTGCGCTGCACTCGTTGGCGGTTTCGATAAACTCCTGTTCATGCTCTTTCACATAAGACGTTACTCGCTGCAAGTCTGCAAGGACAAGTTCTTTCAATACGCTTTTGCGGATATAATGCGTAGTGCAGAGCATATCATTTCTTGCCCGGTTGCGGTAGTTGCCGCAAGTGTAGGCGTGTTTCCGTTCAAGCGTCCCGGCTCCGCGTACTGCATACATTTTGTAGCCGCAGTCCCCACAAAAGAGCAGCCCGGAAAACAGGTCAATTTCATCAACCTTTGTCGGGCGTTGCCGGGTGGCAATCCGCTTCTGTGCAAGTTCAAAGGTTTCTTCATCAATCAAAGGTTCGTGAGTGTTGGGGAAGAAATACCTTTTTTCCTCCGGGTTCTTTTTCGTCTTTTTCGACTTATAAGATACCTTGTAGGTTTTCCCGGTTATGGTATGCCCTAAATACTCTTTCCTTGTCAGAATGTCGTACAGTGTCTTATCCGGCCAGTTGTACCATGCGTTGAGCTGTGGGCGGGGGTGGCGTTTGCTCCCTGTCCTGCGGTAGCGCAGTTCCCCGACGGTCAATATCTCATTGTCCCGCAGCCAGTTCTGGATTTCACACATACGGTCGCCCCGTACATACATTGCAAAAATCTGTTTTACGACGTGTGCCGTTTCCGGGTCGGGTATCAGATGATTGCGGTTATCCGGGTCGATAAGGTAGCCGTAAGGAGCTTCGCCGTTGACGCGCTCGCCTTTCTGTGCCTTTGCCTGTTTGACAGCCCGGATTTTCTTTGAGGTGTCGCGGGCGTAAAACTCGTTGAACCAGTTCCGCAGAGGGGTAAACTCGTTATCTTCCCTCGCTGTGTCTACACCGTCGTTAATGGCAATGTAGCGCACTTCGTATTCGGGGAAAACAATCTCTATCAGTTCGCCGGTTTTCAGATAATTACGTCCCAGACGGGAAAGGTCTTTTGTTATGACGGTCGCCACGTTCCCGGCTTCAACCTCATGCAGCATGGCTTGAAGCCCCTCACGCTCAAAGCTCACGCCGGAAAATCCGTCGTCTACAAAAAAGCGTGTGTTGAAAAAGTGGTGTTCGTCAGCATACTTTTGTAAAATCAGTTTTTGGTTCTGTATGCTTTCGCTTTCCCCGGCTTGCATATCTTCCTGGCTCAATCTGCAATATAAAGCGGTAATCTTGTCTGTCTGTAACATTTTGTCCTCCTTTCCGACGACAGACAAGCATGGTATTTGTACTGTCTATATTATACCACATACCGCTGCCTGTGTCATGTATAAAATGTGAAGAAACGCCCTATTTCCGGGCGTTTGCGGGGTTCAGCTCCATGTCCTTGCGAATGAGCTTCTTTATCTTTTTATCCAGTGTGTCCGTTGCGCGTTCACTTGCGGACGAACATACAAGGTAAGTAACTTTTCCGATTTTATGCTCCGTTGTGGTAACGGGCGTCTGGTTTTGCGTCAAAGAAAATCCCCCTTTCTTTCGCAAACATATAATACAGTCTATGAATAGCAGCAAGTCCACTATTCAAGAAAACAAAGGCTTTAATCGGACGGTTATTAGCATAACCTCATGGGAATTTCACCCCGGCATGGTTCTCATGCAGCCCTACCCATTGCCTGCGACGCTCTTAACGCTCGGACTGTGGCTGTAAGGAAGTATCATTGTATATTTTGCGTGTCGTCGCCCGCAAGCCGCTACACTTGCTTTCCGGCGCGGTGTTGGTCGCTCGGCTGTCCGGGCGGGGATAACCTCACCCGGATAGCGTCATGGCGCACCCACCGTATGGCTCGGCGCAAAAGGAACGTATCCGATTTGCCCTATGCTGCGCCGCCGTTATCTTGCGCCGCTTTCTTTGTCAAGGTTCAGAATGGCTTTGCTGCCGCGTCAGCAGCGGAACGGAAAAGGGGGAGAGAGAAAGCGTCCCGCCGCCGCTGCGGTTTATTCCTCTGCCTTAAAGGTGAGGACAGCCATCATCAGTTTTGCTTGCAGCCGTTCCCGAATGTCGTGGTCTACGCCAAAATAGACGTTCCCGCGCTCGTCGTACAGCTTCCGCATGGAGAGGCGGGCTATGTAGCCGCTGAAATGCTGCAAGACAATCTTCATAGCGTCCGGGTCGCCCTTTGTCGCTGCCAAAATGACAGGATAGGGAACAAGGGCTTTTTCCGGGTAGCCGGGTTCGTTACCATTCGTCCCATTCATCAGCATTTTCCTCCAGATATTTTTTTAGCAGCTCAAAAGAGCTTGTCCGCCTGTACTGTATCGTGCTTCTCGACGTATCGAACAGCTCCGCAATCTCGGTGTCGTTCATTCCCTCGAAATAGTACAGGAGTACGGCTTTGCGCTTTTCTTCCGGCAAAGTACGGATTGCTTCAAGAAGCAGCTTCGGCGTGATTTTCTTTCCGGCTTTTTCAAAGACGGTTTCAGCAGTTTCCCGTTTGAAATATTCATCAAAGGTATGTAGCTGTCGCGCTTCATCTAAGGTCATGTCGGAAAAGGTTACTTCCTTTGCCTTATGTGTACGAAGCTCTCTATGAGCGTCGCACGCTTCATTGTGCAATACCGCATTGCAATACTTCTGAAAAGAACATTGCTTATAAAACTCCCTGCTATTAGGTTCCACATTCTCACCTCCTTTCTTGTTGAAAGTTGGTGGTGCTTCCCCCTTTTCGCGGGGTAATACGGAGCCTTGAAAAAATGCCAAATATTTTCGGAAATTTTTTCAAAAATTTTTTTAAGCATACAAAATGCGCCCGTCCGCAAAAAAACGCGGACAGGCGCATAGGAATAATAAAAAGTATTTAGATGATTTAATAGTTCATATCTAAGGGTAGGAATATCCCCGGTGGCGGTCGGGCTTTTTTTGATAAATCAAAGAATGTAAGAATTTGTTGATGTGGTTTATAACTCATGGCGGCTACCTCCTAAAGCCGCCATGTCTACATGGTTAAGGGTCGTCGTACAGACAAAAAGAAACGGCGGCTCTGAAAATCAAAGCCGCCGAAATAGAATAGGCGCGTGAAAATATGGCTGCTCTGCGACGGCTTTTTTTCTTTGCCGTCGTCCGGCAGATGTTGGTTGTATCATTACTTATTTTTGATTGTTTTTTTAGATATTAAAATCAAGACAGAAAACAATCCACAAAAGAACAAACTCATAAGGCTAATAATGATTTCTCCAAAGGTGGCAGAATAATAGCCGGAAATATTGAATGTAGCAGTAATAGGATAGCAAGCCGAAAGAACATCGGATATACTTGTGAATAATCCTGCAAAAGAATAAATTACTGTAAAAATCAAAGCAAGCCAATAGCCTTTCTTTATTCTTGATACAACCGCAATAACAGGTGCAATAGCAAAGAAAATCCCAATGCCGTCAAGTAAATAGATTTTGAAAAAACTTAAAATCATTTTGATAGACAAGCCCCTAAAATGCAAAATAACTTCAACTAAAAATGTAATGCCGAAAAGCAGCAAATAAAAGAGTACGCTAAATGCAAAAGTAATAAGTAATTTTGCAATCGTCATTTTAGCTTCACTTATAGGAATTAAACGTAATGATTTAATAGTATCTTCTTGTTCCTCACGACAAATCATATAGCTCCCCAAAAGTGCAATAACCGCAGGAAGAACAAAAAAAGTTGCTAAAGACTGTGCTGCGTTCATAAACCACCCTGCGTCATCTATATAGCGTTTTTCCCCAAAAGAAAACTGCCCTTGAGTAAAAACAATAATTGCAACCATAATAACTGCGAATATGGCGACCAACACAATTTTTGAACGTCGGAGTTTTTGATGTTCTGCCCAAATCAATTCTTTCATCATTCAATCACTCACTTTCTATGCTTTAAGGAAATGTACGCAAATACGATAGAAACAATAGTCCATATACCGATACAAAAAAGTGCAGCCGGAATATTGACTTCCTGTGCCAAAATAACACCGGGAATATCTCGCATGATAATTGCTGTTGCACTGGATAGAGGGTGTAGGTACATATTAACCATAAGCAAAATAAAGCTAAGAAAGGTGTAAACCAGTGTCACACATACAGGGAGTATATAGTTCTTCCCGGCAGCTGCAACCGCTAAAAGTGGTAATATGGAAAATGCGGTAAGTATGGCGATTTCAATACATTTCTTAAATAGATAACTGATACTATTCCATTCAAAGGTTATATAACCGGGAAGCATACCGAAAAATACAGACGCTATGGCTGTAAGCAACATAAAACAAACGGAATAAGACAGTACAACAATAAATTTGCTAAAAAAATATCCTGTCTTGCTAATCGGTATAATCCACAACTGTTTGAGCATATCGTTTTGATTTTCGTCATACATGAGCATAGTAGAAACCAAACCCAATACAACAGGAAGTATAATCCAAGCTGTATAGCTGAATGTAGTCCACTTATAAAATTGTAATGGTTCAATAACTGTTTTATCAGCACTTCTGAAATAAAAAACTGCAAGAAGTGGCATGAAAAGAGCGGATAACAGCATTAACACAATAAATTTTTTTCGACGCAGTTTAAGAAACTCTGCCTGTATCAGCCTAAGCAATTCCTTCTCCTCCTGTGATTTTTTTGAAATAGTCCTCTAATGTATCATTGCATAGCTGAGAACTGATAACAGCTATATCCTGTACCACAAGAGCTTTATTGACAGCAGCCATATCCAACGAAGTGTCATAAATCCGCAGGGTATGTTCGTCCTGTACGGAATATTCGGTAACCCCAAACTGCCTTTCCAAAACAAGAGAAGTTTTCGGTATATCAGAAACTTGCAGAAGTATATACTTACTGTTTTTCTTTTGTAGCTCATTCATGCTGTTTTCTTCCAGTAGTACACCATGGTCAATAATGCCGATGTCATCAGCCAGTAGTGCAATTTCGGACAGAATATGACTGGAAATAAGAATTGTTTTTCCGCGCTCGATACTTAAAGTCTTAATAAAGTCCCTTACTTCTGCAATGCCTATCGGGTCAAGACCGTTTGTAGGTTCATCTAAGATTAGCAGTTCAGGGTCATGTAAAATAGCATTTGCTATTCCAAGACGCTGCTTCATTCCAAGAGAATACTTGCTAAACAATTTTTTGTCCCGATAAGGCAGACCGACAATCTCCAAGGCGTTTTTTACTGCATTTGGCGCAGCAGTACCGCGCAGTTTTGCAAATATCTCCAAGTTTTCCGTACCTGTTAAATTCGGATAAAAGCCGGGTGTTTCAATAATAGCACCAATCCGGGGATATACTCTTTTTTCCCTCCCTTTGATATTTTGACCGAATACGTCTACTTCGCCGGAAGTAATATCGGTCAACCCCAAAATCATTTTCATAATTGTGGTTTTACCCGCCCCATTACGCCCCAACAGCCCATATATCTGTCCTTGTTTCACATGGATATTAACAGAATTGACTACCGTTTGCTCTCCATAAGTTTTTGTCAGTTGTTTTGTTTCAATTACATATTTATTCATCATATATCCTCACTTTCAATAGGTCTGTTTCCGCAATGCAAGTACGGAAACAATGGCTGAAATACTTCCAATTACCAAAAGAGAAATTAAACAGATATTCGGAGATATAGTTATTTCTATTCCTCCCGCCCATTTCTTAACCATTTCTGCTGCGTCAGATGAAATATAGGGATAAATTCCCATAACACTCGCCAGTGGGTGCAGTCCCATAATCCCCGACGGAATAAGCACGACAGGCACAAGATAAAGTAATGCAGCCCCAATCGGTAGAACATATCCCTTTGCCAATGTTGCTAAAAAAATAACGGGGAGCATTGCAAGTGGAACTAACACGCCACCGGCTAAAAATAATAATCCCGCCTGTAAAATTGTTTCCGTATTCAAATCTGTAAAGCCGCCTGCAAGAAAGCCGCCAAGAATACAGATTGCAAAAGTAAGCAGACATAGTGCTAATGACATAAAAATTACCACTGCTATCTTTGAGAAATAAAGTTGCGTTTTGGAAATCGGAATAATCAGAAGTCCTTTTAAAGTATCATTTTTCTGTTCATCAAAGAACAATGTGGTTGCAAACATACTCAACACAATAGGCAGAAACAAACTTGTAAGGTTCTTAAATGCCAATGTGTATAAATCACTAAAACTATTCATTAGTGAGCTACTTCTTGATATACTGAAAGCACGTTCAACTGCGAATATTCCTAAAATTGCAGTTAGAATAAAGATACCTAAGACTGTCTTATTGCGTTTCCATTTCAGCATTTCAGTAGAAATGATAGTCATTGTCTTTTCCTCCTTTCTACCTCCCATTATATAGTATCAACCTTGCCATAACCTTGCCGAAACCTTGCTTTTTTCTTGTTTTATAACAGGAAAGCCCCGCATTATTTACAGGGCTTTGGGAAGCAATATAGTAAATACAGTCCCTTTATCAGAGCTGTTTTCAGCGGTAATGGTTCCTTTGTGAACACTGATAAGCTCTTTCGCAATCGCCAGTCCTAAACCATTTCCCTTTGCAGACCGCGACTGGTCGCACTGGTACATTCTTTCAAAAATATGTGGCAGCTTATCGGGAGCTATTCCTTTTCCATTATCTGAAATTATAATTTTAGCTTGTTGTATATCTTCACAAATATGCAGTGCCATTTTATCTCCCGCACTATGGATAATAATATTTTGAAAAAGATTGTTAAGTACGCGGGTATATGCGTTTACATCTATGTGAATAAAATACTCTGTTTCGGGTATGACAAACTCATATTCAAAATGATTGCTTTCTAAGACGGGAATCCAATCCGCTATAATGTTGCGGGATAACTCGTTAAGGTCAAATTTTTCAAAATGAAAAATCTGCTCTCCGGAATCCAGTTTTACCCATTCAAACAAATTTTCCACAAAGGATTTCATATAGTGGGCTTTTTCATGTGCGACATGGATATATTCGTCCTTTTCCTCTCCAATAACAATTTTGTTTTCAACCGCTTCCAGATAACCTACAAGAGAAGCAAGCGGGGTCTTTACATCATGTGAAAGACTTGTCATCAGCCGTTTATATGCCTGTTCAGATTGTCTTTGCCGTATAAGCTGCGCCTGACTGTTTACTGCTATTTTGTTAATGTCATAGCAAATTGTTTTTGTCATATCGTTTTCGCCTGCTAAAATACGTCGGTTCAAATTCCCGCCCTTTATATCCTCTAAGGCGTCTTTTATCAGCGCAAGCTGTGTCCGCACACGCCGTAAGACAAAAAGGAGATACATAATAATAAGCAGCATAAGGGCTATCACTATGAAAAGATAAACATTTATATCCATGTTACGCCTCCTTGTTAAAACGGTAGCCGACACCCCGGACAGTTAAAATGTAAAAGGGGTGGTCGGGGTCTGGCTCAATCTTTTTCCTTAATTTGCTAATAAAAGACATAATATTGCTATCATCAAAAGCGTATTCTTCCTCCCATACCTGTGAATAAATTTGTTTTTTGGTAAATACTCGTCCTTTGTTGGAAGCAAGAAAGAGAAGTAAATCAAATTCTTTTCCTGTAAGCAAAACGGGAATATCTTTGACCGTAACTGTACGATTTAATTTGTCAATTACCATATCTTTCAACGATATGCTGTCTATGTCTGCCGTAAAGGGGTTTAAGGTGGTATATCGCCGGATAAGGGAATTGACACGCGCCAAAAGCTCGTTAATACCAAATGGCTTTGTCAAGTAGTCGTCTGCTCCCAGTCGCAGACCGAAAACCTTATCTTCTTCGCTGCTTTTTGCAGTAAGCATAAGCACCGGGATATTGCTTGTATCTCTAATTTTTTGGAGAATCTGAAACCCGTCTATATCCGGCAGCATTACGTCCAAAATAATAAGGGAATAGCTATCTTTATTTTCATCAATTAGACGAACCCCCTCAATACCGTTATATACAGTTACGGCTGATAATTTTTCCTGCTCTATGCACTTTTTCATAAGAGCGCAAAGCTCTTTATCATCATCTATAATCAAAACTTTATTCATGGTGCAGCTCCTTTCCTCGTTTTGTTCTCCCGTCAATCGGTTTTTCAGCGTCCTTTGGTATCAGCCACATATATCCAAGTTTTGAAACACCCGGTATGCGGTTTTCTCTGCAAAGTACCTGTACCCGCCTTTCAGAAATTCCCCATTTCTTCGCTGCTTCGGGGCAAGACATATATTCCATAACACCCAAGTCCTTTCTACAAATCATATCAGTATAATTATAGTCGGACATACGAATAATAGCAAGTATATAAATATGAATTATTATGGCTAATTAGTGGAACTGTATAGACATATCCAAGAAGAAAGGGGAACAGTAAAATGTAACTGGGTGAATAAATATGGCAAAAAGACCAGTAGAAAAATATGACTTCAAAGCCTTTGGAGAAGCGATAAAAGCTGCGCGGACAGGACGCAAGGAAAGCCGCAAACAGGTAAGTGATGAAATGTATATTTCCCCTCGCTACCTTGCGAATATTGAGAATAAAGGACAGCACCCCAGTCTGCAAATCTTTTTTGAGCTTATGCTCCGTTACAATATATCCGTAGACCAGTTTCTTTTAGATACGCCCGTCGGAAAAGATACAAAGCGGCGGCAGCTCGACGCTCTCCTTGATGATATGAGCGATAACGGCATACGGATTGTAACAGCAACCGCAAAGGAAATTTCAGAAGTCGAAAAAGAGGACAAATAGAAACGTCCGGCAAAATTGAATATGGATTTTCGGAAGCGTTGTAATCTTTTTTGAGATTGCAGCGTTTTTCTTTTGCATAAGTTCGGCAAAATGGTTTTTTCTCCGTAGAGGGAAATAAGGACATAAAAGATAAAAAACTTTCTTAGCAAGCATAGGAAAAGAGTACCCTTTTCCGTATTTTCGCCC
>OFSD01002700.1_pt1 | contig 11012 bp, 12 predicted proteins | sample 1543191 | NCBI WGS metagenome assembly OFSD01 (sample SAMN04209221, study PRJEB22552) | human gut metagenome | biome: gut; material: feces | host: Homo sapiens | place: USA: Oklahoma
TGAAGGGACTTGAACCCCCACGTCGTTGACACTGGTTCCTAAGACCAGCGCGTCTACCAATTCCGCCACATCCGCATATTCAAATTACGTTATTTATATTACCACAACTAGGTGATAATTGTCAATAGTTTATCTGTAATTAAAATATAAAATTAGTCCGCCTATCATTAATATCAAAAAACCCAGCATTTTTAATCCACTTGAAGCTTCATTTTGGTCTCCAAATCCAAAGAAGTTTTTTGTTATTATTCTAGCATCATATATTAGTATCACTCCTGCTAGCATCATTAAAACTGCTAGTAAGCTAATTATTATTTTAAGCATTTTATCAACATCCTTTTTTCTCTATCTTGTATCAATATACTATCTTTTTCTACAAAAGTCAATATAACTTAATTATCAAATTAGATGGGCGTGTTGGTGCGGATAAGGGGAACTCGACCTCCAATACCATTGGCACTGGTTCCTAAGACCAGCGCATCTACCACCTTCGCCACATCCGTATTTAAATTAAACTATACTCTTTTTTATATTTCAATTCTATCTCTAAATTTGTCTTGTATTAAAGCTCTTAATGGTTTGTTTTCTTCTTTTTCTAATTTAGGATCTTTTTCTAATATTTTCATTGCTACTGTTTGTACCATTTTTAGCATATCTATATCTTCAAATAAATTTGCAATTTTAAATTCTGGTAATCCATGTTGCATTGTTCCAAAGAAATCTCCTGAACCTCTTAGTTCTAAGTCTTTTTCTGATATTATAAATCCGTCATTTGTTTCACACATTACCTTCATTCTTTTCTTTACGTTTTCACTTTTGCCTTCGTATTTTAAAATGCAATATGATTTATATTCTCCTCTTCCTACTCTTCCACGTAATTGGTGTAATTGTGCTAATCCAAATCTTTCTGCATTTTCAACTACCATTATATTACTGTTTGGCACGTCTACCCCAACTTCTATTACTGTTGTAGATATTAGTATGTCGATTTTTCCGTCTTTAAATTTTTCCATTATTTCGTCTTTTTCTCTTGGTTTCATTTTTCCGTGTAAAAATTCAACATTATATTGTGGAAATATTTCTTTACTGTATGTTTCATATAATTTTTCTACTGACTTTAAGTCCATTTCTTCATTTTCTTCTACTAATGGACACACTATGTATGCTTGTCTTCCTTCTTTTAATTGTTTTTCTATAAATGCGTTTACTCTGTCTGTCATATTTTTATTTACAGCAAATGTTTCTATTTTTTTCCTATTAGGTGGCAATTCGTCTATTATTGAAATATCTAAGTCTCCATATAATATTAAGGCTAATGTTCTTGGTATTGGAGTTGCTGTCATTACTAATACATCTGGATTTTCTCCTTTTTCTGCAATTTTAGTTCTTTGTTTTACTCCAAACCTGTGTTGTTCGTCTGTTACAACTAAACCAAGGTTTTTGAATTTTACATTGTCTTCTATTATTGCATGTGTTCCTATTAATATATCTATATCACCATTTTCTAGTCTTTCTAATATTCCTTCTTTTTGCTTTTTAGTTATTCCAGATATTAATAATTCACATCTAATTCCTAGTTTTTCTAGTATATTTTTAAAGTTTTCTAAATGCTGTGTTGCAAGTATTGCAGTTGGTGCCATTATTGCCGCTTGGTATCCTGATTTTACTGCTTTATATGCAGCACACATAGCTACAACTGTTTTTCCTGAACCTACATCTCCTTGTAAAAGTCTATTCATATTTTTGCTAGATTCCATATCTCTGTCTATTTCTTCTAATACTCTTAGCTGTGCTTTTGTTAATTTGAATGGTAATGAATTTATTACATCTGACATCTTAGCTTCATTGCTAAATTCTATTCCTTTTTTGTCTGTCATATAGTTATTTTTTAATTCTAATAAAGCTAATTGAACTGATAATAATTCTTCAAATACTAGCCTATTTCTTGCAATGTTAAAATCTTTGAATTCATTTGGAAAATGTATTTGTTTTGTTGCCTCATTTATGTTTTCTAATTTATATTCTTTTAGTAAGTAGTCTGGCAATGTTTCTGGTAGTTTTCCATATACTTCAGCAATTCCCGCTTCCATTATTTTTCTTATATTGTTTTGAGATAAGCTAAAAGTTAATGGATATATTGGAATAATTCTTCCTGTGTTTTTGCTTTGTTCTTCTACATCAAATGTTGGAGAATTAAATGTTATTTTACCACTTCTTTTGCTTACTTTTCCAAATATTTTATATTTTTCGCCAATGTTAAATTTATCTTTTAAATATGGTTGGTTAAACCACGTTATTGTAGCAGAAGCTGTTTCATCTCTTACAATTAGTCTTTGCATTGTTTTTCCTCTTAATCGTACATTTGATACCCTGCTACAAGCAATAACTTCAACTAAAGCTTCTTCTCCTTCTTCACATTCATATAAAAATTTAGGTTTGCTTCTATCTTCATATGTTCTAGGATAATATGTTATTAAATCTTTTAATGTAAATATTCCTAATTTATTTAAAAGTAAAACTTTTTTTGGCCCTACTCCTTTTATATATTTTACATCTTTTTGTAAATCTATCATAACTTTCTCCAATAATTTATACTTTCGTTTTTTCTTTTTATATTTAAGCTCACTTATTTAGCAATTGTATTTAGAGTTTTTAGCATTCTATTTTATTTTTTGTAGCTTAAAATCCACTCCATCTGCACTTACTAATTTAAAATTAATTCCAAAGTGTTCTCCTTCAACCGCTTCTTGTATTGAATTTGAATGCAAATGTCCATAATAACATATGTGTATATTATATTTTAATAAAATTCTCAACATATCATTTAGCTCGTTTTTCTCTACATTTCCTTTATTTATAGGAGGATAATGTGTAAATGCTATAATTTCTTTATCTTTTCCATATTGTTCGATTCCTTTTTGTATAGAAAGTTCTAACCTCATTGCTTCTCTTTCAAATAATCTTTTGTCTTCACTATCCTCACTTTGGCTCCATCCACGTGTTCCTAGTATTATGCAATTTTCAAATTCATATGCATTGTTATATATAAAATCTATATTTTCAAAACCATTTTCTTTTATAAATTCTCTCATTTTAGTAACAGTAGTCCACCAATAGTCATGGTTTCCTTTTAACAATAATTTTTTTCCTGGTAAATTGTTTATATATCTAAAATCTTCGTCAGAATCTTTTAAATACATTGCCCATGAGAAATCTCCTGGCAATACAACTAAATCTTCATTTTTTACTTTGCTTTTCCAGTCTTTTGCAATTTTATTTTCATGGTTATTCCAATTATCACCAAATATGTTCATTGGTTTGTTTTCTTTAAAAGATAAATGTAAATCTCCTATTGTGTATATTGCCACTCTTATTTCTCCTTTCATTGTTTTTGTAATAATTATTTTCATCCATAATTTTTGCTTATGCGGTTTTAATATTTATATTTTTATTATGATTTTATATTTTGTTACAATTTCAGATTTGGTATTGCATTTAAATCTAATGTATCCCTTTTTCCAGCTATAAAATTATAGTATCCTGCAGATGCTATCATTGCAGCATTATCTGTACATAGTTTTAAATCTGGCATATATACTTTTATTCCATCTTTTTCTAATTCTTTAAAGGCATTTCTTATATATGAATTTGCTGAAACTCCTCCTGCTAATGCAATTGTTTTTAATCCTGTTTTCTTTATTGCTTTTTCTACATTATGTAATAATGTTTCTGTTACATTTTTTTCAAAGCTAGCACATAAATCAGCTTTATTTATATCTGGTTGTTTATGATGTAAATTTATTACTGCTGTTTTTATTCCACTAAAACTAAAGTCTAATGTTTCTGTATCAAAATGTGTCTTTGGTAATTCTATATTAGGTTGTCCTTGTTGTGCTAAATTGTCTACTTTAGGTCCTCCTGGATATCCTAGCCCAACTACTCTTGCTACTTTATCAAATGCTTCTCCTATGGCATCATCTCTAGTTTTTCCAAGCACTTCAAATTTTGTATAATTTTTTACTGATATTATTTGTGTATTCCCTCCTGACATCATTACACATAAAAATGGCGGCTCTAATTCTTTATATGTTATGTAATTAGCTGCTATATGTCCTGTTATGTGGTTTACTCCTACTAATGGAATATTATTTGCAAATGCTAATGATTTTGCATATGAAAGACCAACTAATAAAGCTCCAACTAACCCTGGTCCATAAGTTGGTGTTATTGCATCTATTTGTGATAGTTGAATATTAGCATCTTTTAGTGCCTTTTTAGTAACTCTTGAGATAGCCTCAATATGGTTTCTTGATGCTATTTCTGGTACAACTCCTCCATATTTTTCGTGTATTGGAATTTGTGTATCTATTACATTTGATAAAATTTCTCTTCCGTTTTTTACTACTGATACTGATGTTTCATCACAACTTGATTCTACCCCTAATGTTAATATGTCTTTCATTTTATTTTTTCTCCTTATCTTCAACCTCTGTTTTTTATTGTTTAGCTAAGTTAGTTATTATAATTTACTATTAAATTTTATATACAATATATATTAGCTGAATTATATTGCAAAATCAGGTTCCATACTGCCTTTTAGTTAGACAATCTGAAACCTGACAATACTTCTTTTTAAAAAATTATTTTTCCTATACTTAAAAATCCATTTGTTATCCATGAAATTGCAGGTGAAATTATTGTTCCTGCTAATCCTGTAATCCATAATACTACAAATACTAAATAAAATATTTGCTCATTATTTATAAACCATTCTTTTGCTTTATATGGTAAAAATGGCATAATTATTTTTGAACCATCAAGTGGTGGTAATGGTATTAAATTAAAAACTCCTAATCCTACGTTTATGCTTATTGTGTAAAATATCATTAGCATTAATACACTACCCATTGTTGAGTGCAGAAATCCTGCTCCTGCAAATTTATATATTGCACAATAAATTAATGTAAATATAAATGCTAATATAATATTCATCAATGGTCCTGCTGCTGATACTATTGCTTCACCTTTTTCCATTGATATTTTTCTAGTATAATTACGAGAATCTACATGAACTGGTTTTCCCCATCCAAATCCTGCAAATAATAACATTAAAGTTCCTATTGGATCTAAGTGTGCTAATGGATTTAAACTTAAACGCCCTTCATCTTTAGCTGTATTATCTCCTAATTTATATGCTACTAAGCCATGTGCATATTCATGGAATGTTATTGCAAGCAATACTCCTGGAATACTTGCTAGTAGTGAAAATAATGCTCCTGGGTTAGTTATTAAGTTTGTAAGTGTTATTACAACCATAATTGCTATAACTATATATATCACTCTTTTATCTAAAGAAAAATTATACATATTTTATTTTCGCATAACCTATTGGTTTATTATACGAATCTCCTTCCTTCTTACATTTTTAACGTTTTCATTATATGTCATTTTTATAATATTGTCAATTAATGCTAATATTTTTTTGCTTATAATTTCCGGTTATAATTTGTTTTTTAGCCATTGACTTTATTGATTTTTATATATATTTATTTTATAATGCTTATATAGTAACGAGGTGTAAAAAATGTTAACTTTATTTTATATTATAATTTTTATAGAACTTGGCGGGTTTTACTGGATGATAAATGCGCTTATCCGCAGTTTTGAAATATTCCCGCTCTATGCTGTTAGTATTCCGCTTGAAAAGATTATAAACATGGATTATCTGGTCACGACAACATCAAATGTTTTGTATATGGGATTGCAGATTGCTTCTCCTGTTCTTCTTGCAACACTCGGGCAGGATATAATTCTGGGGGTAATTTCTAAGACGGCACCGCAGGTTAACGTGTTCCAGCTAAGTTTCCTGTTTAAACCTGTTTTCGGCGCTGCAATAATGATTTGGATTTTACCTATGCTTATTAACGTAATATCAGATTTCTTTATCTCTTTTTCAAAAATTTATTAAAGCTCAAAATACTCTGCTTTGTCCAGCATACGCTCATCACGGTAATAACTGTTGTAAAGTTTTGCTCTTTTTATAATGTTATACCACTGGTTGTAATTTTCCATAAAATCGTCTTTGTCTTTATTCATGTAATGAATAGTAACAATCCCTTCATAACCTCTTGTTACTCTAAAAAATTCACATTGGGCCTGTGTTTTTCCGTAATTTTTTGTGCATCTTCCGACAATTGCGTCATTATCGGTAAGTCTTAAAGTCTTATAATTGGCAGTCGGATTTGTCTTGAGGAGTTTGGCCGTACTGTTTGTCAAAAAAACGCTTATTGGAAATGTAGATTGATTATAAGAGTGTACTACTACGGATTTTGTCCAGTTATTACTTCCCTGTCCCGCTGGAACATATTGCAAAATCGCTTCAAGCCCTACTTTTTTGTAATAAGCTTTGACCCAGTTTTCTCTATCAGGAAACTTGATTATTATTGTTTCATAGGCGAACACCATAAGCGTAGAAAGTAAAAATAGAGAGCTAAATAAAAGGACTTTTTTCATCCGCTAAAACTCCTTCAACTCCGCAAATACTTTTTAAAAGCTCCGGCGCAAAAATTTCACTTTCAAAGTGGCCGATATCAAAGACAACTGTTTTTGCTTCAAGTGCTGTATGAAATTTAACATCTCCTGTAACAAAAGCATCTGTACTTCCTATGAATTCAGACCCTGAACCGGCGCAAAAACCGATGGTCTTAATAGTTTTTGCGGCACAGTTGTTCACATATCTCAAACGGGGCGATATTGTTAAAAGCCTGTTGCGCAACTCTTCAACAGTGATTGGTTCTTCAAGTTCTACCATTCTCATAAAACCGTCTGTGAAAGTTTTTTTGAAACCGAGTTTTTCAATCAGCGTATCAGTCGTGCCACCTTCTGCTATATCCAGATTGGTGTGTGCTGAATAGATGTTAATTTGTTTGTACCACAAAGGTACGTAAAACAGCGGGTGGTGCGAAATTATCATATCACAGCCGGAATTTAGCGCCTGATTTACAACATCATCAGTAACTGTAAGCGCGAAGAGGATTTTTTTTATATCCGGGTCTGAAAGTTCTACCCCCCAGCCGCTGCAATCCCAGCTTTCCTGTGTTTCAAGCGGTGCAAACTCTTCTATTTTACGGACAATATCATATTTATTCAAAAATTTCCTCCAAAATGCGTTGAGCAATGTTTTCTTTGGTATCTTTTTCAATATGTTTTATATTAAGCGATTTGTCAATTATGTAAACTTCGTTTTCATCAGTATTAAATCCGATGTCTTTTCTTGAAATATCGTTTGCGATAAGAAAATCACAACCTTTTTTCTGGATTTTCGCTTTAGCATTCTCAAGCAGGTTTTCACTCTCCGCACAAAAACCGCAGATAATTTTGTTTGGCGTCTTGCATATAGATTTTAATATATCCGGATTTTCAACCAGTTCAAGAGTTAGTTTGTTCCCCTGTTTTTTTATCTTATTCTCTGCACAATTTTCCACTCTGTAATCTGAAACAGCTGCGGCCATAATTACACAATCCTGATTGGATAAATTTTCTTTTACAGCTTTTTCCATTTCAAGAGCGGTTTCAGTGACAATATTCTTGTAAGGCTTATCAGCTTTAAAGGTTGAAACAAGTGTCACATCAGCGCCCATTCTATATGCATTATCAGCAAGTGCAAGTCCCATTTTGCCTGATGATGCATTGGTAATATACCTAACAGGGTCAATTTTTTCACGTGTTCCGCCTGCTGTAATGAGGATTTTTTTACCCTTTAATTTTTTGTTCTCACTGAAAATTGCTGCTGTTCTGTCAAAAATTTCTTCCGGCTCTTTCATCCTGCCTACGCCGTTTGTACCGCAGGCCAGAAACCCTGTCTCAGGTTCAACAATATGATAGCCATGCTTTTTTAACTTAGACATATTTTCCTGAACAAATGGATTATTCCACATATTTTCATTCATTGCAGGCGCAATAAGAATTGGTTTTGAAAAAGCACACGCAGTAGAAAGCAGCAGGTTATCGCAAATTCCGTTTGCAATTTTGCCTATAGTATTTGCGCTCGCAGGTGCAATTACGAATATGTCTGCCTCAGTGAGCGCAATATGCTCAGGTTTATATTCGTCAATTTCGAAATTATCAACATATACTTCGTTATTTGAGAGTGTTTGAAGTGTAAGCTTTGTAACAAAATTAAGCGCATTTGGCGTAAGAACGACCCTGACATTTGCCCCCGCTTTTCTATAAAGCCTTATAAGCGTACAAATCTTATACGCTGCAATTCCGCCTGTAATCCCTATCAATATGTTTTTATTCTCTAACATACAGATATTATAACATGGTATAATTAATCTATGTTATCCAGAGACGAAAAATATATGCGTATGTGTTTTGCACTTGCAAAAAAAGGGTTTGGAAAGGTCGCACCTAATCCCATGGTCGGATGTGTTGTCCTTGACAAGGACGGAAATCTAATATCAAAAGGATACCACAAAAAATACGGTGAAAACCACGCAGAACGCGATGCATTGCTTAAATTAAAAAATAATGAGGCAGAAGGGGGAACTCTATATGTAAATCTAGAGCCATGCTCCCATTTTGGCAAGACTCCGCCTTGTGTTGATTTAATAATTAAGCACAAACTCAAAAGAGTTGTAATCGGAATGAAGGATGTTAATCCAAAAGTCGATGGGATTACAAAGCTTAAAAATGCAGGGATTGAGGTTGACTTTGTTCTGGAGAAAGAAGCACAGTTTTTAAACCGAATGTTTATCAAAACAATGACAAAAAAAATGCCGTATGTTATTTTGAAAACAGCTTCAACAATGGATGGGAAGATTGCTTCAAAAACAGGCTCTTCAAAGTGGATAACCTCTGAGGCTGCACGAAAAGAAGTTTACAGGATGCGCAAAAAATTTGACTGTATTATGACAAGTTCAAACACAGTAATTGCTGATAATCCATCTATGCGGCATAAGTTTAAATGTATTCTGGATAAGGATTTGCGTACCTCAAAAGATGCAAAGATTTATCAGCAGGGGGAAATTTATATTGCCTCAGTGGAAAATACTCCGCTTAAGGACAAACAGCTCGATATTGAAGCTGTTCTGAAAAATCTTTATTCAAAAGGGATTTATTCTGTCTTTGTCGAATGCGGAGGTACGCTTGCAGGCTCTATGTTAAAAGATATTCTCATAGATGAAGTTTACCAGTTTATAGCCCCCAAAATATTGAATGACAACAACGGTTTAAGCTGTTTCAACGGTGCTGATATCGAAGAAATTTCGCAGGCAAAAAATCTCAAAATATATGAGTTAAAACAAATTGAAAAAGACATTCTAATAAAGGCTATTGTACTTTAAAGTCATGTGCGTATTCAGGGCGCTGATTTGCAAATCCTGCCTGCTGGTCGTCAGATTCAATTCTTCTTCTTTCAAGCTGTAATTGTCCGTTTTTAACGATTTCCTGAAGCTGGCCTAAATTTTGTTCAAGGTTTGTCAAAACCTGTTCAGCATAAATATTTGCGCCGTCTTTAATCCTGACAGCTTCATCGCTTGCCTGAATTCTGAGATTTTCGGCTTCATCCATAGCCTTGCGTTTAATCTCTTCACAGTCAGTAATAACTTGTTCTTTTATCTTTTCAGCTTCTCTTTGAACTGCTTTGAGCAAATCTGATTCACTAAGCAGTCTGTTAGCTTCTGCCTGAGCATCAGCAACAACTTTTTCAGCTCTCTGCTGTGCTTCATACTGCATTTCGTCTTTGCGTCTTAAGAGAGCTCTTGCTTCTTTAATTTCATCAGGAAGAGCTGCATATAATTTGTCCAAGATGTTTGTTACAGTATCTTTCTTAACAACAGAGAAACCTAAAAGCGGAAACCCTTTGTTATCAAGTGCTTCTTCTAGTTCGTTCATTAAACCGTATATAACATCTTGCTGTGAATTCATTTTTTGCTCCGTAATTTTATGATAGTCAACAAAATTGTACAACAAACGGGAAACAAAAGTCAACGCATGTTTTTAACTATTCTAGAGCCTGTTGGATAGAATGAATATCTTGTTCTATTGTCATAATAATACCGTTTATCAGCTTATTTACTTCTGTAATGTTGACTATAACCAGATTTTTGTCAAGAAAAAATGTTCTTGCAATAAGCTTTGTAAGAAGTCCGTAACATAAAACTGAATTATAGCGTTGAATATCAGTTTTTGTTTTAAGCATTCTTTTATAAGTATCAGGAAGTGTTGCATAAATACAGCACATAATATCATCTATTCTTGTCTTTTTTACAAGCTTCCAATGTGAAAAAGTAAAGGTTGCTTCAAAATTTATAATTTTTTGTAATTTTTTTAAATAATCTTTTAATGCGACTATATCTGCCATGTCATTACCCTCAATTCTATACTTATTATATGCGAAATTTTTCAAAATAACAATATGTATGATAAGATTGGTGTATGAAAGAAATAATAATTTCACCTTCAATATTATCAGCAGACTTTGCAAACCTCAAGCAGGAGGTTGATTTAGCAGCACAGGCCGGTGCACCGTGGATACATGTTGATGTTATGGACGGTCACTTTGTACCTAATATAACAATTGGTGTTCCGGTGGTTAAGTCTTTGAGAAGAGCAACAGACCTTGTGTTAGATACCCATTTAATGATTGAGAATCCGGAAAAATTTGTAAAGCCGTTTGCGGATGCCGGCTCTGATATACTTACATTCCATTATGAAGCGTGCTCTGATATCAGCCATGCGGAAGCCGTAATTTCTTTAATTAAGTCTTTCGGAGTTAAAGCTGGTGTTTCAATTAAGCCGGCTACTGCACCGGAGATGATTTTCCCTCTGCTTGATAAAGTTGACCTGGTTCTTGTAATGACTGTAGAACCCGGGTTTGGCGGACAGGAATTTATGCATGACTGTGCTATGAAGATACCGGTTATTAAGGCTAATGCGCCTGAGAACATTATTATACAGGTTGACGGCGGGATAAATAATTTAACTTCAAAGATATGTACTTCGCTCGG
>OFSD01002707.1_pt1 | contig 10996 bp, 8 predicted proteins | sample 1543191 | NCBI WGS metagenome assembly OFSD01 (sample SAMN04209221, study PRJEB22552) | human gut metagenome | biome: gut; material: feces | host: Homo sapiens | place: USA: Oklahoma
AATCAGTGGTCAGAATACCTTAATCTTTGTAAGGAATACAGACAAGATAAATCTGCTCCAACTATAAAGACCAGCTTTCAGGAGGGGAAAGTATGCAGGGAAAAGAAAGAACATTCACACCAGAAGTCGAAAAAGTCTGGAACAAAGATTACCAGTGTGAGTATTACAGAGGGGTTATAATAGATGGAGAGGACAATATAGTTGAGCGTTGCACAAGAACCCATGCAAGCTATGATGCTGCATTAGACGAGGCGAAGAAGAAAACAATAGTTATTAAAAGAAAATGGGTATTTTACAACGACCTTATGGAATATATACACAATTATGCCGATATTAGATAATAAGAAGCATTTGTAAAAATGTGGTTTCAGGGGGCAGGCATGAATATATCTAATGTAATGGGAAGCGCAGATACCAGTGTTGTTGCGGCTTCTAAAAAGAATAAATGGAAACTGACAGACTCTTTAAAAGATAAAATTGCTGAAATGGCGAAAAAAGATGCACAGAACAATGAATATATGGGAAATGAATTTAAGAGTTTAAGAAAGTCAGAAATAAGCAAGGTTGCGCCAGACAGGGCTGCTTTGATTGGAAAATTCAGCTATCTGACAGGTTCTGGCAATGCATCTGTCATGAAAGAAGTGCAGGAAGCGGATAAAAGATGGCTGTGCATGTTATTTGGAGAGCCGTATGAGGCAAAGTGTCAGGGAAAAGGCTTTGGTTCAGCAGTTCATGTATATAATGAAGATGGAGAAGAGATACTTACATATACAGGCGGTGTTGGCTGGCAGGCAAAAGAAACAAAGGCGGAGACAAAGGTTAATTCTGCTTTAAAAACAACATATTATGAAGCTTATTCGGCAGAAAGAAAGGCATTAAAGAGCAAAGAAAGTGATAATATAGCAGCAGGAGCAGATAATACATTTGATGCAAGAGCGTAGCTTATTGCAATATCTTCATAAAATATTATCGACATACGCCCATATACACGCTATAATATGTTTGCTTTAATATGTAGATATCACGAGATTAGAATAAGTAACAGAGGAAAATGTTTATGAATTATATTGTTATGGATCTTGAGTGGAATCAGAGTGCCAAGGGAAAACAATTTTCTGAGGATCATTTTCCTTTTGAGATTATACAGATAGGTGCGGCGAAGGTTAATGAGAAGCTTGATATTGTAGATGAGTGGCAGTGTACCATTAAGCCACAGGTGTATACAAAGCTGCAGAATACAGTCAAGAAGATATTAGGGATAACAGAAAATGACCTTGCTAACGGAACTGATTTCGTATCGGGTGTAACTGAATTTCTTGAATGGTGCGGTGAGGATTATACATTTGTTACATGGGGAAGCATGGATATTACTGAATTAAGACGAAATATGAAGTTTTATGATGTTCCGGAGAATTTCCCAAAGCCGCTTCTATACCTTGATCTTCAGAAACTTTACAGTATTAATTTTTCAGATGGCAAGACACGCATGAATCTTAAATCTGCAATTGATGAGCAGGGAATCAAGGGAGATGAGCATTATCATTCAGCAATGAGTGATGCAAGATATACAGCCAAGATAATGAAGAAGCTGGATTTTGACAGAGTTAAGAAGTTCTGCAGTATAGATACATTTACAATTCCAGAGTCAAGAAAGGACGAGGTATATCTTAACTTTGGAACTTATGAGAAGTATATTTCAAAGGGATTTGCGACAAGGGACAAGGCTGCAAGCGACAGAACTGTACGTTCCTGCAAATGCTTTTTATGTGGCAGGACTATGACAAGAACAGTCAAGTGGTTTGCCACTAATTCGAAATGCTATTACGGCTTGTTTACATGTGATGAACACGGACTTATAAAGGGGCGTTTCAGAGTTAAACAGACCGAAGAAGGCAGATATTATGCAGTCAGAATTATGAAGCACACTGATGAAAAGGGTGCACTTAAGATATATGAAAAGCAGATAAAAGAGAGAGAGCACAGACGCAGGCGGCGTCAGGCTGAGAAACTCTCAGAACAGAAATAATGGCATGTCAGAAATCCAACTGACATGCCATTTTAACATATTTAATATCAGAACATTAATCCATATATTACTGCAAGACCAAGAATTACCTGGATAATTGTGAATCTAAAAACAACCTGCGTATCTGACCAGTCTTTATTCTTTCTCATATGGTCGTGGATTGGTGTACGAAGGTTCTTCATTAGGTTGATGTGAAGAAATCTCATGAAAGAAACCTTGATAAGACCAAGTCCGCCATCAAGAATAATTACAAGTGCCATTGGAATATAAAGCAGCGGTGCATGGAGCTTGAGGAATGTAAATGCTATAAATATTCCTATTGCTCTAGAACCTGCGTCACCCATAAGAAGCTTGCTTGGTGATGCGTTGAACCACAGGTAGCCGAGAATACACACAATCATAATCAGAACGGTGTGTCTGTAAGCTGATTCAATATTAAATGACTTAAAAAGTACATACACTGAAGCAAGTGTTACAACTGAAAGTGTACCGCATAAGCCGTCAACACCATCTGAACAGTTAGTAACATTGATACTTACCCATATAAGTATAATAATAAGTATTGCATAGATGATTGGATTAAGAGTTACTGTCTTTCCAAAGAATGCAAGGTCAAATGTGTTAGGGTTGTAATGCAGGTAAGTAACTGCCGCCATAACCGATATTGCAAGGTCAATAAGACCTTTCTTTAAATTACCCCATGGTGATGAAGCACTGTCATCAAGGTATCCGCTGAGCATTGCGGCAAGCACAAGTATAAGATAAATGATAAGTTCGGCACTTAAGTTTACGAATAATGCACATGTGACTGTGAATGTAAGAATGAAAATCATGCCGGCGCCTCTTGGTTTTCCAACTGATTTACTTCCGTTGATAGCATAAGCTCTTCCGGCATCTCTTGGAAGAAGATTCTTGCCAAGAGCAATTGCAGCTATTGTAAATGCGAAAGCAAACAGGATGCTGACAAATGCCATTATGTTAGTGAAACTTTCGTTAACAATATAGTATATCATAAGAATTTAATACTCCTTTTCATCTTTCTAACTTATATAAAGCATTTATTTCAATGCGATTTACAGTATAACATAATATATGTGAAATGAACATTTTTTTTGCTAATGAAATGTAGTAATTAATTTGCTAATGTGGTAATATACTATTAATTAGTGGGATATCTGAGGGGACCCATAAGTGTCGTGTAGGATAATAATAATATAATGGAGGATTTTATGAAGAATATGCAAAAATACGAGCAGCTGGCAATCACAGAACTGGATGCATATCTTTTTGGACAGGGAACTCATTATGAGATATATAACAAAATGGGTGCGCATGTTGGAGTAAAAGACGGAAAAGAAGGTGTGTATTTTGCTGTGTGGGCACCTGCTGCAAGAGAAGTCTATGTTATAGGTGAGTTTAATAACTGGAATGCATATGGTTATGATATGAAGAAGATTTCAGATGGTGGAATATATGATTTGTTCATACCGGGAGCTAAAGCAGGGGATATGTATAAGTTCCTTATTATTTCCCAGAGTGGAGAGGCTCTTTACAAGGCAGATCCATATGCTAATCAGGCACAGTTAAGACCAGAGACAGCATCAATAGTTGCCGATCTTTCAGGTTATGAATGGAAAGATTCTGAATGGGTTGAGAAGAAGAAGACGGAGAATCATCTTAAAGCTCCTCTTTCTATATATGAATGTCATCTTGGCTCATGGAAGAAGAAAGATGATGGAACAGAGGACGGATTCTATACATATAGAGAATTGGCACCTGAGCTTGCAAAATATGTTTCAGATATGGGATATACACATATTGAACTTATGGGAATTGCAGAGTATCCATATGATGGATCATGGGGATATCAGGTGACTGGTTATTATGCACCTACAGCAAGATACGGAACACCTAAGGATTTTATGTATTTTGTAGATTATATGCATGAAAAAGGAATTGGTGTAATTCTTGACTGGGTACCGGCACATTTTCCAAAGGATGCACATGGACTTGCTAATTTCGATGGAAGCTGTGTATATGAGTATGCAGACCCTAGAAAGGGAGAGCATCCTGACTGGGGAACGAAGGTATTTGATTATTCAAAGAATGAAGTGGCTAACTTCCTTATTGCTAATGGAATGTTCTGGGTGGACAAGTTCCATATTGATGGTTTAAGAGTGGATGCTGTTGCTTCAATGCTGTATCTGGATTACGGAAGGACAGAAGGAAACTGGGTTCCTAACAAATATGGTGACAACGGTAATCTCGAAGCAATCAGCTTTTTAAAGCATTTTAACAGCATGTTAAAGAAGAGATTCCCACAGGCAATAACTATAGCTGAGGAGTCAACAGCATGGCCTATGGTAAGTGGTGATCCTGACAATGGGGAATGTCTTGGCTTTACATTTAAGTGGAATATGGGCTGGATGCATGATTTCCTTGAATATATGAAGCTTGATCCATATTTCAGAAAGTTTAATCATAGCAAGATGACATTTTCATTGATGTATGCTTACAGCGAGAATTTTATTCTTGTGCTTTCACATGATGAGGTTGTACATCTTAAGTGTTCTATGCTTGGTAAAATGCCTGGTGACAGGGAGGACAAGTTCAAGAATCTTAAGCTGGCATATGCATATATGTGTGGACATCCTGGTAAGAAGCTTTTATTCATGGGACAGGAATTTGGTCAGTGGAATGAGTGGAGTGAGAAGCGTGCTCTTGACTGGTATCTGTTAGAGGATGAAAGTCATACAGAACTTAAGGATTTTACGAAAAAGTGTCTGAAGCTTAATAAGAATTATCCATGTCTGTATGCTACTGATTACAGCAGTGAAGGATTCAGATGGATTAATGCCAATGATAAAGATAATAGCGTTTTATCATTTATGAGAATCAGTCCGGATGGAAAGAAGAATCTTCTCTTTGTACTTAATTTTACACCAGTTGAAAGAGACAGCTTCAGAATAGGAGTTCCGTTCAAGACTAAGTATAAGCTGGTTCTTGGAGATAATGAAGCTGACCAGAAGAAGACTCTTACAGCCGTTAAGGGAGATTGTGATGGATATCCGCAGTCATTGCTTGTTGACTTACATAAGTATGGAATAGCTGTGTATGAGTTTAACGGTGATGTTTCTAAGGTTCATGCTACGAAGATATAGGACAATAATATAGAGAAAGGGAGCTGGTTTGGATTTTTATTAATTCTGAATCAGCTTCCTTTTTATTTGCTATAATATATCTCTCAATTATCCCACCATATCTGCCGAAATATTTATTATATGACAATGAGTGATTGTTTCAGATAGTAAATAAGAAAGGCAGCAGAATATGACATATACAGTTTCAGGCGCGAATTTTAATAAAGATGTTGCGGCACAGGGAACATCTATTAATTATAAAGAAAATAAGGCGGTTAAAAGTGAAGGTGTGGCAGGCTCATTTGCAGGAGTGGTAATCTCTGGCAGTGTGACAGCTGCAAATGACAATACATATGAGGGACTTCTTAAGGAGGCAGATGATGTAAAGAGCCAGATTATGGCGAGTGCTTCCAGTGCAAAGATAAGCCTTAAGGCATTGATGATGAAGTTATCAGGTGCTGATGCGGTAAAGCTAGATGAGGACGGCTTTAATCTTACAGATGCTACACCAGATGATATGGTTAATATTATTGAGAAAATTAAGATTGAACTTGCGATGCACTCTGATGATTATGTTAATTATGGCACAGCAGTTTCCAAGGATAAGATTGAGAGTGTGACTGGAAGTGCAGCAACAGCGGCAAGTGTCGAGAGCCGTATGCAGGGAGCAGATATAGCTGTCAATGATGAAAGTGTTGCTGAGGTTAAAGGCACACTTGAAAAGAGTAAAGAGTTAAAGCCATTATCAGAGAACACAAAGAATTACATGGTTGCTAATCGCATAGAGCCTTCAATTGCTGGAATATATCAGGCACAGGCGGCAACCTCATCAAGTATCAGTGCGGATGGCGTTACAATAGGAAAGTGCGCAGATGCAATATCTGACGCTGATTTTGAAGCCTTAAGACCGGGAATTGAGAAGATAATTGCTTCGGCAGGACTTGAGGTCAATGATAAGACACTTGCAGATGCGAGAGCATTTATAGACGCACAGATTCCTGTTACTAAAGAAAATCTTGAATATAAAGCACAGCTTGATTCGATAGACATTGATATGATACAGGCTGATTCAGAGGAACTGCTTAATAAAATATTTGATAATATGAAGCTTGGAGGCAAGGCAGAGAATACGCTCGTTACAGGTTCGCCAGTTGATGATATAAGGACAGCTCTTGATACTATTAACAGGGCAGAGTATTCAGATGTTGCAAATGTGGTATCAAAAGGGGAAACATTTACAATAGCAAGCCTTAAGCTGGAGATGGATGCAAGAAGCTTCAGAATTGAATACAGTGCAGCAACAGTAAGCACAGGAAATAGTGAAGTTAGGAATCAGGCATCTGATGTACAGCAGGCAGCAGATAAGGCGTATGACACGCTTGTAACAGCAAGGGTTCTTATGAGTGCGAATGCGTCCATATATCTCGTTAAGAATAACATTTCTATTCTTACAACTCCGATAGATGAGCTTAATTCAATGCTTATGGAATATGAGCAGGCTGATGAAAAGTATGAAGAAGCGCAGATTGCATATACAGATGTTCTTGAAGCAAGAAAGACATTGAATGAGATAGTAAGAAATCCTGCGCGTGTATTTGCCAGTATGTTTGACAAGATGAATGAAACTTATGAGGCAGTCGGAACTCAGATAAGAGGCGATTTAGGTGATTCATTAAAGAAGGCAGTACAGGGAAGTGCGGATGATATTATTAGGGAGCTTGGACTTGAGGGAACTGATGAGGACAAGGAAGCAATAAAGGTACTGGCTGCTAATAACATGGATATGACAAAGGAAAATGTAGAGATAGTCAAATCTGTTAATGCAATGATTAATAATCTTATTAAGAATATGAAACCAGAGACAGTTCTTAATATGATAAAAGACGGAGTAAATCCAATGAATGCTTCAATTGAGGAAGTCAACGAATATCTTACAGAGGCTAATGATAAAGCATCTAAGGATAATGAGGAGAAGTTTTCAAAGTTTCTTTATAAGCTTGACCGTACCAATGGTATTACTAAAGAGCAGAGAAAGCAGTTTATAGGAATATACCAGATGATGAATATATTCACCAGAGATGCCGGAGTGGCAGCAGGTGCGCTGATTAAGCAGGGAGCTGAGGTTACTATGAATAATCTTATGACTGCATATAATTCAAGAAAGCATTATGACATGGACGCTGTTATTGATGAGAATACAGGAATGGCAGAGGTAAGCGGAATTGCTAACTATTACAGTGCATTATTTATGGCAAATGGTGGATTAGTTACCCCGAATACATTAAAGAATGTGGATAACTCATCCGGAATCGGAGAACAGTCCGTTGAAATGTTTATTGAACAGTTAGAGGATAACTATGATGCGGCAGCCGAGGAACAATATTATGAGGAATATCTTAAGGAACAGCAGGCAGCAGTGCAGGCAGGAGCTGATATATTGAGGCAGATAAGAAATGCAGATACAGAAATAAACAGTGGTAACATACAGGCTGTTAAAGCATTTTTAGAATCCGGACAGTTCCCGGATATCAGAGGTGTTAAGACAACACGTGATTATGCAAGGGATTCGATTGAAAAAATCGGACATAAAGAAAAACTGTCACTTATGTATGAAGAAATGAAAGATGAGACAGAGGAAGAACTTCAGGAGGTTCTTTCCAAAGCAGGAGACCTTGATACACAGATAGATGTCAATTACGAGGGATTTCTGGATTTAAGACTTAAGGACAGAACAATCGGATATATTAAGAATCTGGCATTAAGGCATGATTACAGAATACCGTATATAACAGACTCAGGAAGTACAGGTATGCTGAAACTTACATTGGTTCAGGATGACGACAATAAAGGTCGTATATCTGTAAACATGCTAAGCAGCGTATTAGGAAAAGTTTCTGTTGAGGCTAAGGCTGACAGAGAAAGTCTTGGTATGTACATTGTCAGTGACACAGCAGTTTCAGATGAAGGAAGCCAGCTTCTTGAGGATATGGAAGAAAATTTAAAAGAAGGATTTGGATTTACAAATGTGACTGTCAACATTACAAAATCGTCAGACGTGCCATATGTGACTTATGAAGCAGCGGCTGACAGTGTGGCAACAGATAAGCTGTATGAAATTGCAGCACAGATTGTAAAACTGCTTGCAGGTTAAATATTTGCACAGAAAGTCCGATATATAGAGCATGAACAGGTAAATTGGACAGACAGAAAGGTTAAGATATGAGAATAGGAACTAATGTGGCAGCGATTGTTGCCAACAATGCATTACAGAAATCACAGAATAATCTGTCAACATCAATTGAAAGATTATCATCAGGATACAAGATAAATGGCTCTAAGGACGATGCTGCAGGATGTGCTATTTCTGAAAAGATGAGAGCACAGATAAGAGGTCTTAGTCAGGCCCAGAATAATACAGCTGATGGAGTTTCTGTTTTAAATACAGCAGAAGGCGCAATTACCGAAATCCAGAGTATGCTCACAAGATTAAAGGAGCTTAGCGTTCAGGCTGCTAATGATGTTAATTCAGATGATGAAAGAGAAGCTATACAGAAAGAGATAGAACAGATTAATAATGAGATTGACAGAATATCTGATCAGACAGAATTCAATACACAGTCTCTTATTAACGGTAATCTTTCAAGAAGAGTATATTCAGACCTTCAGGGAGTTAATCAGCTTTCTGTATCTGACAGCTATACAGCAGGTGTATATGGAATAACTGTTACTGAGGACGCAAGACAGGCTATAGCGGTAGGAGCAGGAAGTATTACTATGTCATCAACAGCTTCTATAACAAAAGAACAGGAAGGAACAATAAGCATAAACGGTTACAAGATAAGCATTTCCGAAGGTGATACACTTGATAAGGTGATGGGAAAGATTATTGACGGAGTTAACATCACAGGTGGTTCTGCATTTACAGTTAAAGACCTTAATAATGATACAGCAGCTAATGGTACTGATTATGCAGGTTATGTGCCAACAGCCGATTATGCTGGTTCAACACTTGTTATTATGACTAACCAGTATGGAAGTGACCAGAAGATGAATATAACATGTGATAATGCAGAGCTTGCAGATATTTTGGGAATGCCACAGGCAGCAACACAAGATGGTATATATGTAGAAGGAAGCGATGTTAAGGCAGAGATTGCTACAGGAGATGATGGGAAGCGAATTGGGTTTGCTGATTCGGCAATTCTTTCAACAAAGGGTACTGTAATTACAGTAACAGATGTTAATAACAAAGAGTTTTCAATGGATGTTCCGGGTAATGCGGCAGGTACTGTATTTGACGATAGTAACAATGATGGACAGTCAGCTGCAGGTGCAGGTACAGCGAGAACTATAAGTCAGGAAGTCACAGACGTTGGAACTATGAGCATACATGTAGGTGCTAATCAGGATCAGGTTATTGTTATTGATATTCCGGCAATAACAACGTATTCACTTGGCACGGAGCATATGAATGTCATGACTCAGTATACAGCATCAAGGGCGATATCTACTGTAGATGAAGCTATTAATAAGACTAATAAAATACGTTCAAGAATCGGTGCATACGAGAACAGATTTGATCATACAACTAATAACCTTGAGGTTTCAAGTGAGAACCTTACCAAGTCATTATCAACAATGATAGATACTGATATGTCAGAAGAGATGACTACTTATACTTCTGAAACAGTTCTTACACAGGCAGCTACGTCAATACTTGCACAGGCTAATGAAAGACCTTCACAGGTATTACAGTTATTACAGTAGTTTAAGATTCAATGGTTATATAGGAAAGGGATGCTATGACTAAAGAAACAATTAAGACATTTCAGTATAGAATTACACAGGCAACAGCATCACAGCTTGTTGTGATTCTGTATGATATGGCTATAGAATATCTTAATGATGCATGTGAGAGTGATAGTACAGAGCAGGCACATAATAATATATATATGGCGCAGAAGGTTATAGACCAGCTTATATGCGGACTTGATATGCAGTATGAGATATCAGCTAATCTTTTTGTAATATATAATCATATGAAGAGGTCACTTATTTCAGCATCTGTAAGTCTTGATAATAATGAGATTAACAGAATTACAGGGCTTTTAAAGAAACTCAGGGCATCCTTTTATGAGGTTAGTAAACAGGATGATTCTGAGCCGCTTATGAAGAATACACAGGCTGTATATTCAGGTCTTACATATTCAAAAGGTGGAATTAGTAATGAAACACAAACTGATAATATAGAAAACAGAGGATTCAGGGTTTAGCTCCGAATCCTCTGTTTATTATAATCTGCGTCTTCTTCTGTTATAGTGTCTTCTCTGTCTTTTTCTTCTTGCCCGTTCTTCAATAATGTAGATGATAAAAAGAATAACGGCACCAATTCCAACAAGTATCCATATATTAATTCTGATACATGTTTTCGGTTTATAAGATGATGAAACATCATTATTAATGTATGGCAGCAGGCTTCCGGTATCTGTTCCGGCAGCAGATATATTAAGTGTAGTTGTGCCGACAGTATTATCATTGTATAAGAACTTAAGATGTGTTGTCATAACACCATTCTCATTGGTCATGTCATAATTATCATCAACCGTCATTGATACATTTGACAATGAACTTTTATTAGGTATTGTGATAAATGAAGCATTTAGTCCAAAGTTTAGTGAAAGAGTTGAGAAAACAGCTGAGTTGTAATAGTTGTCATTAGAGAACATTGCTCCGAGCTGGCTTCCGGTTGTTGTTGATTTCTGGAAATTGGCAAATCCCCAGTCAAAAAGGGTTCTTGTATCAACATATCTTATCTCATCTGTGGCTTCCT
>OFSD01002719.1_pt1 | contig 10965 bp, 9 predicted proteins | sample 1543191 | NCBI WGS metagenome assembly OFSD01 (sample SAMN04209221, study PRJEB22552) | human gut metagenome | biome: gut; material: feces | host: Homo sapiens | place: USA: Oklahoma
GTACAGAACCGATCAGACCCTGTGTATATGGATGTTTCGGATCTGCAAAAAGTTCCTGCACAGGCGCTTCTTCTACGATTCGGCCGGCATACATAACAACAACTCTGGAGCACATTTCAGCAACAACACCAAGGTCATGTGTAATCATCAAAATACCTGTATTCTTCTTTGCCCTGATGTCCTCCATCAGCTCCAGGATCTGTGCCTGAATGGTAACGTCAAGAGCTGTAGTCGGCTCATCTGCGATGAGAAGCTCCGGCTCACAGGACATTGCCATAGCGATCATAACACGCTGGCACATACCGCCTGAAAGCTGGTGCGGATAACTCTTTAATGTCATATCCGGTTCAGGGATACCTACTGATTTCAGTACTTCGAATGCTCTGTTGTGCGCTTCTTCTTTTGAGAAATTGTTATGGAGCAGGATTGCTTCTGTCAGCTGTTTCTCAATTCTCATACATGGGTTCAGAGAGTTCATCGGCTCCTGGAAGATCATGGCAACTTCACGTCCTCTGATCTTTCTCATGCCTTTTTTATCTTCTTTGAGAAGATCCTTGCCATTAAGCAGGATCTCACCGTTGGAAATCTTACTGTTACGTGCCAGAAGTTTCATAATGGAAAGGGAAGTTACGGATTTACCGCATCCGGACTCTCCTACCAGACCAAGAATCTCACCCGGCTGAATGGAGAAACTTACATTATTAACTGCTGTCACCCATGTTTTATCTCTTTTAAACTCCGTACGGAGGTTTTTTACTTCTAATAATTTTTCTGCCATGGTTTCTTCCTCCTAGTTCATCTTTGGATCCAGGGTATCTCTGAGACCGTCGCCCAGCAGGTTGAATGCCAGAACTGTAAGGAAGATCAGAATACCAGGGAACAGTACCATGTGAGGAGCTGTATTCAGATAGTTACGTCCTGTGGAAAGCATGGAACCCCAGTCAGGCTCTGTAACGTTTGCACCGAATCCCAGGAAGCTTAAGGATGATGCAGCAAGGATTGCAGTACCTACACGCATGGTAAAGTTAACGATCATAGACTGGATCGTACCAGGGAAAATATGTACAAACAGGATTCTTGTGTTTGAACATCCCAGGGAACGGGCAACCTCTACATAAGGAGCCTGCTTTACGGAAATCGTCGCGCTTCGTATGATTCGTGCGAAGGACGGCACTGTAAATACCGCAACTGCGATCATAACGTTTACCATACCCTGTCCGATGATGGCAACAACTGCGATAGCCAGCAGGATATCAGGGAAAGCGAAAAGTACATCACAGCATCTCATAATCAGGGCATCGATAATTCCGCCGTAGAAACCTGCGATCAGTCCGAGAACAACACCGATAGCCGTACCAATGATCGTCGCTGTCAGCGCGCATGTAAGAGAAAGTCTGGTACCAACCATCAGACGGGAGAAAACATCCTGTCCGTATTCATTGGTTCCCCAAATGTGGGCTGCGCTTGGCCCCTGCATCATAGCTGTGTAATCCGGTGCCTGCGGATCATACGGAACTACATATGGTCCAATGATCGCCATTAAGATAATAAAAACTATAAATGCCAGAGAAATCACTGCTGTTTTTCTCTTCATAAATTTCTTAACAAATTCTTTGAACTTGCTCTGTGCCTTAGGGAGTTCTTCGGCAGCAGCAAGGTTAATGTTTGATGTTGTGTTCTTATCTGCCATCTTCTCTCCTCCTCTACTCATAACGTACTCTTGGGTTAATCACGCCATAAAGAACATCTACGATCAGGTTGATCAGGATATATTCTGTAGCAAAGAACAGCAGTAATGCCTGAACAACTTTGTAATCTCTCATCTGGATGGAGTCTACCAGAAGACGTCCAAGCCCGGGGATGGAGAATACTGTCTCTGCCATAACAGATCCGGAAAGGAGACCACCGATCTGAAGTCCGGCTACTGTTACGATCTCGATCAGAGAGTTCTTAAATGCATGGCGCATAACAACCAGTGATTCAGAAAGACCTTTGGCGCGTGCGGTACGCACATAGTCCTCACGCATGGTCTCAAGCATGGAAGATCTGGAAAATCTGGCAAGTACGGCCATGATTCCTGCTCCCATTGTAAGTGATGGAAGAATATAGCTCTTCCAGGTTTCCAGTCCACTGGTTGGAAGCCATCCCAGGCTTACTGAGAAAAGCTGGATTAATTCCAGACCTAACCAGAAACTTGGAACAGATATACCTGCGATTGCTATGATCATACCTACATAATCAAGAATTCTGCCATGAAATACGGCAGCGATGATACCGATTGCAATACCGATGATCGCAGCCCATATCATGGATGAAAATGTCAGCATGATAGTTGGTTTCAGTCTTGGTGCGATTGTCTCTGCTACGGTTTTACCGTTTTTGATAGAGTTTCCCAGATCTCCTGTAAAAAGACCTTTCATATATTTGCCATACTGTACAAGTAGTGGCTCATCCAGTCCCAGCTGTTCACGTACAACTGCCACATCTTCCTTTGTTGCATCCTGACCGGCTACCAGTCTTGCCGGATCACCTGGAATCATATGGATAAACATAAATACTACGAATGAGATAACCAGAAGCAGCGGGATCGTGCTTGCCAAACGTTTACCTAAATAACGTCCCATATTTTTCCTCCTTATCATTTTCTTACCTGTTGTTTATATTTGATGCTTTATAGTCGGAGAACTGCCATAGTGAATCTTATGGCAGTTCTCCGGTTTGAACATCCTTGTCCTGTATTCACACTGCTGTATCGGCAGTATTTTTATGGAATTGCTGCAATTTCAGATCAGGCAGCCAGATTTATGTTCTTCGCAGCCTGTTCTCAACCACATTACTTACTGTGCTAAAGTTGCATTTGCGAAGTTAAATGCTCCATCCGGAGATACATATACGCCAGACAGATAAGATTTTGTAGAATAGATGATCTGGTCATTGCCAAGGAATAACCACGGGCATGCTTCCCATGCGATCTTCTGAGCATCGCCGTAGTATTTAGCCTGCTCTTCTTCGTTAGCTGTTGCAAGACCTTCGTCCATATCTTTATCAAAATCAGCATCGTTGAAGTATGCTGTATTTGCACTTGTAGGAGGGCACATTGTGCTGTAAAGCAGGGAACGTAAAGAACCATCCATTGTGAAGTCAGATGCAGACCAGTTTACATACCACATATTGATCTCAGCATCTTCTTTGTCAACATAAATCTTGTCACTTACAGTTGCAGGCTCCATTGGCTGAACGTCAACTTCGATACCGATCTGAGCAAGCTGCTGGGAAATAAATGTCATACCTTTGATTTCCTGTGTTGTGTTATCGCCCCACAGAGTAAGTTTGAATCCGTCTTCGTATCCGGCTTCTTTCATAAGTTCTTTTGCTTTGTCTACATCATATGTGTAAGCTTCCTGCTCTTCATATCCGCCGATGATAGATGGAACTACAGATGTAGCCGGTTTTCCATATCCGGAATACATTAACTGGATGTATGCATCTTTGTCGATCGCATAGTTCATAGCCTGACGTACTTTTACATCAGAAAGCTGTTCCAGATCCATGTTCAGAGTTACATATCTCATGATGTTGGAGTCTGTTGTAAGGATGTTTACATCGTCTGTTCCTTTGATTGCTTCAATCTGGTCAGACGGTGTAGGATAGATGAAATCTGCTTCACCTGTCTGAAGCATAGCTGTACGTGCACCTGCTTCCGGAACCTCTTTGATTGTTACAGTGTCAACGCCCGGTTTGTCTCCCCAGTAATCATCATTGCGCTTAAAACTTGTGTGGTCTCCCTCTTCCCATTCTGTACATACATATGGGCCGGTTCCGCATGGATGGGTCATGATATCATTGCCATACTCTTCAAGAGCTGCAGGGCTGATGATACAGAACTGTGTCAGACGGTTGATAAATGGTGCCCATGCCTGTGTCAGTTTGATAACCAGTGTGTAATCATCCGGTGTTTCAATGCTGTCTACACGAGGTGTTTCAGATCCGTCTTCGTTAGTTACGATAAATGTTCTTCTCTGACGAAGATTGTTGTCTTTGTTAACTACACGATCGTAGTTTGCTTTAACTGCTGCTGCATTGAAGTCTGTTCCGTCCTGGAATTTAACGCCCTGACGAAGTTTGAAAGTATAAGTAAGAGAGTCATCGGAAACTTCCCATGATTCAGCAAGTTTGCCTGTTAATTCCTGGTTCTCATCAAAAGAAACCAGTGTCTCGTATACACCACGTGTAGCAGAGATTGCGTTTGTATCCGGAATGTTTGCCGGATCCATGGAGCTTACGCTTCCTTCGATTGCGATCACCAGATCATTGTCGGATGATTTGGAATCTTCATTTGTGGCTTTGAGAATATAGCCGTCATCATCTGCTGCAAATGCTGTAGCGGACATGGAAACTGTCATTACTCCTGCAAGAGCTGCTGCCATAACTTTTTTGTACATTTTCATAGTTTTCTCTCCTTTTCTTTCTGTACATTGTTACTTAGTTACAATCACGAAGTTAATTTTGGGTACAAAAAAAGTGTTTTTATATTTTTGCGTCTTTGCAATGTATAAAAATCGTGCAGCAATCCATTTACTTACATGCGCCTTTGCATCTTCATAAAAACACTTAGTTGTTTAACTTGACTCCAGTATATCAATCTGTTGTCCTATTGTCAATTATTTTGTCGTATTTTATATTATTTTGGTGGTATTATACCAATATCTGACAATGAAATTGGTATAAATCACTATGGATCAAGGATTATTTATTCTTGTTTGGTATTATTTGGCTATAATCTGTACAAACAATAAGTCCTCTAAACCTTATAGTTGGTTCAGAGGACTTATGTTGTTATCATATCTGTTTCTTTACATGAACCTGTAGCTGATTGTACGGGATTTCAATTCCGTTTGCATCAAATGCTTCTTTGATCAGTTCATTAAGCCGCCACCTGGCAGGCCAGTATTTCTCCGTAGCCACCCACACACGCAGGCCCATGACCACTGCGCTCTCTCCAAGCTCATCTACAAACACCACCATTCCCTGGTCGTCTTTCGTATCTTCATCATTATGAAGGATTTCTTCCAGGATTGCTTTTGCTTTCTTAATGTCTGAATCATAAGAAATTCCTACTTTGATCTCCAGCTTACGAAGATCTCTGGCAGTTACATTTGTAATAATGCTGCCGGACAGCGTTCCATTTGGGATTACAATGTGTTTGTTATCTATGGAAATCAGAGTTGTATAACAGATTTCTATTTTGTATACAGTTCCTTCGCACCCATTCTGCTGTGCGATAATGATATAATCCCCCACTTGAAATGGTTTAAAGATCAGAAGCATGATCCCGCCCGCGATATTTGCAAGGCCGCCCTGCAATGCAAGACCTACCGTTACACCAGCAGTACCAAGCAGTGCTGCAATAGAGGATTCCCTTACACCAAAATGAGTGGCAATGCTAAATACCAGCAAAATGTAAAGTACAATTCTCAACAGCGACCCTGTAAACTGGATCACACCTTTGTCTACAGACGCACGCTCCATGGACTTCTTTATGAAAGAAACAAACCACTGGATCACTTTGCGCCCGCCCACAAATACCAGCAATGCCATTACTACTTTCAGCCCCAGTTTCGTCAAAGCCGGAAGATAGTCTGAAAAATACTGCTTATAGCTGTAATATAAACTTTTTGCCTCCTGAATTTCCTGGTCCAATATTTTTCACCTGCTCTCTTATATTTTTGTCATGTATTATTTTTCTGCCCTTCTTTCATTTAACAGGCAGCTTTTCATATAATATCAGGGTTAAAAGATGTCTTTCCCCTGACTTGATATCTACGAATTACTCCGCTGCTTTGCAGATTCCGCAATTCTCATATAAGAGTAGCATAACATACCTCATTCTCTGTAACAATCAATTTTATTCGGGCAAAAAAAGAAAGCGGACAATATATCCGCTTTACTGACACAGGATTTCACGCTCTGATGAGCTAAAATCAATATGCATTATTTATAAGGATTGCTATAAGCGCAGAATAATACCCTCATTTCCCGAAAACAGAAAATAAATAATTAGTTGAATAATCAGTATCGCTGGAACTCCTGTCTTAAATTTCGGCTTTCTTGTTTTATGATGAAATACCTTCATACCGGCCAGAGCTCCCACCGACCCTCCGATCACCGCCAGAAATATCAGCTGCGCTTCCGGTATGCGCCACTGTCCGGCTTTTGCCCTGCTTTTATCCAAGCCATAGATAAAAAATGTGACTACATTAATGATAATCACATAAATATATAGAAGATTTGTAGATGTCATCTGCACCTGCGAATTCCTTTCTTTAATCTTAACATGCCAGACCTGCTATCACTGATTCAAAATCCTCATCATAACCATCATATTTAAGTTCCAGAGGTTCTTCCACATCAAGGCTTAATACTCCGAGAATAGATTTGGCATCAATAAAAATTTTTCCTTTAGATACAATGTCAATATCAAATGGACATCTGACTGCCGCACAGACCAGTTTCTTTGCTGCCTCTACGTCATTAATCTTAATTGTCTTATTTGCTGTTGTCATATTCGGTAATCTCCCTTCCCTTTTGGTCTCCGTCCTATTGTCAGGACTTTTATATTGATTTTTTGACCCAGTCGTATTATACTGATTCACACATTGATATACAAACGTTATTTTTCTATATCAGATATTCTATTTTTATATAGCATAAGGAGCCGACTGTATCATGATTCTTGATTATTATCGTATTTTTTACTATGTTGCCCAGTATAAGAGTTTTTCCAAAGCAGCCGACGTTATGGGAAACAATCAGCCTAACATTACCCGGTGTATGAACATTCTGGAGAATGAACTGGGATGTAAACTTTTTATCCGTTCCAATCGCGGAGTACAGCTGACCATTGAAGGAGAAAGACTTTTTGAACATGTATCAATTGCAATAGAACAGCTTGTATCAGGAGAAAATGAACTTCTCAAAGATAAAGGTCTGGAAAGCGGACTTGTAAATATTGGTGCCAGTGAAATCGCACTGCGTTTATTCCTGCTGAACGAACTGGAAGTCTTTCATCACCGTTATCCACATGTAAAGCTGAGAATCTCTAATCATTCCACACCACAGGCAGTTCAGGCACTGGAAAACGGTCTGGTAGACTTTGCAGTAGTTACCACACCTGTCGCTCTGAAAAAACCACTTCAGAGAATTCCCCTCTATTCTTTCCGCGAGATCCTTATAGGTGGAGAGGAATATGCGGAAACAGCTTCCAACAAACACTGTCTTCAGGATCTGCAGGATATCCCTCTGATCGGGATTGCTCCCGGAAGCAGTACAAGAGAATTATATACACAGTATTTTATGCGCCATAACCTTCCCTTCTCACCTGATATGGAAGTGGCAACTACTGACCAGATCTTCCCTATGGTGCAGCACAACCTGGGAATCGGATTCTTCCCTGAAGAGCTTGCTGCTGAACATATTGCTCAGGGGAAAATCGTCCAGATTCCCATTGAAGAGCCTCTTCCTGAACGAAAGATCTGTCTGATCCGCAATGTAAAAAGGCCACAGAGCATTGCAGCACGCAGCCTTGAAGAACACCTCACATCACACCGGGAAACAGAATAACTGTTACTGCAGACAGCAGTACCCCCAAAAACAGGGATCACTCCTGCAGATATCCGGTCTGCAGTGGTAATCCCTGTTTTATTGATGTTATTTATTTAATCCTTTCATGGATAAGCTGATACGTTTTTTCTTCATATCAACTCCGATTACTCTTACATCTACGATATCCCCTACACTCACCGCTTCCAGAGGATGTTTGATAAATCTCTCTGTCATCTCGGAAATGTGCACCAGACCGTCCTGATGTACACCGATATCTACAAATGCACCGAAATCAATAACATTACGGACAGTTCCCTTCAGCACCATTCCTTCTTTCAGATCTTTCATTTCAAGAACGTCTGAACGAAGGATCGGTTTCGGCATGTCATCACGAGGATCACGGGCCGGTTTCTCCAGTTCCTTTACAATATCACGAAGTGTGATCTCACCGATTCCCAGTTCTGCTGCCATCTTCTTATAGTCTTTTACCTGCAGGGAAAGTCCAAGGAGATTTCCTGCCACAACATCATTTGGCTTATATCCAAGTCTTGAAAGAAGTGCAGATGCTGCTTCATAGCTCTCAGGATGTACACTTGTTGCATCCAGAGGATTCTTTCCACCTGAAATACGCATGAAACCTGCACACTGTTCAAATGCCTTCGGTCCTAATTTCGCTACTTTGAGAAGTTCTTTTCTGTCTGTAAACTGACCATTCTCTTCTCTGTAAGCTACGATATTTTTGGCAATTGCTTTGCTGATACCGGAAATATACTCAAGCAGAGATGCAGATGCTGTATTTAAATCTACACCAACTTTATTTACGCTGTCTTCTACAACGCCGCTTAATGCTTCATCCAGTTTCTTCTGGTTCATATCGTGCTGATACTGACCAACCCCTATTGCTTTCGGTTCTATTTTTACAAGTTCAGCCAATGGGTCCTGTAATCTTCTTGCCATTGATGTGGCACTTCTTTGTCCAACATCAAAATTAGGAAATTCTTCTGTTGCAAGCTTACTTGCTGAATATACGGAAGCTCCCGCTTCATTTACAATAATATATTCTACCTTTGTAGGGCATTCTTTTATAATGTCAACAATTACTGCTTCTGATTCCCTTGAAGCTGTACCGTTTCCAAGGGAAATAAGACTAACATTGTATTTCTTAATTATGTCAAGAACAATCTTCTTTGATTCAGCCACCTTATTCTGCGGTGCCGTAGGAAAAATTACCGTTGTATACAATACTTTTCCTGTGTTGTCTACAACTGCAAGCTTACATCCTGTTCTAAACGCCGGATCCCAGCCCAAAACATTTCTTCCGGCAATAGGAGGCTGCATAAGTAATTGTTTAAGATTCTGTCCAAATATAGTTATTGCTCCATCTTCAGCTTTTTCCGTAAGCTGACTTCTTATTTCTCTTTCAATTGCCGGTTTTATAAGACGTTTAAAGCCATCTTCAATCGCCTCTTTTAACAGCGTTTTAAATTGAGATTCGCCTTTTATAATAACTTTGTCTAAGGATGCAATTATATTTTCTTCCGGCATTTCTATTTTTACATTTAATACTTTCTCTTTCTCACCTCTGTTAATGGCAAGAATTCTATGCCCCGGAATTTTATTTACCCCTTCGCTATAATCATAATAATTTTCATATGGTGTTTTTTCCTCAGGATTTTTAGTATTGGAAACAATTAAACCATGTTTAACAACTATATTTCTAATAGCCTTACGGAACTCATCATTATCTGATACCATTTCTGCAATTATGTCTTTTGCTCCCTGAATTGCTTCTGCAACATTGGCTACACCTTTTTCTTCGTTAACAAAAGCTTTCGCCTCTTCTTCCGGATTTTTGTTTTTTTCCTGTTTTAAGAAAATATCAGCTAAAGGTTCAAGTCCTTTAGCCTTTGCCTCTGTGGCTCTTGTTTTTCTTTTAGGTCTGAAAGGTCTGTAAATATCATCCACTGCAACAATTGTTTCTGCTATGGCAATTTTAGACATTATTTCGTCTGTCATCTTGCCCTGCTCTGTTATGGAATCCACAACTGTTTTCTTCTTTTCTTCCAAATTTCTAAGATATTTCAAACGCTCATCAAGTGTTCTTAACTGCTCATCATTTAATTCACCTGTTACCGGTTTTCTATATCTTGCAATAAACGGAATGGTGTTTCCTTCATCTATAAGTTTTATTGCTGCATCAACCTGCCAAAGCTTAACTGAAAGCTCATTTGCAATAATATGATTAATGTTCATTACTAATTTCTCCTTTTTCATTTTTGATGTTTTGTATCATTTCTTTTCTTATACGATTTATGTGTCAAAACACTCAATTTTGATTTTTTTATATTCATTGTAAATGTCTGCTTGTATTTTTTCACAAGGATGTTATACTTCTTTTTATGTGTTTCTAAAGATATGTATATGTTTTTTTCAAATTCTTTAGTATTATAACAGATTTTTAATAATTTGTTTTTATTTTATGATATTTTTCTATGTAAAATATTGTGGCAGTTACTCATTTAGTTTCTGCTATTTTCATACAATTTTAGAAGGTGAGTTATGAATAGAGTAAAAAAAGAACTTCCAAAGTACAAACACGCCTGGCCTCTATTGTATTTTTTTATATATTTGCCATGGTTTTTAATATTAGAGCAAAAAATAACTCCGGATTATGCCGGATTACATATTATACATTGTCCCCTTGATGATATGATTCCATTCTGTGAATGGTTTGTAATACCATATCTGATTTGGTTTCTGTACATACCTGCTGTTTTTCTTTTTTTGTTTTACCATTCAAAGAAAGAATTCTATAGAATGTGTGCCTATGAGTTTACAGGAATGACAATTGCACTTATTGTATACACAGTATTTCCTAACGGACTTAATTTAAGATTGACAGATATTGGTCGCAACAACATTCTAGTAACTATCGTTCAGTTCCTTTACGCTAGCGATACACCTACTAATGTTTGCCCAAGCATTCACGTTTTCGCCACAATTTCTGCTCATCTTTGTTTGGTTAAAAGTAAGCATATGCAGAAACTTAATTCAAGAAAACGCATTAAGAAAGTTTCATGGGTTCTTACGGTTCTCATTTGCCTTTCAACTGTTTTCCTGAAACAGCACTCAGTCATTGATTTAATCTGCGGAGCCATACTTTCAATTGGATTATATTTTGTAGTATTTAAGTGGTGGTTCGGCAAGGTTAAATTTCCTGCACCAAATGTAAAAGACCCACGAAAACATGAAGTATTGTACTTCTTGAATAAGAAAAAATAGAAGCATAAGCTACAGATATTCTGATAGTGTTGTGGAATTACAACTCGCAAAACAATACTTATAATCAATTTTTATATAATA
>OFSD01002740.1_pt1 | contig 10918 bp, 4 predicted proteins | sample 1543191 | NCBI WGS metagenome assembly OFSD01 (sample SAMN04209221, study PRJEB22552) | human gut metagenome | biome: gut; material: feces | host: Homo sapiens | place: USA: Oklahoma
TACCTCCATAATAAAGACGAGGGTACTTGGCGTTCGGATTCTCGGTGGCAGGGTCGCCTGAGATTTCACGTGAAATCCATCGGTTTGCCGGATTGGCAAAGTCTGTAATCACATTACCAGCTGTACTACCCGAGAATGGCTGATACATATTTCCACCTTTAAAATAGGTCACGCGGCTTACTCCCTCGAACAGGACACTTACATTAAAGTTCTTCCAGTTAAACTCTGTGGCAAATCCATACTGTATCTGAGGCACATAAGAATACTTCAAAGGTACAATATCATCCCAATTGACAATGCCATCACCATTGACATCCTTATACTTGATGTCACCAGGCAAGTAATTGCCAAAATCCTGACGAGGACTATTATCTATATCTGCCTGGTCTTTAAACAGGCCCAAAGCTATCAAGCCTCGGTTAATTCCACTTTGATATCCTACGGCTGATTGGTAATCGTATTTCTTAAGATCTTCCTCGAAATTGGTGATTTTGTTCATGGACTGTGTGTAGTTGGCACGTATAATCAGGTATTTGTCATTGTCACCCAAAGGCTGCGTATATGAGATATGTCCATCCATACCCCAGCTCTTCATTTCACCTACATTGGCCCAAGGTAATGACGGAAGTCCCATCTCTTCGGGTACACTCTGGCGTTGTTGATAAATACCTGAACGTATATCCTGGAAGAAATCGACTGTCATTTCAAAACGTTCGTGGAAGAAACGTGTATCAATACCGATGTCAGCTTTCTTGGCCTTTTCCCAGCGCAGGTTGCTGGAACCCACTTGCGTTTCGGTCAAACCGGAACCGTTATTCCAACTGCCGGAACCTGTGTGACCAATCAAAGTCAGATAGGGAAAACGTACCGAGTCATCCCAAGTGAGACGGTCATTACCTACTATACCATACGAAGCCCTGATTTTGAAATAATTGATAAAATTGTCCTTATTACGCCAGAAGCGATATTGCGTGGGAGCCCAACCTATAGAAACAGCGGGAAACCAACCAAATTTCTTACCTTTCTCAAAAGCCTCCGAACCGGTGTAACCCATATTAAATTCGGCCATATAAGTATCATCATACGAATAAGAGAAACGGCTTGAGTAACTATTATAACGTTTAGGGATAGCAGTCAGCAATTGATTATATTTCGATGCTTCATAATCGCTCCATTCGGCCTTCACCAAAGCACCTACCTTATGTACCTTATTAAATGTCTGGTCGTAATTCAGTCGGAAATCCCAATAAATTCTACGCTCAGTGTCATTCCAATTTGTATAATAGGGCTCCACTGCATCAGATATTTTCTCCAAATCGAGTGTTCCATCACGTTTATAACCATGAGCATAATAAATGGCCGGCATTTTTTCGCGAACTTGGGTTCTCGCACCTATCGAATTAATGTTGACCAATCCTGCAATACTCAGTCCGGGAGTTATCATCTTCAAATCCTGATTGAGCTGCATCGTGATTTTATTGTCATTGGAATAGAACTTACGATAACCCGTCATATTCAACAATACATACGGACTGATATTCGATTTATCAGTGCCATATCCAGGTGCCTGCCCTGTGGTGTACATCAACGGTACTGTCACCGGAGTCAGATTGGATTGTGCCTGCCACAATACCTTACTGTCGTTTCCATATCCCGGATAATTCTGAGTAACAATCACAGTCTCTTCATTCAGCGAGAGCGTAGTGGTGGGAGTGACATTCACATCCACATTGGCACGGAAATTAAACTTGTTGTAATTTACGTTCGTATTGTATTTGTTTACCCCTTTGTCTTGCTTAAAAATAGCATCTTTTGTCGTAAAACCAGCACTGATGTAATAACGAGCCACTTCACCACCTCCCGATGCACTCAGGAAGTATTGTTGGTTCCAGGTATAGTCTTTCAAGATAACATCCCGCCAATCCACATCCGGATGAAAATCAGGATCCATGTGATTTCTAAACAGTGCCAAATCCACATCCGTATAAACAGGAATACGTCCACGTGTCACGGCAGCTTCGTTGGCGAGTGCCGCATATTCCGCAGCACGTACATATTTGGGCATTTGAGGAGAATAAGAAATACCAGTATTTGCCTTCACCTGCAAATTCAGCTTTCCCGCCTTACCCTTCTTGGTACTTACCAATACTACACCGTTGGCACCACGCACACCATAAACCGCCGTAGAAGAGGCATCCTTCAAGATAGAGAAACTTTCGATGTCTTCGGGGTCGAGCGTATTCAAGTTACCTTCGATACCGTCAATCAATACCAAGGCACCCTGTCCGGCACCAAAGGTACTAATACCACGCACCCAGAACTCGGAGAAATCCTTACCCGGCTCTCCACTACGTGTAACGGAAATGATGCCCGGAACACGTCCGCCCAACATGTTGCTTATGGAAGTGGCAGGAGTTTTCAACGTAGCCACCTCAACTCCAGTAATGGCACCTGTCACATTAATCTTCTTCTGTACCTTACCCGATGCCGTAATCACAACCTCGTCCATTACATTCGAACTCTCCTTCAACACCACGCGCATGCGCTCGTCACTCTTGTTCATCTTTATCTCCTGAGGATCATACCCCACATAGGATATGACCAACGTATGCCCGGCTTTGATACCCCCTATCTTGAAACGACCGTCAATATCCGTAATGGCACCCATAGAAGGAACTTCCTTTACAGAAATCGATACTCCGATTAAGAGTTCGCCTTTCTCGTCCATAACCGAACCCGAAGCTACCACAGTCTGTTGCGCATAGGCCAAATTCATAGAACTTACCCATGCCATAAGAAACAGTAATATATGTTTAATCTTCATCTTGATTCATTTTATATGATTTCTACTTTTATTCAATTGTCATTTTCCGGATTGCCTTTGAAGATTCTTCACCAATGAAGAAGTTCTCTTCCGAATCCAAAGCAATACACAATGGATTATCAAACAATGCATCCGTAGGGAATCCGTTAAGTCTTCCTGACCGATCGGGAGCTCCCGCTACCAAAGAAACAAGCCTTCCTTTGATTTTCACAATGCAATGGCTATTTTTGCAACATACATAGAGTTCACCGTTACTATTCACCGCCATTCCGCAAGGTTCTTTCAATACGGCATCGGTCAATCTATCTCCAAAAGCTGTAGCCAACCATCCCGGTTGGAAGCCGGCATAGCGTTCCACTTGCCATGCGCCCGAAGTATCTTTCCATATCTTCACAATGCCATTACTCTCAGGATAAGAAGCGAAAAAACACTTATCGTATTTACTATAAGTCAGATAATGCCTCCACTGGCTGGTATTCACTCCATCAAAAGCCGGGTAATCTGATGTAGCAAATAACTTTGTATAACCTTTATCTTCCAAATCTATTTCATAAAGACCATCACCGGACATTGCATACAAATAGCGGTCATCTTCGGCATAAGCCAATGCCCCCTGGCAATCGCCTTGGAAAGGTATTGTGAGACCAAGAGAGTTTAAAATCCATCCATCCGCACGGGTAGCTGTGTATAAAGCACCTCCACTACGGGGCATGATGCTCACTTTTTCTCTTGAACTATCAACTGCAACAGCACCCATATAACCAATATTAATCAGACGAATCACCGTATTATCCTCTAATGACACAAAATAGGTACGGTCGCCCCATCCTCCTCCAACGAAAATGAAATTATCACTCTTTTGTCCTGCAACAGCTACAATTCCTGTACACTCATTCATTCGGAATTCTTCTATTTTACTGTCATCTGACGATGTCCATCCGTCTTCACCAAATTTTCCCAATATTGTTTTCACAGATTGAGTTTGATAATACTTAAACTTCACATTGTCAGAGGTGTACCTTTTACCTTCCACTTCCAATGTTATCTCGTTATAGCCGGGCAACTGCTTGGGGATAAGCCCATACAATTCATTTCCGTTGTTGTTTACTATAACCGCTTCCTTGTCGGCAAAGAAAACTTTGACTTTTCCGGTCGTGTCAACCGGAAAGTTTCCTTTGATAATAAAAGAATCGTTGATTCTTCCCCAGTCGGGTGACATGGATTTTAACTCAATAGGCTTGCTCGAATCATAATAGTTGCCTATTTCAGGCCATTTCTCAATTACTTCTTCGCCATTGCAACTTGCGAACAAAATACTTAAGAAAAGAAAAACAAAATAAAGCTTGTTGTTCTTCATAATATATAAGTAGTGGGGTTCTATGCTTTTCATTACTAATAGTAGTCATTGGTACCAGCCCCCCTTTAAATACCAAAGCTACGTAAAACTCATTGCAGATTACCGAAAGTGATATGTATCGTTACGGTTATCTCTGATTTTACAATCTTTACATAAATAGCTGACTTAACCGTCATCATCATACATACATTTCATAAGATTAACTTGATTAGATTTAACATTACAATAACTCCATCGACATACATTCCGTACATCGATACACAAAGCTACAGAAGTGTACCCAATACACTTTTAGATATTAGATATATAATTTTAGATATTAGATAATCTATACTACAAACGATAAAAAATAGGAAAAAGAAGTAAATTAGACCTCTGTAGGAGACTTACCAAAGTACTTTTTAAATACCGTACTAAAGTAACTGATACTGGAATAACCACAAAGTTCGCTAACTTCCGTGATGGTGTATTTATGAGATTGGAGTAATTCTAAAGCTCGGTTTAAACGAATGGATTTAATAAACTCAATAGGTGATTGACCTGTCAATGCTTTTATTTTTTTATATAATAGTGAACCGCTCACATGCATTTCCATAGCAAAGCTTTCTTTGTCAAAATCCAGATTTTGCATATTATTATGAATTACTTCCACGGCTTTTTTCACAAACTGATCATTAAGCTCATTCGCCAAAATAACCTGTTGCTCATCATTCTCCGGTTTTATCAATTTCAAAGCTTTCTCTCTGACAATTTCCCTGTTTCGCATAAGGGACTTTATCCGTTGCTCCAAAAGTGATATATCAAAAGGCTTTGTGATATAATCTTCTGCCCCCAGACCTAAACCTTCCAATTGGTCACTTTTATCACAAAGTGAAGTTAACAGGATTACCGGAATATGCGAAGTTTCAAAAGTAGATTTAATCAATTTACATAACTCAAACCCATCCATATCAGGCATCATCACATCCGAAATAGTCAATTCAGGAGATTCTTTCTGAAGCAATTCCCATGCTTCATTGCCATTGCCAGCCTCTAAAATGTAATATTGATTTTCAAAAGAACACTTCAGGAAGTTCCGCAAATCCTTATTATCATCTACGATTAATATAGATTTCTTCTTTCCGGATCTATCATCTTCCTGTTTATATTCCGACTGATCAGACGGACCATCGGCAGATATGATATTACCCAGTTCTTCATGTCCAACAGGTGCAACTTCAACCACTTCTTTATAAGGGATGTTTATTTTGAATAAAGAACCTTCATTCTCCTTACTTTCAAGCGAGACTTTTCCCTCATGCATCAAAACGTAATTTTTCACCAACAACAGGCCTATCCCGGAACCTACCATGCGTGAATTAACCTTATTATCTCCCCTATAAAACTCTTTGAACAACTTTTTCTGAGCATTATCCGAGATACCCAATCCATAATCTCTTACCTCCAAGCTCCAATAGTACTCATTACAATTCAATGTAAGCTCCACTTTACCATTCGTATGGGAATATTTGATTGCATTAGATATCAAATTATCAACGACTTTCTCTATTTTCAATTCATCGACAGCTGACATATAAGATTCCTTGTTAGAGACAAACTCTAATATAACATTCTTTTTCCCTGCTGTAGACTTGAACATCGTTTTCCGCCTATATACCAAATTAACAATATCAACCATTACCAAAAACAGTTGTCCTTTTCCCATATCTACTTTCTGGAAATCCAGAAGTTGGGTTGCAACATTAGATAAGCGTTCAGACTGTTCCATAGCCAGATTCAGATAATAATGTCCTTTCTCTGACAATTCTTCCTCTTTATTCAATTCCTGAATAGGTGCATTTATCAGCGTTATCGATGTACGAAGATCATGAGCAGTATTTGTGAAAAAACGAATTTTATCTTCGGCATGGCGCTGTTTTAAACGATTTATATAGAATTTAAGCACAAAGAATGTAGTACTCATTATAATAATGAATATCACCAGGCGGAACCACCACGTCTGCCAGTAAAGCGGAATAACGTGTATATCCAATGTACGTTCATCAACTATCTGAGAAAGTGAATTATTGTACATTCTTACTTTAAGCCGGAAATTACCATTAGGAATATTGGTATAAGTAATTATTTGCTGACTGGAAGGATGTGACCACTCCACATCAAGACCTTCCATTTTCCATGAAAATTTTATTTCTTTGGAAGAAACACCAATAGGCAATACCTCAAGCGTCAGAGTATTCTGATCATATTTGAATGAAATATCAGTTTGCTTATTTACCGGGATTCCACGCAACAAATCCTGATTTTCTCTGATAGAACTACCGGAAATATTGATATTCTGGAAATAAATCTGCCCGTTGAGCTGGGTATGATATAACTTATCTGGATTAAACATTACCGCTCCATTATTGGTACCCCACATCAATTCGCCATTGCGTAATTTGCAGCTGGCATTCACATTGAACGAAGCACTGGAAAGAGCCAAAGTGGAATAATAAGTATGTACCGTACTGTCGGCAGGATTATAGCGACACAATCCATTTTCCGTTCCTAACCATAGATACCCATTATCATACATAACACTGTTAACATAATTAGATGGCAATCCGGATTCCACTGTTATTTTATGAGTTTCACGATTCGTATAATTATAGTGTAGCAATCCGTCTCCGGAAGTAGCCACCCAAATATCATCCTCCATTACTAAAATATCTTGTGCAAGGCATTCTGGTAAAAAAGATATTTGCCCTGTTTCTTTGTCTAACAAAAGCACAGAATAAGTACAGGCCAACAACATTTTTCCTGGAGAAAACTCCATAAACGTACGCATGGGCTGTGCACCATACGTATGAAAACGTTTTTCTTTCGTCAAATAACATATTACATCTTGGATACCCCCAATCCAAATATCACCCTCGCTATCCTTATATATATTCATTATGAATTTACCATCAGACTTCAAATCCGATGTATTCCGTGGATAATGAACCAATTCTTTTCCGGTATTCCGATCTAAAACATAAAATCCGGATGAGAACGACCCCGCCCAGATGTTTCCTTCATTATCTTCACATAATGCCAGAAATACCTGTGCCTGTGCCTGTTTATTCTGATAATAAATATCCCATTCATTAGTGGCTACTCTCCACCTGCTTATCCCATTATTCGTAGCAAACCAGATATCTCCTTTGCTATCTTCAAGTATCTTGTTTACATTATCATTCCCTAAAGAATTCGGATTATTAACCTGATGGGTAATTTGATTAATTAATGGAGACTTCCAGTCGAAAAAAGAAAGTCCACCTGTATAGGTAGCGACCCATACTCTTTGCTTACCGTCACAATAAATATCATAAACTCCATCCCCGCGAAGAGAGAAAGGATTATCAATATCTTCTTTCAGAATGTTCAGAACCGTTTTTTTATCCTTATCCAATTCCCATACTCCCTGCCCGTCAATCCCAACCAATAATGTTGAATCAGAACTTTCCGTTATCACTCCGATTGGCTGCTTTGGAAAATCAGAAAATGGCAATAACGATTTTTTTTTCATGTCCAGATAAAAAAGACCGTCAGTAGAAGTCCCTATCCATAAAACCTCTCCTTTATTATCATAAAAAAGACTGCTTATCTGAAAAGTATTATTTATTTCATATACACTTTTTTGTTCCAATGTATTCATATTCAGCAAACTAATGCTATCCTGATGTGTTACAAGCAAATGTGTCTGATCATAAGGTACTATACTCTGTGTCATGATTTGTTTCTCGCCTATTTGGGAAAACATTCCATTCTTATATTTACACAATCCTCCGGAAGTGGGAATCCAGAGAGCCTGTTCATCATCAATAACAACTTTGCCTACACTTAAATAAGAATTTTTTAATGAAACCCTAAGATCCAGAAATAAATCAAACCGGTCATACAGTTCATTATAATGAAAGAATTGGCCATTATTCGTATATGCTATTAAAAACGAATTATTATAGGCCAGCTTGACATTAATGATATTGGCTGTTTTATAAGGAAGCTGATAGATGCGATAATCACTTTCCGTAATTCTCAATATACCCGTTTTAGAAGAAGCCCAAATAAAACCATTCTCATCTTTGCAGACAGAAGCCATCTCCCGCATGGAAATTCCATACATCGTATTAATATTATAAAACTTCACATCCGAAGCATATATATTAAAAATAGAAAGGAAAAGAAAGAATATAAGCAGTCGTGATTTCATAATATTACAGTTAGCTGTTGCAAATATAATATATTTGAAAGCAATCAACCAATATATGCATTATTTTGTCTAATTTTGCACCTCGTTTCACAAAAAGTACAGATTATTTATGAAAGCGTTCGAATTCAAACCAAAGCTATTCACGGCTTTGAAGAACTACTCGAAAGAATTATTCATGGCAGACCTGATGGCCGGTATCATAGTAGGTATCGTTGCTCTCCCGCTTGCCATTGCATTTGGTATTGCATCCGGTGTATCACCCGAGAAAGGTATTATCACGGCAATCATTGCCGGATTTATTATCTCCATGTTGGGAGGTAGCAAAGTACAGATCGGTGGTCCTACAGGAGCTTTTATCGTTATTATTTACGGCATTATCCAGCAATACGGAGAAGCGGGATTGATTGTTGCCACGCTAATGGCGGGAATCATTCTTATTCTGTTAGGGATATTCAAGTTGGGTGCCGTAATTAAGTTTATCCCTTATCCTATCATCGTAGGATTTACCAGTGGTATTGCTGTCACTATTTTCACCACCCAAATAGCTGATATTTTCGGACTTAGTTTCGGTGGTGAAAAGGTTCCCGGAGATTTTGTCGGGAAATGGATGATTTATTTCCAGCATTTCGACACCATTAACTGGTGGAATACGATTGTCAGCATTGTAAGTATTGTAATTATTGCCATAACCCCGAAATTCTCAAAGAAGATACCGGGATCGCTGATTGCTATCATTGTAGTAACAGTAGCGGTATATTTGATGAAGACTTATGCCGGAATCAACTGTATAGATACCATTGGTGACCGTTTCAGCATCAAAGCGGAACTGCCGGACGCAGTAATGCCTTCACTGAACTGGGAAGCTATTCAGGACTTATTCCCTGTAGCCATTACCATTGCAGTATTAGGAGCCATCGAATCACTGCTTTCTGCCACGGTAGCAGATGGTGTTATCGGTGACAAGCATGATTCCAATACGGAATTGATAGCACAAGGAGCTGCCAATCTAATAACACCTTTATTTGGTGGTATTCCTGCCACCGGTGCTATTGCACGTACAATGGCCAATATAAACAATGGTGGTAAAACCCCTGTTGCAGGTATGATACATGCAATGGTGCTTTTGCTTATCCTTCTATTCCTTATGCCTTTGGCACAATATATTCCAATGGCATGTCTGGCAGGTGTACTCGTAATAGTCTCTTATAATATGAGTGGATGGCGTACGTTCAAGGCATTGCTGAAGAATCCGAAATCAGATGTCACTGTATTGCTGATTACCTTCTTCCTGACAGTAATTTTCGACTTAACCATCGCTATTGAAGTGGGTCTTGTCATAGCTTGTGTACTTTTCATGCATCGCGTTATGGAAACCACTGAAATTTCTGTTATTAAAGATGAGATAAATCTGAATGAAGAATCTGCCAGCAAAGAAGAAGAAAACTTGTCCATCCCTAAGGGTGTGGAAGTATATGAAATAAACGGTCCTTACTTCTTTGGTATTGCCACTAAATTTGAGGAAATCATGTCCAGACTGGGAGACCGTCCTAAAGTGCGCATTATACGTATGAGGAAAGTACCTTTCATCGATTCAACAGGTATTCACAATCTAACCAATCTTTGCCAGATGGCGCAACGGGAGAAGACAACAATCGTACTTTCCGGTGTGAATGAAAAAGTACACAAAGCGTTGGAAAAATCCGGTTTCTATGAGCTTCTGGGTGAAAAGAATATCTGCCCGAATATCAATGTGGCATTGGAAAGATCGAAAGAATTATTGAATGAGTAAAACAAGGTAATAATATAAAGGAGGGAATGATTTTTTCATTCCCTCCTTTATATTATTAAAGATATTTATTCTCTCATCCATGCTCCAGTAATCTCTGCTACATAAATATGATGTAAACCGCCATGGGCACCACCATACCATTGCTTACAAACACTTGGATCAATGAAACAATCTTCTTTCATTACATTCGTATAGAGCTTACGGCATTCCATACTGAGACGTCCTTGTTCAAAAAGAATATTTCCTTTTTCAGTAATAACCGGTTTCAGTCCCGTCTCTTTTACCTTGTCTACTTCCCTACCCGACTTGCTTCCACATATCTTATGGATAGCTCTATTCTCTTCTCCCAGGAAAGAAAGCGTGAAGTATTCACTCTTCTCAATAAACTCAAACGTGTAACGTTCCGGACGGATAAAGATATAGACCACTGGTTTGTTCCATAGGAAGCCTATACCACCCCAACTGGCAGTCATCGTATTGAAATGATCTTTATTACCTGCCGTCACTAGCATCCATTCTTTACCAATAACTTCAAAGAAGTTCTCTGAAAGGTCTTTAATTGCAATAGGTTTCATTGTATGCATATTATAAAATTATTCACTTTAATATTTCTGATAAATTCCATACTTGTACATGACGTATATCTTCTCTTGAAGACCAATGTAAATGTGTCAAAACTCTGGCACAACCTTTTTTATGCACAAAGCCCAGACT
>OFSD01002755.1_pt1 | contig 10888 bp, 9 predicted proteins | sample 1543191 | NCBI WGS metagenome assembly OFSD01 (sample SAMN04209221, study PRJEB22552) | human gut metagenome | biome: gut; material: feces | host: Homo sapiens | place: USA: Oklahoma
TTTTTATTGCTTATTATCCGCACCCAAAAAGTTGCATTTATAAGTTGAACTCAAGGATTATTATCTATCGAGGATTATTTTAGATTATCTTCTGTACTTGCAAGAATCCCTTATACCGATTTATCTAATCTCCCATTATACCAAGATGAGTATTATGATGAAGATGGAGATACTGAGCTCCTATATTCTACCGGTGTTTTGCGAATGGCTAAGGTTAGTGAAGAAGGTGATAAATACATATTATCTCCATTAGGAGAAAAGTTCATGAAATTTGTTTTGGGAAAGGCTGTAAATGTTAAACATGTAAAAGGCACGAAAACGGAAATGCAGTGGGAACCTCTTACAAATGGCGAGATTCAAAATATAGTCGATAAATCACTAATAGAGGCACATTATAATGCAAATGATCAAGCTATGTTTGATCTTGATTTCTTAAAAGGCAAATAAAAAGTTAAAATTTTATGTGTGTTAAAATGTCCAATCGAATCATAATTTTGAGATTTGATAAAAGATATCGAAGTAAATAAGCACATAAAATTAGCTCGTCTTCTCTGTTTGCACTACCAACTCATTGAAACTATAATTATAAATTTATTTTTACTTGTATGGATGTAAGGAGAGTTCACATGGTTATTTGGATGTAGATTATTCACATGGCAAAATATAAGAGTTTGTTATCTTACTTGATTGAATAATACTTACAGTCTTTATCAAAAAGAATATTGTCTGACAGCTTATCTATCAAGCCGGCAAAATCCTTTCCGTGTCTGATTTCGCATTCCCAAACGATGATTACCCTCCAACCAGATTCTTCAAGTTCGCGTTTTACAACTGCATCCCGTTCCTGGTTACCTGATATCTTGTTAACCCAAAATTCCGTATTGCTCTTTGGGGTGTATGCATATTTGCAGCCGGGATGTCCGTGCCAGAAACATCCATGAACGAAAAGGACCGTCTTGTATCGAGGCAGAACGATGTCCGGTTTCCCGGGAAGAGTCTTGACATTGACACGATAGCGAAATCCTCGGGCAAAAAGGGCCTTGCGAAGCGTAACTTCCGGCTTCGTACCCTTGTTCCTGATTCGGGACATGACCTCCGATCTTTTTTCGCTGCTCCAGATATCCATGGCTCTCGTCAATTGGGGAATCCAGCCTTCTTAAGCTTTTGCAGGTTGAAGTAGAAGGCATATTTCATTCTGTCTGTCAGTGGCTTAATCCCATCGGCGACATCCTTCATGGCTTTCCATTTCCAGTCTTCAAGAATTCGTCGACGTTTGTCCCATTCCACCATGGCCTGTATCAGTTCCAAGGTAATCTCGTCTTGACCGTTTACCGGAGACATGGTATCGGAAGTCTCGGCTGCTTTTGCACGATCCTGCTCGGCCAGACTGTCGGCTTCCTCAAGAAGTTCCGGATTGTGTTGCCAGACATTCTCGTAAATCAGATACCCTCTGGAGATATCGCTGTCGTTCAGCTTTCGGTTGTTCCTGATTTTGTATGCGATATCGCTGGCCAGAGAGGTCAGGGTCGGCTGCAACATTCCCGTGTCACGCCCCCATGTCTCTATCTTTTTCCAAAGAGAGAACGGGATTGCCCGTATGATACCCTCCTTGTGCCGTCTGTCCGATTCTTCGTCGCCAACATCGCTTTTGTGGTTGCGTTTGGGAGGATTCTTCTCATCAATGAAATCCTGACGAATCTCATCGAGACTGTAAACCCATTCATTTGAGCGGACTTTTAACCAGCACTCTTCCTTTTTGGCCCATTCGATATAGTGCGAGACGGGAGATTCTTTGAGAATAAATTCGTTGACCTGCTTCATCAGATCGTATATGAAATCCGACAAGGCTGACGATATCGACTGGTTTTTCCAGATTCGATACAAATCCAGTCGTCCCTCGGTAATGATATTCAGAAGAGACAATGTATACGGAACAACAACCTGTTTCAATTCACCGATATGATCTCCCGTGAGTTTGGTTCCGTATCGTTTGTCGGCAGCCTTGAAGAGAATGGCCTTGGCGATCATGTCTTCAAACCATGCAACGTCGATATGTTTGACGTCCGGGAGATTGTAGTTTATGAAACGGGCATAGTTCTTTTCATTTCCTCGTACTACGATGTGAGGTCCGATAGCCAGATTTCTGCCATTGTATGTTTCCTGCCATGCATTAACATATTTGGCAAGTTCTACTTTCGTAACGACCTGCTTCTTCGGGTATTTCAAATCAAAGGCCTTCTGCCGTGATTTCGTGAATCCTTCCTTGGCCCGCAGGGTCTTGTATTGTCCACGAGCACGTTCAAAGAACCATGCCGTCTGCAGATTGTTGGTCGGAGTCGCGGGTGCAAATATGTATCTTGAGATGCGCTCGATTTCCACAAGGGCCGGATTATTGGCCGAGAAGTCGGCATCATTGACCTTGTTCTGGGTATTGGCATAGCGTGATATGCGTGAAACTATTTCTGCATATTGATCCTTGTCCTTGATGACGGACAGCTTTACCTGAACAAGAATATCTGAAATGTCGGCCTTGTCCTTCTTGGCCGTATTGTAGATGGAGGCCGTAGTCTGACCGCCATTTACAATCTGGAGGTTGCTGATATGTCTGATGAAATGCCTTGTCTCATCCAGTTCGATGTGATCGGCTGTTGCCGCGATACCGTTGTTGTAGGCCAGGAACATGTGAGGTTCACTCTTGATGGTTTCCCTTATGCCCTTGTTGATCTTTCCCGTGAACTGAAGAAATGAACGCACGTTCTGTTCCAGCAGACGGGATCCGTAGCATTCATAAAGTTTGGCCAGACATTCTCCGGATATAATGGCAACGTATGCTTCGTAATCGGGATTGCTCAAATTGGCGGCAAGACATGGAATTTCATATTTGTGTCCGTCAAGATTCTCAAAATCCAGTTCTATGGGAACTCCGGCCTGTTCGGAAATCTTGTAAAGATACTCCACGTCTATAACCTTATAGTAGATGTTGTATCCGCAGATGACTTGGCTGGCTGGCAGTTCTCCCTTGTATGTGCCGTTTGTCAGGATGAAGGCATTTACGCGAATCAGATTTTCGCGCAGTTCGGCATAATTGGCCAGCGTATTGGCGAATTCAAAGATTTCGGAAGATTCTGCAATCTCATTGACATAATCGTTGTATACGGCCCGGCGGAAAAAGTTCGTAATCATCTTAGAAGCCGTATCAACCTCGCTCTTGGGAATCGTACGGATCTCCGTGGTGTTGGCATAAAGGGTGATGAACAGATCCACGGTTTCGTAGTTGTCCGAGATCGCATATCCGTTTATCTTGTGTTGGCCCTTTTTCTTCAAATCGCGTTCGTCGTAGGCAACCGATACGTTCTCCGTTTCGGCTGCATCGGACAGCATGTCCAGACAGATTCGGGTAAATATTTGTTCCTGGGTATTGCCATCCTCGTCACCCGACTGCATGGCTACAACGTCCTGCATAAGGGAGTGGTAGAATTTTTCAATTTCTTTCATGATCAACTGTCGATTTGAAGAGTTCCGTGTCAGTCACTGCGTATTCCTCGCAAGCGGACGTGTTGATGGTGTATGTGACGTTGCTGACTCCATTGCGCAGATCCCGTTCCATGATACGGGGGAAATCCCCAGATATGCGATAGGCCTGCTCCCATCGAATCTTGTAGCAGCGATCCTGGTACATGGGCGCGTGTTCATCGAAATATCCCGCATGAATCAGCCCGGTATTGAACCGGTGCAGCGCAATCGTGTCAGCCGCCAATGCTTTTCGCAGGTCTTCGATTGCCCGGTTCAGGGTCTGACCGTTTTTCCGGGATACTTCTACGGAAAGGTGATACAGGAAAAGCCGGTCAAGCAACGCATCATCCAGTTGGCGTTCCCCGTTTATCGTAAGTCGATCCGAGCCGTTGGTCGCGGTTGTCTTTACCTCGATGGCCCAGTCCTTACCCTGAAAGTCCCTCATGGCCTTGTCGCATCCGACCCAATATCCGACCGTTTCCGTCATGTCGGAGGTATTTCGACGTATCATGCGAGACAACAGATGAAGCTCGCCATACAAACCTTGTTGTTCGGCCGGAGAAAGCCCGGCCGTAAGTCCTCGATCGAAAAGAGTTCTCCACTTTTCTAGCTGATTCAGGACAATGCGAAGTGCGGACTTTTCGGAAGATTCACGGGTTATGGCACTTGTCAAATCCGAGCATAAGGTAGCGAACACGCCGAGGCAGTCCGTGTGATGCAGCTGTATCAGCAACAGGTTTCTGTGCTCGAAACTCGTGTCCGGCATTTGCAGGATTTCAAGTTCCTTCAGACTTTTGAACTGGTCAACCGGAATGGTCAGGCTACTGTCATATGAGAAAGCGATACCGTACAAGTTGTCCGGATGTCGGTATGTCCCATATACGTACAAGGGAGACTCAACCGGAATTCTGCGTTTGGTGAGTCCGGCTTCCTCTGCCGAGGCCAGATTGTTCCATATGTCCGTTATCGAGTTACTGTTCATCATAAGTGTTGTCGTTGGTGCTGTCGAAGTTCTCCTCGGTAATTGCAAAGTCGGCTACCTGGTTGGCTACATAGGAGACGGCCTTATCAGTGTCGCTGTGCGGAAATGCGATGGCAAATCCGATGAACGGCTCGTCGTCTTTCGTATAGGAGACAGCATCCTTTACTCCAGACATGTTGGAATATTCCGGATTCAGCGGATAAATCATGAGCAGGGGAGTCTGTTTGGAGCGGAACTCCTGTCTGACGAGCTGCGGTGAAGGATATTCGTGTTTCCACTCTTCTTTAGCCCGGGTCTTCCGGCCTCTGGTCTCATCAAGAGCTTTCGACAGCATGTCGTCAGGAAGGTCAATGAATTCATCGGTCGGATTACCCACGATATGGTTCTTGCGGATATAGTATGTCCCGGCATTTTGTGCATCCTGTGCCTGCCGGCGGATGAAGCATCCTGCCTGTACGCCGTTCGAAAAGGTATGGACGCATGTGTTGCCATCTGCATTCTTGCTCATCAGTGCTATGTCCCAGGAAACAAGTTCTCCCACATCGTTCAGTTCCCGGATATAGTCGCATATGAGGTCGAGATTGACCTTGGTCAGGGACTCCGGCAGTTGGAACCGGGACAGGTAGTCGCAGACGGTATCGGAAGATATGCCGGTCCACAGATAATCGTTTTTGATTCTGTCTGGAGTTCCGAGTTCTGAAAGCAGACTGTCTGTTGCCGCCAGATTGTTCCGTTTGGAGACCGGATCCCGGAGCAGCTGGTAGGTCTCTACCAGACGACCGGCCCACGAGACCTGAATGTTCTTCGTGTGACGCATCTTGGATATGGACGTTATCTGCAACTGTCCTGGATGCGTGCGAACCTTCAGGGCATAGTTCTCCGGCGTTCCGCCAGATTCGGCCAGATATCTGAACTCTTCCCGAAGTTCGTCACTGGCAAGCGTTATGTGGCGGTACCATTCGTTCAGCTCGTTGCTGGTAAAGAGCCTGCAAAGATCCACATAACCGGGGCGATATCCGAACCATCGTCCCATCTGCATCAGTGTGTCGTACATTTTCGACGCACGCAGAAAATAGCTCACGGACAGCCCCTCGAGCGTAAGTCCGCGGGACAGCTTGTCTCCGCCAATGGCAATGACCGAAATGCCGTTCTTTTCGTTATCGTAATAGGTCAAACTGTCTCCAGAGGTCCCGTTGATGGACTTGACTTCTATCTTCTGTACGGCCCGATAGAGCAGAGGCCTGATCTCCTCCCATGTGTGGCTCCGTATTTTGTTGTCGATGCGGGAAAGAACCGGTGACTCGATGATTTCTCCGGTAATGGTACGGTATGAACGGTAATCGGGAGAGTCTTCCTCGAAAATCTGCCGGAGCTCTTCCAGCATGGTTGGATCATTCGCCTCTATTTCGCTCTTGTAGTATTTGAACAGACGGTCAATAATCTCCTTGAGATGATTCTGCCATGCCTGAAAACGGGAGACGTGAATCAGCATGGAGTTGTGTTTGTTCTCCTGACCACGGGCAATTCGAATGGCACAGGTAACGATAAAACACTTGATGGCTGTTCTCAACGATTCCGGAATATTATCTATCGTCGGTTTCGGATCGTCTCTCTTGTGACCTGCGGGCACAAAGGTGTCGCTGTCCGTAACCGGGAAAACAATGGGCAGAAGATCATCGTTCCCATCGGGATTAGCCGAAGTGCCGAAGACCTTTTCGGGACCGACGTAGTTGTCCGGAGCCGGAAGGTTGATGATAAAATCCTTGGGGAAAAGATCGTCCTTGTTGAGAGGAATAAAGATGTTTGCAAACGGGGTCGCCGTATAGCCGACATAAGCAGACCGATTGAACAGTTTGATGATCTTGCAGATATTTCCGTTTATGGCGGTCGGGTCATCACCGGCCCGACTGGTATTTATGGAAGCATTGTCCGCTTCGTCATCGACAAGCAGCAGGGACTTGTTGGCTATAACATCGTGGGTGGACTGTGATTTCAACCAACTGTACAGCCGCTTGAGTACGGAAACGTTTTTTTTGATCACGAGAATGATCGGCTGTGGATTGTTGAAGTTGAAACCGGCCGTATTTGCCGCCTGCTTTGTGAAGTCACCCCGTTCGGTACTGGTCGTGTAGGAGTTTGCGATGGCTTTGTCAAAACCGGGAATCAGACCTACTCCGATACGTATGGTTTGGTTCATGTTGTAGGCTCTGGTATTTTGCGTGTCGAATCCCAGAAAACCTTCGTCTATGCGGGTCTGTGTCTGACTTCTTAAATTGTTGTGTATGCCGGCCAGAATGATGATCAGGTTGAATCCGGCATCGGCGGCCTTGCAGATCAGCCCCGTATAGTTGGCTGTTTTGCCGGACTGTACCTGTCCGACGACAAGTCCTTTCTTGTTGATGATGACGTCGATGCGCTGTGGATTGAACAGCTTGTCCAGAATACGGTCGGTCAGATCATCCAGTTGGAAGATAACCTCGGGGGCAAAATGCTTCTGTTCGGCTAGGTATTTCTTGTACCGAGTCCAGAACAGCCATTCCGAACGACATTCAGCCTTGAATTCCTTCAACCATGGAATGCGAGCATCACGTCCTTCCAGAATCTGGTAGGTATCCACCTTTACGTTATAGATGGACAACAGGCTTTTCTTTAGCTCTATTTTGTTCAACCCGGCAAACATGGGCAGGCTTGTGACAGTGGAAATGGCTGTATCTATATCGCCGTCACTTACTCCGGGTTTGAATCCAATCATGGCCTGGCACATGTTGATGGCCTTTTCGTTCAGTTCATTCATTGCAGTTCGTCTATCAGGTCTTCGTATTCGTTGAAAGGCTCCATTTGTTTCAGTGCCAGTCTTGACTGTTCAGAAGTCAATCCCTGATCCAATTGCCTTTCATGGATTTGTTTTATCATTGTGCGGAGCAACCCGGGATCCATGTCCGAATAGGGTTGTTTCTGGCTGTCGTCATCGTTGGCCTCCCGCACATAGATGGTTTTGGCGGGTATGGATTCCTCCACGAATTTCAGCAGCATGTCAATAGCCTGATCCGGGTTCTCTTTGGCAAGCTCTCGAATATTACGGACAAGCGCATGTTCCCGATTAACGACGAAAGACCATTTGTTGTCCTTTTTCTTTTCCAGCCAAAGACTTTGAAATTCCTGTCCGGCCCGCTGCCTGAGGATACGTCCGCGGTGTCTGTAAACCTCGGATCCTTTATTGCAGGCCTGTCTGGCATAGGATTCAAGCTGCTGCCTGCATCCGACGGGGGGCGCTGCTTTGGCTTTTCTGATGTCTATCTGCCAGTCGGAATCCACGCTGTTGGGCAGATTGATTTGTATTCGAACCAGTTTGTAGGCCTCTTCCTTGCGAAACAGTCCCAGCCAGTCTCCGGCCAGCAGCAGACGGTCTCCGCGATAGACATAAAATCCCTGGTGTGCGGAGAATCCGAAGATACCTTCGGCCTGTCTGTATGCGGTCTCCGAAGAGAAGTTGTTCTTGTGGGGCAGGATATATCCCTTTACGGTTACCTGTTCTCCGATTTGTTCGGACGGCATGATCTGAACCTTGCTCTCCTTTGGGCAGAAGGGATTCCACGGGTCGATTTCATGCCCGCCCCAGTGTATTGCGACGGATTTGGCCTCCAGGAACCGGTGAAAGGTCATTGAAAGATGCTTCTTGACCCTGTCGAATGCCTCCGAAAACTTCCGTTTGGCATTATCGTTCTCGGCTTTTGTCGTGGCCGGTATAATCCGGTCCGGATTCGTCCAGATAACGATGGTACCGGACGCTAGGTCGTCCAGTTCATGCTCGAAACCTTCCGGAAGCCAATGGATCAGTTCCCATCTGTCACATTGAGCAACGTGGTCCAGACTCCATGTCCAGAATTCGGGAGACTGTCCCTGAATCTTACTCATGACGGTCAGTGTCCGACATTGTGAAAAGGAGGCGGTTTTCAGGCCGAGACCGAAACGTCCCAGGTCCGTTGCCGACCGTTCTATCAGCGGATTCTGTGCTCCGGGCCGCATGGCCTGAATAATCTCGTCTCCGGACATGCCGTGTCCATCGTCCCTGATTGTTATAATGGAATCACCTCCTTTCCAGATCCGGTTGATCCATACGTTTTTGGCCGATGCCGATATCGAGTTGTCCACAATATCGGCAACTGCCGTTTCCAGACTGTAGCCGATGGCTCGAAATGTCTCGATCATCGCTGCGGCCCCCGGAATGGCTGATGCGGTTTTAATATTGTTAAACTCGATATTCATGGTTTAAATCAATTTAGTATCCTATTATCAGAATTCCCTTTAATGGGAGATTCAATCGATTGGATGTATATAATGTGTCCAGAAAATTGATAACTGTTTCAAAATCATCATGACCTCTGTAATCATTTCGAACAGCAATAACGAGTTGTTCTATATCATGCATTACACATGCTTGAAAGATGTCTTTCAAAAATTGGTAATTGACAACGGCTCGTCCGGCTTCAATTTCCATGACGATGTTATTGATCGGATGATAACAATCGGCCTCAAAGTATTTTTCCATTTCTCCATTCCGGCCAAACAAGACGGGAATGCGTATTTTATCTTCCAGACGTTTACTTACTTCGACCTTAAAGCCCAATGCCATGAGAGGTTCGGACAAGATATGCAGGACATCATTGCTGTGGAGAAGATGTGTTTGGGACGAGATAAGATGCTCTTGAGCAATAAATATATCAACAACTTGCCGTAATATTTCCGGCAGTAATTGATTTTTAGGAAAATATTGATATTGAATGGTTGTCATAACATTTTCTTGATTGCTTCGGCAATTCTTTGAGCAAGTACGACCGGTACGGCATTGCCAATTTGTTTGAAGGCGGATGTTCGGCTTCCTTCGAAATAGTAATCGTCCGGAAAGGACTGGAGACGGGCAGCCTCCCGAACCGTAATGGAGCGAACCGTTTCCAATGTCGGATTTAATGTCGGATAGATATAGTAATGACCGTCCATGGCAATGTGTGCAACTACAGTGTGACTGCACCCGTAAGGATCGACGACATTGAAACGGTTGAGAAAGGTCTCCTTGTTTCGATGAGTCTGCAGTTCGGCCGGCAGTTGTGCATAGTTCAGTCGGTGGTGTTCATTCAACCACCTCTCGACGGCTATCTTGTATATTTTTCGATCGTTCTCGTTGGTTGGTCTGGCTACATGCTGAGTTGTAAAATCAAGTTCGCCACGTATTCCGGACCGGTCAAGATACGGCATTTTGGACAAGGGCTTGACGTAAGAAACGGCTTCGCAGAAATTCCCTTCACCTGCCTTTCGCTCGGGCAGATCCGAGAACAGATCTCTCAGTACCTGATAGGGACACTTTTCCTCGGGCAGTGCCGGATAATGGTACGGGCTTTTCGATCCTTTTACGGCGCGCTTCCAGCCTACGATAATAACTCTCTGTCTATTTTGCAGAACTCCGTGTTGAGAGGCAACCTGAACCCTGCAGTCCATATCATAGCCAAGTTTGTCAACCAGTCGTTTGAGATCCGCAAAGGGTTCTCCCCGTTTGGCAGTCAACAAGCCCAATACGTTCTCGAATACGAACATCTCGGGATCATAGTGTTCGATAAATCGAACGTAGTATTTGTACAGCTCGTTTCGAGGATCATTCTCGACCTCCTTGCCCATACGAGCTCTGCCGGCGACGGAATAGGCCTGACAGGGAGGGCCACCGATGATGATATCCACCTTGCGTTTGCCTTTGAGCTCGTCCACGTTCTTGAAAATATCATCAATCGTATTTTCTCCTATTGTCGCGCAGATCGTGGTATTGATTACGCTTTTAGGGACCTGGTCCCAGAGCTTTCGCCCGTCAGTCCCTTCTTTCTTGTGCCTGAGGTAATCTTCATAAATCGAAAGCATTCCATTTTTCTGAAGATAATGAAATGCCGATCGTGTTTTCAGCGTGTTGCAGGCGTCCTTGTTCATTTCGATATGCGCAATAGGCGTATATCCGGCTCTGATGAAACCCTCGGAAAGTCCTCCCGCTCCAGCAAACAGGTCTATGAATGTATATGATTTTGTTTTTTTCATTAATTTGGCCATAGCATATTTGTACAAAGTTAATATATTTAGTTGATGATCCGGGTATATATTTTGAATTATCTGCTATAGTTATTGCAGATATTTATCACGGCCTTGTTTTAGACAGTGTCGAATTGGAATGTTCAAATAGATTGACGTTTGTGTTTGATTCTTAAAAAATTTGTCAGATTTATAAAATAATTTCCCCCCATATCCGCCAAGACCAGCGGACTATTAGCGGTCGCACGTGGCGGCCGCTTTTTGTGTGCCTGTTTCATTGTATATTTCCTTTAATCATTATAAATTTGAGTAATTAAGACATCAGAG
>OFSD01002765.1_pt1 | contig 10858 bp, 8 predicted proteins | sample 1543191 | NCBI WGS metagenome assembly OFSD01 (sample SAMN04209221, study PRJEB22552) | human gut metagenome | biome: gut; material: feces | host: Homo sapiens | place: USA: Oklahoma
ACAGTATACAACAGGTTTCTTCTTTGGAAAGCCGGACGAGAATACACAGATATATGACAGTAACACATATATCAGGGAATACACATATCTTGGTATCGTAGGAGATACTAACGAGCAGGGACTTTACCATATTGAGCAGCGAAACAAGTTCTCAGTTGGAGAAACAATTGAAGTAATGAAGCCGGATGGACAGAATATAGAAGTCACAGTTAAGCGTATTGTCGATGAGAATGGTAAGGATATGGATAGCTGTCCACATCCTAAGCAGAATCTCTATATTGATTTAGGAATCCAGCTTGATAAGTATGATATCTTAAGACGCCAGGAAGAAGAAACAGAAGTAAACAGTTAAATTAAAGAGACAGTTGGATAGGCAATTAAAGGCACCTTTACACATATGATATATAAAAATGTGTAGGGGTGCCTTTTTGAAAACGTTTGAAAAACCATTATCGGCACAGGAAGAGAAAGAATTGCTGATAAAATTACGCGAAGGCGATAGTGTGGCCAGAAATGCTCTTATAGAAAAGAACATGCGTCTTGTTGCACATATAGTCAAAAAATATACCTCTACTGAACGTGATTATATTAATGAAGACCTTATTTCAGTGGGAACAATAGGACTTATTAAGGCTGTTGATTCATTTGACATAGAAAGAAATGTGAGATTCTCAACATATGCTGCCAAATGTATAGACAACGAGATTCTTATGCTTTTCCGTCAGGATAAAAAGAAGGAACGGGAAGTGTCTCTTAATGAGCCTATAGGAAAGGACAAAGAGGGAAATGAGATAAGCCTTAAGGATATTATCGGAGAAGATTCGGAGAAGAAACAGCCGGATGCTGTGGAAGATTATATGTTTTATGAGCAGATTAAGTGTATATATGGTAATATAGAAAAGGTACTTGCACCAAGAGAGATAGAGATATTAAAATACAGGTATGGACTTTTTGGTGCAAAAGAGTGCACACAGAATGAACTTGCTGACAGGCTTGGAATAAGCAGAAGCTATGTGAGCAGAATAGAGAAAAAGGCACTTTGTAAATTAAGAGAAGTGCTTATTGAGCGGAAACTTATATGATAATATAGTCAGGAGGACATGTAATGCAGATTACAGATGCAAAGGTAATAGCGGGCAGATTATCTAAGGTAAGGGATATCATGAAATCAGAAGGCGTTGATATATATGTAGTAGTAACAGGTGATTACCATATATCAGAGTATGCAGGAGATTATTTTAAGGAAAGAGAATTCATTACCGGATTCACAGGCTCTGCCGGAACGGCTGTTATAACACAGGATGATGCAAGGCTTTTCACTGACGGAAGATATTTCGTGCAGGCTGAAAAGCAGATTGAAGGGACAGGCTTTTCACTGATGAGGGTCGGCACTCCGGGTGTTATGAATGTGGCACAGTACTGTGAGAGTATAGTTAAAGATGGAATGAGCATGGGATTTGATGGAAGAACCATGCCGGCTGAAGAAGGAATTGAGCTGTCTGATATATGTAAAAAAGCAGGAGCAGGCTGTTTGTATGATTTTGATGCGATTGAGAATATATATGAGGACAGGGCAGCGTTTCCACACAGCAAAGCATTTTATCTTGATGAAGAGTACTCAGGAGAAAGCATAATAAGCAAGCTTTCAAGAATAAGAAAGTACATGGATAATAAAAATGCTGATATACATATTATGTCAACGCTTGACGACATATGCTGGACATTCAATATAAGGGGATGCGATGTTGAGTGCAACCCTGTTATTATGGCGTATTCAGTGATAACTAAGGATGAAGCATACATATATACTGATAAGGACAGGTTTGATGATAAGACACTGGCCAAATTCGGAGAGGCATGTGTAGAGGTGCTGCCATATGACAGCATATATGAAGACATTGCCAGAATGAATGGAAAAGTGCTTATTGATAAGAGACGTGTGAATATGCGTATATATCAGCTTATACAGTCTGGAAGAGATGTGGAAGCAGTACTGTCTGACAATCCAGCAATGCTTTTTAAGGCAATAAAGAATGAGACAGAGATAAGGAATCTATACAGCGTACATGTTGACGATGGCGTGGCTGTAACAAAATTCATATTCTGGCTTAAGAAAAATGTTGCATCAGGTAATATAACAGAAGCGAATGCAGCGGCATATCTTGATAATTTAAGAAGCAATATAAAAGATTACATAGAACTGAGTTTTGACACAATCAGTGCGTATAATGCCAATGCAGCAATGATGCATTACCATGCAGATGAAACCAATGCGGCTGTCTTAAAGCCGGAAGGCATGCTGCTTGTGGATTCTGGCGGACAGTATATGCGTGGAACAACTGATATAACAAGAACAATAGCACTTGGACCTGTGACTGATGAGATGAAGATGTATTACACACTTACACTTAAAGGCATGTTAAGCCTGGCAAATGCAAAATTTCTGAAAGGCTGTAACGGTTTCAGTCTTGATATTCTTGCCAGAGCACCTCTGTGGAATGTCGGAATGGACTACCGCTGCGGAACAGGACATGGAATAGGATACCTTTTAAATGTGCATGAGAGTCCTAATGGATTTCGATGGAAGCACAATCCGGGCAAGAATGATCTTGCAGTTATTGAAGAGGGCATGGTTACATCTGATGAGCCAGGGGTATACATTGAGGGCAGGTTCGGTATAAGAATTGAAAATGAGATCGTATGTCAGAAAGATTTCGACAATGAATATGGCACATTTTTAAAGTTTGACATGCTTACAGTTGTTCCGATAGATTTAGAACTTGTTGATGTAAATTATCTTGATGATGTGGATATTGAGCGGCTCAATAAGTATCAGGAAAGAGTATATAAGACACTTGAGTCGTATTTTGATGGAGAAGAAAAGAATATGTTAAGAGAGGCGACAAGACCAGTAGGAGTATGATATGGAGTTAAAAGAATTTTCACATAAGGGTGAAGCAATTGAAAAGGAGATTAAGAAGGAGTTCCAGTTTATGGGACGGACAATTAAGAAACGCCGCGTAGGACTGATTATTGCAGCGGCTGGAGTGATAGCGGTAATTGCTGTTGCACTTTTTATCCATTCACAGCAGTTTGATGTGTGGGATTATATAACTATAAGTTATGAAGGTGCTAACGGATATGCAAAACCGGTGTTTACTCTTAATAAGGATAAGCTGTATAAGGAGCTTATGGGTAAAAGTACAGATTCAGATAAATCATACAATGTTAAAATGCTGATTGCTTCTATAGAAACAAGTACAGATGAAGAAGATATTGCCAATGGTGATACCTATAAAGTAAGGCTTGAGGTTGATAAAAAATATGAGGATGCGGCAGGAGTCAGCATGGGAGGCGGCAATAAGAAGATAAAAGCATCAGGAATATCAAAAGGAACATCTGTGGAATTGTTTGATAAGGTTGATGTTACATTTACCGGTGTAAGTCCGCAGGCTGGCATTGTTATCACTAATAACTGGGAAGATGAGTATCTGTCAGGACTTACATTTACTCCTGATAAAAAAGACAATATAAGTCTTGGGGATTCAGTGAAGATAACATGCAATACTTCTTATGAAGATATTGCAAGACACGGATTTCTTGTACATAATATAGAAACTTCTTATAATGCAGACAAGCTTCCGGAATATGTTGATGATGTATCGCTGATTGATAAAAAGGTTATAGAACAGGTTAGCAAAGAAGTTCTGGAGACAATTAATAAAGAAACGGCAGATAACACATTTCATATGTTATATAAAGCAACAAAGGATACTGCCTATCTGTATCACATTAATGAGGAAACATGCAGTGATGCAAAGATTACTGGAATATATTATTTACAGAAAAAAGGAAATGCTGGAGAGACTAATAATTACATATATATAATTGCTTCAGCGACAATATCTGACTCGGAAGACAGCAAAACGGTTTATTTTGCATTTTCATATAGCAATGCTTATATAAATGCAGATGGAACATTTGATATGAACCATGATAATGAAGAAAAGAGGTATGTCTGCAGTACAGATTACGATTCACTTTACAGTGAATGTATTGGCAGTAAAAGTGACAACTATACTATAAAAGAGGTTAAATAGCTGTTTGTATATTGTATGTTGATGTGATATAATCTTACTATAAATGCGCAATAGCAGGAGTGGAGACTGCCTGCGGAAAGAGGTTGAAGGTGAATTACAGAAAGAAAGTTAGATTGGGTGATGTTCTTGTTAAAAAGGGAATTATAGATGAGAACCAGTTACAGACTGCACTTTCAAGACAGAGAGAGCAGGGGAAGATGCTCGGTGAGATGGTTATAGCATTGGGATATGCTACCCAGAGAGATATTAATGAGGCACTTTGCGACAGTCTGGGGATTGATTTTGTTGATATGCGAGAGACGGAGATAAGTGATGATGTTCTGTCTATGTTAGATGAGAATATTATGAGAAAGTACACTCTCGTACCATTAGGTGATGCACCTGATAATCCTGGAGCAATCAGGGTTGCCATGGCTGATCCTACTAATATTCTTGCCATGGATGACATTAATATTGTAACTGGTAAACAGGTTGTTCCGGTTCTTGCTAATGCAACTGATATTAATGCATTTTTAGATAAGGCGTTTGGACAGAAACAGGCACAGAGTATTGTGGATCTGTATAAGAAAGAGCAGGGCGAGACTGTAAGAGAAGAAACTAAAGAAGACAAGGCGAGAAGAGAAGAGATTGAGAATGCGCCTATTGTTCAGCTTATCAATAGTGTAATTGAGCAGGCTGTAAGACAGAGAGCTTCTGATATACATATTGAGCCGATGGAAAGAGATATCCGTGTAAGATACAGAATAGATGGTAATCTTCGTGAAATTATCCAGTACGATAATACACTTCTTGGTGCTATTACAACCCGTATCAAGATTATGTCAGGAATGGATATTTCTGAGAAGAGAAAACCACAGGATGGACGTATCACAATTAACGTAGATGGAAGAGAATATGATATCCGAGTATCTAATCTTCCTACAGTATATGGCGAGAAATGCGTTATGAGAATTGCGTCCAAGGAAGGATTTAACATTGATAAATCAAAACTTGGACTTACACCGGCTGATCTTAAGGTATTTGATGATATATTAAAGAATCCACATGGAATTATTCTTGTAACAGGACCTACAGGATCTGGTAAATCTACAACTCTTTATACTGCGTTAAGTGAACTTAATACAGAAGATGTTAATATTATTACTGTTGAAGACCCGGTTGAGGCTAATATTGATGGTATTAATCAGGTTCAGGTTAATAATAAAGCAAATCTTACATTTGCAACTGCATTAAGATCAATCTTACGACAGGATCCGGATATCATTATGATTGGTGAGATCCGAGATGGTGAGACTGCTGAGATTGCGGTTAGAGCATCTATTACAGGCCATCTTGTTGTAAGTACACTGCATACTAATAGTACGGCAAGTTCTGTTGCCCGTCTTGAAGATATGGGAATTGAGTCATACCTCATAGCTGATTCACTTGTTGGTATTATCGCACAGCGTCTTGTAAGAAAGCTGTGTGACTGTAAGATGCCAAAAGAGGCAAGTGCAGCTGAGAAGGAGATGCTTGGAGTTAATCCTGACGAGCCATTTACAATATATGAACCATGCGGATGTAAGTTATGTAATGGAACAGGATACTATGGACGACTTGGTATATATGAGATTATGAAGATAACACCGTCTATAAAGAGACTTATATCAAGGCATGCAGAAGCAGAAGAGATTAAAAAACAGGCTATAAGTGAGGGTATGAATACGCTTAAGATGGCTGCGGTTAATGCGGTTAAAGATGGTGTCACAACTATAGCTGAGATGGTTAAAGCAACTTATGAAGCTGAAGAAGATGATTCAAGACCTAAGGCAGCAGATACATCAGCTTCTTCTGGAATATCAGTTTCTTCCGGAGTAGAAGAAATTGAACTTGAGCAGATTGACTAAGAATCTGCCAGATATACAATTATAGATATATGGGGGCTTAATAATGTTTACTGTAGAGCAATTACTTTCGATAGCTAAAGAAAAGAAGGCAAGTGATGTGCATGTCACTGTAGGACTTCCACCAAGAGTCAGAATTAATGGTGAACTTGTGGATCTTGATTATCCTAAGCTTTCACCAGATGACTGTGAAAAGCTTATTCTTGATATTATGGATGACAGGCAGCAGGCAATGTTTAAAGACAGAGGAGAACTTGATTTTTCATTCTCTGTTCCTAATATTGGACGATACAGAGTTAATGTATTCAGACAGAGAGGGTCTGTGGCATGTGCCATGCGTATTGTAGGAACAGAGATTCCTAAGCCGGAAAGTCTTGGTGTTCCAAAGTCTGTTGTTGAATTGTATGCCAAGAAAAGAGGACTGGTTCTGGTAACGGGTCCAACAGGTTCCGGTAAATCTACAACACTTGCTTCTCTTATAGACAAAATTAATGATGAACGTAATGCTCATGTAATAACACTAGAAGACCCAATTGAGTATCTTCATTCGCATAGAAAAGCAATGATTAATCAGAGAGAAATCGGTCTTGATACGCATTCATATGCTGATGCACTCCGTGCAGCACTGCGAGAAGATCCTGATGTAATTCTTGTAGGAGAGATGAGAGATCTGGAAACTATATCTACTGCTATAACAGCAGCTGAAACAGGTCATCTCGTGTTCTCGACACTTCATACAATTGGAGCGGCGGCAACAATTGACCGTATTATTGATGTGTTTCCACCGCACCAGCAGCAGCAGATAAGAATTCAGCTTGCAGTTGTTCTTGAAGCAGTTATTTCACAGCAGCTGATACCAACAGCAGACAGATGTGGAAGAGTTGCTGCATTTGAAGTTATGCATGGAACGATTCCAATTAAGAATCTTATCCGTGAAGCCAAGACATATCAGATATCCAGTGTTTTACAGACAGCAAGAAAAGAGGGCATGATATCAATGGATGATGCACTTCTTGATCTGTATAATAAGGGAGTGATTGATTCTGATAATGCAATTGGATATGCACAGGATGTCAATTATGTTACTAAGAGAGTTAATCAGTTCTATTAATGGTGGTATATGCAGATAGGTGAGAGAATATATAAGTATCTTGAAGAAAAAGGAATGTCGCAGGCAGAGTTTGTTAGTAGGACAGGAATTTCTCAGAGTACAGTAAGTGATTGGAAGATAAAGAAGAATAATCCGTCAGCAGATAAGATAATGGTAATATGCAAAGCACTCGATATTTCTCCATATGAACTGCTGACTGGCACAGAAGATATGAATAATTCAAGAAAGTATATGGATTATGCATATGTTGATAAAGACTCTAAGGAATACACATTGATAGAAACTTATCAGGAGCTTAGTGATGACGCAAAACTAAAGCTGGAAAGATATATGGAGGCTTTAAGAAAGTCTGGGGAATAGTGATTGAAGAGATGACAATGCTGGTGATGTGCTGGCATTGTTTTTTTCTTGGGGACTGTTAATCATGCAATTATTATTATGGGGATTTCCTATAAGAACAATAAATAATCAATCTATATAGGCTAATTTCAGGCAGAAATACAAGAAAGTGTCGGAAATTACCTATCAGGCAGGCACGAGGAAGTTTATCTATAGGCAGATTGGAAGAAAAAGTGAAGGTTGAATAAGGATTCTGCCTGGATATGTCCTATAAATCAAGTGATAATGCGATTACCTATAGGTATCATGAACAACGAATCAATAATCAGATTAAGACATATTTATACAGAACTAGATAAACTGGTTCTTTTCAGTATTATATTCATAATTAATTGTCTTTAACTTATCAGTTATCTCTTTTTCTGAAACCATATAAGATTTACACAGTTCCTCTAATGTGTTGTAATTGTCTCGAAGTTGTGTATTGACAAAGCTTAAAAGCATAACAGGGTCTTTAGGCATAGAAAAATCCTCCTTTTATTGTGTTTTCAGTGATTGCTCTATTGTTGTGCTATTTAGTACAGCATGAATATTTTCCCATATTAAGCATATTCTGTAAATGTAAGGCTTGTATATAAAATTGTATTAAAATAAATACATTTATGGTTGCACGAAAACGATTACTATGTTATAATTTTAACAAGCTAAGAAATATACTACTTAAATAACTGAATATTAAATTATGGAGGTTTTGTTATGGGAAAGAAATGGGTGTATTTGTTTACAGAGGGTAACGCAGATATGCGTGAGCTTCTCGGTGGTAAAGGTGCGAATCTGGCAGAGATGACTAATATTGGTCTTCCGGTTCCACAGGGGTTTACTATTACTACGGAAGCTTGTACCCAGTATTACGAGGATGGTAGAGAAATCAATGATGAGATCATGGGACAGATTAACGAACATATTGAGAAGATGGAACAGATTACAGGCAAGAAGTTTGGAGATATGGAGAATCCACTTTTAGTTTCAGTTCGTTCTGGAGCAAGAGCTTCTATGCCGGGTATGATGGATACAATCCTTAATCTTGGACTTAACGAGAACGTTGTTAGTGTAATTGCACAGAAATCTGGCAATCCAAGATGGGCATGGGATTGTTATAGAAGATTTATCCAGATGTATTCAGATGTAGTTATGGAAGTTGGCAAGAAATATTTCGAAGAGCTTATTGACAAGATGAAGGATGAGAGAGGGGTTAAGCTTGATGTAGAGCTTACAGCGGATGATCTTAAGGAGCTTGCAACACAGTTTAAGGCTGAATATAAGTCTAAGATTGGCAAGGATTTCCCAGATGATCCTAAGGAACAGTTATACGGAGCTATAAAAGCTGTATTCCGTTCATGGGACAACCCAAGAGCTAATGTATACAGAAGAGATAATGATATTCCTTATTCTTGGGGAACAGCAGTTAATGTACAGTCTATGGCATTTGGTAATATGGGGGATGACTGTGGAACTGGTGTTGCATTTACAAGAGATCCTGCAACTGGTGCTAAAGGACTTTTTGGAGAGTTCCTTACTAACGCACAGGGTGAAGATGTTGTTGCCGGAGTAAGAACTCCAATGCATATTCAGGAAATGAGTGAGAAGTTCCCGGAAGCATTTGAGCAGTTTAAGGATGTGTGTGCAACTCTGGAAGAACATTACAGAGATATGCAGGATATGGAATTTACAGTAGAGCATGGCAAGCTGTTCATGTTACAGACACGTAATGGTAAGAGAACAGCACAGGCAGCATTAAAGATTGCATGCGACCTTGTAGATGAGGGAATGAGAACAGAGAAGGAAGCAGTTGCAATGATTGATCCTCGTAATCTTGATACACTTCTTCATCCTCAGTTTGATGCAGCTGCACTTAAGGCTGCAACTCCAGCAGGAAGAGGTCTTGGAGCATCTCCTGGCGCTGCATGTGGTAAGATTGTTTTCTCAGCAGAAGACGCAGAAGAGTGGAATGCAAGAGGAGAGAAGGTTGTTCTTGTAAGACTTGAGACATCGCCAGAAGATATTACAGGTATGAAGGCTTCACAGGGTATTCTTACTGTAAGAGGAGGTATGACAAGCCATGCAGCGGTTGTTGCAAGAGGTATGGGAACCTGCTGTGTATCTGGCTGTGGTGATATTGCAATGGATGAAGCTAATAAGAAGTTCACACTTGCAGGCAAGGAATACCATGAAGGAGATTATATATCTATTGATGGTACAACAGGCAACATATATGATGGACAGATTCCTACGGTTGATGCCAAGATTGCAGGAGAGTTTGAAAGAGTTATGGAGTGGGCTGATAAGTACAGAAAGTTAAAGGTTCGTACTAATGCAGATACTCCTAAGGATGCCAAGAAGGCAAGAGAACTTGGAGCAGAAGGTATCGGACTTTGCCGTACTGAGCATATGTTCTTTGAAGAGGACAGAATTGCAGCATTCAGAGAGATGATATGTTCTGATACTGTAGAAGAAAGAGAAGCAGCACTGGATAAGATTCTGCCATATCAGCAGGGAGATTTCGAAGCACTTTATGAGGCACTTGAAGGCAATCCGGTAACTATCAGATTCCTTGATCCACCTCTTCATGAATTTGTTCCTACAGAGGAAGAAGATATTAAGAAGTTAGCTGAATCACAGGGCAAGTCAGTAGAGACTATTAAGAATATTATTGCAAGTCTTCATGAGTTTAATCCAATGATGGGACACAGAGGATGCCGTCTTGCAGTAACATATCCAGAGATTGCCAAGATGCAGACAAGAGCTGTTATAAGAGCTGCAATCAATGTTAAGAAGGCACATCCTGACTGGAATGTTAAGCCGGAGATTATGATTCCGCTTATCTGTGAGGTTAAGGAATTAAAGTATGTAAAGAAGACTGTTGTTGAGACAGCAGATGAAGAGATTAAGGCAGCAGGAATCGACCTTGAATACGAGGTTGGTACTATGATTGAGATTCCTAGAGCTGCACTTACTGCTGATGAGATTGCTAAGGAAGCTGATTTCTTCTGCTTTGGTACTAACGATCTTACACAGATGACATTCGGATTCTCAAGAGATGACGCTGGTAAGTTCCTTAATGCATACTATGAATCTAAGATATTTGAGAATGACCCATTTGCAAAGCTTGACCAGAATGGTGTTGGTAAGCTTATGGAGATGACAATAAAGCTTGGAAGACCGGTTAATCCGGATCTTCACATAGGTATCTGTGGAGAGCATGGTGGAGATCCTTCATCAGTTGCATTCTGCCACAAGATTGGTCTTGATTATGTGAGCTGCTCACCATTTAGAGTACCTATTGCAAGACTTGCAGCAGCACAGGCTGCTATTGCAGAAGAGAAATAATCCAATTTCTGACCATAACACGAGTTTCGGGGCATGGA
>OFSD01002768.1_pt1 | contig 10852 bp, 7 predicted proteins | sample 1543191 | NCBI WGS metagenome assembly OFSD01 (sample SAMN04209221, study PRJEB22552) | human gut metagenome | biome: gut; material: feces | host: Homo sapiens | place: USA: Oklahoma
ATTTGATGGAATTACAGGGTTGAGTAGTTCATACGGTGCTGTGGAAAGTGATACATTTATTCCATCATCCTATGTTCCGAATGTATATGTGCAGACTTTAAGTCTCGGAGAATCAGTAGGTGCGTTTGCATATGGAGCATTTACATTTACCTGCTTCTTTGCCGGCTATCTTAGTCTGGTAAGAAGAATTAAGGCAAAGAGTCTGTGGGAGAACAGTCTGCTTCGAAGCTTCGGTATATTTATCGGGAAAATATTACGAGACATGAAGCTTACAAAGAAAACAGCAGGACTTTTGATTCTTTATTTCCTGTTTCAGCTTTTCGTGCTCTGGGGTGGAGATTTCTTCCTGGTGATTCTGCTGCTGATTGCTGATGCAGTGCTATTCTATTACATGGTTTCAAATGTGATGGAGAAGAATCGATTGAGAAAAGGAATTCAGGAGATCGCTGCCGGAAATATGAGTTATCAGATTCCAATCGACGGACTGCATGGGGAGAACAAGAAATTTGCATTGATGATCAACGGGATCGGAACCGGACTTAACAAAGCAGTTGCCGAGGCAATGAAAAACGAACGTCTTAAGACAGATTTGATCACAAATGTTTCTCATGATATTAAGACACCACTGACTTCTATTTTGAACTATGTCGGCATCTTAAGACAAACAGATCCGGCGGATCCGAAAGTTCAGGATTATCTGAATATTCTGGAAGCGAAAGCACAGAGACTGAAGACATTGACAGAAGATGTAGTAGAAGCATCGAAAGTCAGCAGCGGGAATATTTCCCTGGAATATATGGATCTTGATCTGTCAGAAATGATCCAGCAGACGCAGGGTGAACTCGAAGAAAAATTCGAGGCGAGAAATCTGGCAATCGTCACAGATCTTCCGACAGAACCGGCTGTTGTGCATGTCGATGGAAGAAGAATGTGGCGTGTTCTGGAAAATATTTACGGAAATGCAGCCAAGTACGCAATGCCTGGAACCAGAGTTTACGCGACTCTGAAAACAGATGATACAAAGGTAAGATTTTCATTGAAAAATGTTTCCGAGCATCAGTTGAATATTCAGGCTGACGAACTGACAGAACGTTTTATCCGCGGAGATATTTCCAGAAGTACGGAGGGAAGTGGATTAGGACTTTCTATAGCGAAGAGCCTTACAACAATGCAGGGAGGTACATTTGATCTGTATCTGGACGGAGATTTGTTCCGGGTAGATATTACATTTCCAAGAGTGAAAGCAAAAGGAAATGCTGCCGGGGTAACAGAGGAATTAGCAGAGAAATCATCAAGCGGTGTATCTTGACATTCTATTCGCGTTATGCTACCCTTTTTAAGGAATGAAAAGCAGTGATAAGCGAAACGCGATGAGGAAGAGAGTAGTCTGTAACAGATTCTACAGAAAAGTCCTGAAGGCTGTCAGGCCGGATGTTGAGAGGGATGGATGGAAGACAGATGAAGATGGCTTCTGAGCAGCGCAGATGAGCCTGAACAGAGTGAGCAAGTGAGTTGTTTAAGCAGCAATCTTGAATAAAAAGATCCGGGTTAGTCTGTGAAGGGATTCGCCCTTTATAGCGAAGAGTATCAACAGTGAGAAATGCCGTAGTATTCAAAGTGGTTTTGATTAACAAAGCAGTTTTTACTAACGAAAGTGCAGATACTCATAGAGGTTTCTTTCCGCGAGGAAGGAACGAAGAGAAGTGGTAACACGGAAGTAGGATTCGTCTTCTCAGGGATGCAAGTCCCTGGGAGGGCGTTTTTTAATATATTAGGTTCTTTCCTAATATATTAAAAACGCTCCGCTTAGAATGCGCATTGTGGCATACAATGCAGGTTATCTTATGGAAAAGCACCATTTTCCCATCTGTTTACTCGACATATAACCTTAAATATGCTGAAAATTGCAATTTGATACATTGGTTCATGCAGTTTTATCAACTTAAAGTGATAAAACTTTAAAATAATGCAATTAATGATTGACAATCTTTCATTTAGCTTATAAAATAAACGAGTAGACAACGGTGTCTGGGGTAACAGATTGCTTGTCAGTCTGTTTTTCTTGTTTTAGAAAAGACATTAGTTGACGAAAGATACAATAGTATCAGGGAGATACGAATCCCAATCTATTTATTCTAGGAGGTAATTAAGATGTCATACGTTGATGAAGTGATTGATTTAGTTGTAAAGAAGAATCCTGCTGAGCCAGAATTCCATCAGGCAGTAAAAGAGGTACTGGAGTCTCTTCGTGTTGTGATTGAAGCAAATGAAGAAAAATTCCGTAAAGAAGCTCTTCTTGAGAGACTGGTAGAGCCTGAGAGACAGATTAAGTTCCGTGTACCGTGGGTAGATGACAAGGGTCAGGTACAGGTTAACACAGGATACCGTGTACAGTTCAGCAGTGCGATCGGACCATACAAGGGAGGTCTTCGTCTTCATCCGTCTGTAAACATCGGAATCATCAAATTCCTGGGATTTGAGCAGACTTTCAAGAATGCCTTGACTACATTGCCTATGGGTGGCGGTAAGGGTGGTTCCGACTTCTCTCCGCGCGGAAAGAGCGATGCTGAAATCATGCGTTTCTGTCAGGCCTTCATGCTGGAGTTGTGGCGTCACCTCGGTCCGGATATGGATGTTCCTGCCGGTGATATCGGTGTAGGCGGTCGCGAAGTGGGCTATATGTTCGGTATGTATAAGAAGTTGACTCGCGAATTTACGGGCACATTTACCGGTAAAGGCTTGGAATTTGGCGGTTCGCTGATTCGTCCTGAAGCAACAGGATTCGGCGGCTTGTACTTCGTGAACCAGATGTTAGAAACTAAAGGTATTGATATCAAGGGCAAGACCGTTGCCATCTCCGGTTTCGGAAATGTGGCTTGGGGTGCTGCTACCAAGGCTACCGAATTGGGTGCCAAGGTTGTTACCATCTCCGGTCCAGACGGTTACATCTACGATCCGAATGGTATCAGTGGCGAAAAGATAGATTATATGCTGGAACTCCGGTCATCGGGCAACGATATCGTAGCACCGTATGCCGACGAATTCCCCGGCTCTACTTTCGTAGCAGGCAAACGCCCGTGGGAAGTGAAAGCGGACATCGCTCTGCCTTGCGCTACCCAGAACGAGCTGAACGGCGAAGATGCACAACACCTCATTGACAACAAGGTGACATGTGTAGGCGAAATCTCCAATATGGGATGTACGCCCGAAGCTATCGACCTTTTTATTGAAAATAAGATTATGTATGCACCGGGTAAGGCTGTCAATGCAGGTGGTGTGGCTACCAGCGGACTGGAAATGTCGCAGAACGCCATGCACCTCAGCTGGAGTGCAGCCGAAGTGGATGAAAAACTCCACGCCATCATGCACGGAATTCATGCTCAATGCGTAAAATATGGGACAGAACCTGATGGCTACATCAACTACGTGAAGGGAGCGAATATCGCCGGTTTCATGAAGGTGGCTCATGCCATGATGGGTCAGGGAATTATCTAAGAGAGAAACTTTGTTTAGTTGTATTTGTATTTGTGGTTTGTGCTGCCCTACGCCTGTGAAGGTATGGGGCAGTACTTTTTTATTCTCAATTAAAAAAGTTGTATCTTTGTATCCGAGAAACCATAAATGACAAAGAGATGTTACTACCTGAATTGAAACTGAGACGTGATAAAATACGCTCTCTCATGGCTCAACAAGAGATTGATGCCGCTCTTATCGCTTGTAATGTAAACTTAATCTATACGTACGGACGTGTCGTCAGCGGTTACTTGTATCTGCCGTTGAATGCTCCCGCTCGTTTATTCATCAAACGTCCCAACAATATTGAAGGGGAACATATTCATCCTATCCGTAAACCGGAACAACTGCCTGACTTACTAAAGGAATGTGGTTTGCCCATACCTGCGAGGTTGATGCTGGAGGGGGATGAGTTGTCTTTTACGGAATATAACCGTTTGGCTGCGTGTTTCCCTGAAACGGAGGTGCTTCCTTGTGGTACGGCACTTATCCGGAAGGCCCGAAGTGTCAAGACTGAAATAGAGATTGAGATGTTCCGCCGTTCCGGCATTGCACATGCTAAAGCTTACGAACAAATACCCTCGGTTTATAGACCAGGAATGACAGACCGCCAGTTATCCATCGAAATAGAGCGCCTGATGCGTTTGGAAGGTTGTCTGGGTATTTTCCGTACCTTCGGACAAAGTATGGAGATTTTTATGGGAAGTCTGCTGGCAGGAGATAATGCTACTGCGCCTGCCCCCTATGATTTTGCTCTGGGAGGCGAGGGACTTGACCCGTCACTGCCTATCAGTGTGAACGGTGCACTGTTGCAGCCCGGTCAGAGCTTTATGGTTGATATGGGGGGTAACTTCTATGGCTATATGGGAGACATGAGCCGTGTATTCTCTATCGGAAAGCTGCCGGAAAAGGCATATGTTGCCCATCAAGTTTGCCTGGACATACAAGAGGCTGTTGTAGAAAAAGCGAAACCGGGTGCTGTTTGTGAGGACCTTTACAATCTCGCTATCGATATTGTCACCAAAGCAGGCTTTGCCGACAACTTTATGGGAGCCACTCAAAAGGCCAAGTTTATCGGTCATGGCATCGGTTTGGAAATCAATGAAATGCCGGTATTGGCTCCGCGTATGAAGCAGGAGTTGGAGCCGGGTATGGTCTTTGCATTGGAGCCGAAAATTGTTTTGCCGGGCATTGGTCCCGTTGGTATCGAAAACTCTTGGGTTGTAACAGCGGAAGGAGTGGAGAAACTGACGTTGTGTAAGGAAGAGATTGTGGAACTTTGAAAATTGATAATGGATAATGGATAATGGAAAATTGCCATGCGGTTTCAATAAATACGCTGCACTGTTTGTTTTTCCATTATCCATTTTCCATTATTTCACCCTTCTGTTAAGCTGATTATTCGCTTTCGAAGGTTTGGATTTACCAATCCGTTTTCCGGTTGGCTTGGCCTTGTTGCTTCGTTTGGGCTTTATGCCGGAATGGTTACTCGCCTTCATAATATTCACATAAGTAGTAGCGGGCTATAAAGTCCCAATATTGATGCAGTGTTTCTTTTCCTTTCAGGAAGGGAAGTTCCACATCGGGTAGAATTCCTTTGGTCATTCCGTATTTCAGCAGGTCGAACGGACACTCTCCGGGTTGGCAGAACATCTTGTAACCCTCTGCAGCAGCGCGTTTGGCATCGTACATCGGGTTATGTTCTTCACAGAAATAGGCGGCCACGTTGTGGGCTACGAGCATACCTTTGGCGTTGGCATAAATCACGAACTCTTTTTGGTATTCCAGGTCGGGCAATAGTGCGGACCGTTTGTTTTCCCATCCCAAGACATCGACAAAGAAAGTGCAAAGCTCCTTGTAATCGGTGAAGTATAGCAGCGGTTTCCCCTGGCTGTATTCCAGACAGCGGGCGGCATCTTTACTCAGTTTGGTTTCCGGAGTGACTTCCGGCAGCGGAGTAATGGGCATATCCAGTAAATCAAGTCCCATTACCCAAAGGAAGGAAGATTCTCCCTCGCTGATGGGAGCTTCTTCGAAACGTGCATCCATCAGTTCATAGGCGCTTTGGCTTAATGCAAGCAGGTCTTTGTCATAAGGACTGAACAAGGTGTATTCCTTGTCAAAAATACTGAATTGTGATTTCAATGTCCACAGTACGAATGCAATGTCTTCCTGATTTATTTCATCGGGCGTATAATCGTCACCCAGTGGATAGAACGGCAGGTAAGTTCCGTATACTCCTTGAAAGGCTTCGGAGAAAAGTTTCCAGCCTCCGCTTTGGGCAATGGCATCTTGAAAGTACATGCCGAGGGAGATGGCTGCGTCAATTTGGGTACGCAGGTCTTCCTTGTTGAACAAGGGAGAGGTCTTGACGAGGGGCAGGATGCTTGTGGCAAAGTCGAGGTACCATTTGTCCGTTGGCAGTACGTGGGTGCGTTCATTGGCCCCCAACCAATATTGCATGTTGATTGTTGTCATGATTTGTTTGTTTTAGATAAATATTATAGTCTTTTTAATGCCAATTTGATGACTTGTTCCACCGGTGCGCTTGGTTCTTCCTTCAAAATGGCAAGCACTACTTTTTGTGAGGGGGCTTGTGCAAAGCCCAGCATGGTAAGGGCGGCTACGGCTTCTTCTTGTACTTGTGCGTTGGCTGCCGATACCAGTGTACCTATGGTCCCTGCGTTGCCGGCTACAACGCTGCCGGTCTTGATTTTGTCTTTTAAATCCACAATTATCCGTTGGGCTGTTTTCAGCCCGATACCCTTGACTGTTTTCAGTAGAGTGGCGTTTTCCGTGCTGATGACATTTATCAGTTCGGATGGCGAGAGTGCCGAGAGAATCATGCGAGCTGTATTTCCGCCGATGCCTGAAACGGAGATGAGCAACAGGAATAGTTCGCGTTCCTGCTTGTCAGCGAACCCGTAGAGGACATAGGCGTCTTCACGGATAGCTTCATATATATATAGTTTGCATTCTTTCTTGCCCTGGATGGCGGCATACGTATTCAATGAAATATTGACGCCGTATCCCAGTCCGTTGCAGTCTATTATTGCGGTTGCCGGACTTAGTTCGGCAATTCCGCCTCTGATGTATTCTATCATAATTCTTTTGCTTGTTGGCCCCAAATGTGCCTTGCGTACATATCATCTGCGAATGTATGAATTATTATTGGACTTTCACTCACTAAAAAAAGAAAAACTGTGTGAAACAGCAGGGAGTTCTGCCGATATAATAAATTAAAATGCTTACTTTTGCGCCGATAAAGTAGAAAACTGATAAATAAATTCATAAAAAGAATGAAAAAAGTAAGAGCGGCCATCGTTGGCTATGGTAATATCGGGCATTATGTGCTCGAAGCCCTGCAAGCAGCTCCCGATTTCGAAATTGCCGGTGTAGTACGCCGTGCCGGAGCTGAAAACTGTCCTGCGGAACTGAGTGCATATCCCGTTGTGAAGAATATCAAGGAACTGAAAGACGTGGATGTTGCTATCCTTTGTACGCCTACCCGCAAGGTGGAAGAGTATGCAAAGGAGATCCTTGCTTTAGGCATTCATACTGTGGACAGTTTCGATATCCATACGGGTATCACTGCCTTGCGCCGCACACTGGATGCAGAGGCTAAAAAGCATAATACGGTATCCATCATTTCTGCCGGCTGGGATCCGGGTAGTGACTCCATTGTCCGCACTATGCTGGAAGCCATTGCTCCGAAAGGCATTACCTATACTAATTTTGGTCCGGGTATGAGCATGGGACACACCGTGGCTGTAAAGGCCATCGAAGGTGTGAAAGCCGCTCTTTCCATGACTATTCCTACAGGAACCGGCATTCACCGTCGTATGGTGTACATTGAGTTGAAGGATGGTTACGAATTTGATAAGGTGGCTGCAGCCATCAAAGCCGACCCGTACTTCGTGAATGACGAAACACATGTAAAATTGGTTCCGAGTGTGGATGCACTGCTCGATATGGGGCATGGGGTAAACTTGACCCGTAAGGGTGTGTCCGGCAAGACGCAGAACCAGCTATTTGAGTTCAACATGCGTATTAACAATCCTGCCCTCACGGCACAAGTGCTGGTATGTGTGGCGCGTGCCGCTATGCGTCAGCAGCCGGGTTGCTATACAATGGTTGAAGTTCCGGTAATAGACCTGCTTCCGGGCGATAGAGAAGAGTGGATCGGCCATTTGGTATAAGACACAGAAAAAACAGATGATGTGTTTGGCTCAAACGCATCGTCTGCTTGCCCCGAACACATCATCTGTTTGATGTAAATGCATCATCCGTTCTACTGCGAATGGATGATGCGTTTTTTTATGTCTTGTTCTTTAAAAGAAATACCTCAGTATATCGTTGAAGTTTGCCCAAATCAGCAAACCGAACAAGAGGAACATGCCCACCATCTGTGCACGTTCCATAAACTTGTCGCTGGGCTTGCGGCGTGCAATGATTTCGTAAATGAGGAATAACACGTGTCCGCCGTCCAGTGCGGGGATGGGCAGAATATTCATAAAGGCAAGGATGATGGAGAGGAATGCCGTCATGTACCAGAACTGGTGCCAGTCCCACGTGGCGGGGAAAATACTGCCGATGGTTCCGAAACCTCCGAGTTGCTTGGCTCCTTCCTTGGAGAAGAGATATTTCATCTGGCCTACGTAGCCTTTCAGAGTCTTTACCCCCAAAGATACGCCGGCAGGGAAAGAGGAAAGGAAACTGTATTCCTTACGGACAACGGGCAGCAGCTTGTCGGTTGCCGTACGTGCTGCTACGCCTATTTCATAGTCGGCATTGGTCATCATGCTCAAGGTGTCTGTCACACCGTTACGGACGTATGTCAAGGTTACCTCATGGGATGCATTGGCTTTCTTGCGCTTCAGCATCTCTTCTTTGAAGTCGTAGTAGGCTATTGACTTTCCATCCAAGTGGGTGATGCTGTCACCTACTTGCAGACCGGCGGAAGCGGCAGGGTATCCTACAATCAGGCTGTCGACTACATAAGGGAAACGGAAACTGGCGAAACGCACGCTGTCTGCCAGCAAGCGGTTCATCATGTCTTCGGGGATGTAGACTGAAGCAGCTTCCCCATCACGCAATACGCTTACCTGGCGAGCATCGACAATACTGGTCAGCAGGTCGCCATCATAGCGTTCGAACGGTACCCCGTCGGCAGATATTAGGATATCGCCGTCGCGGAAGCCTATGGCTTTGGCTGTTTCGTTAAAATCCATACCCAATGGGGCTTTTTGTACTGGTATATATTCGTCGCCCCAAGTAAAAAGTATCATGGAATAGATGAACAATGCGAGCAGGAAGTTGAACAATACACCGCCTACCATAATCAGCAGGCGTTGCCATGCCGGTTTGGCACGGAACTCCCATGGCTGCATGGGTTGCTTCATCTGTTCGGTATCCATAGATTCGTCTATCATACCTGCTATTTTTACATAGCCGCCTAAGGGTAGCCATCCGATACCGTATTCCGTGTCACTGTGTTTGGGCTTGAACTTGAATAATGTGAACCAAGGGTCAAAGAATAAGCAGAACTTTTCTACCCGCGTCTTGAACAAACGCGCAAAAATGAAGTGCCCCCCCTCATGAACAATAACGAGCAACGAGAGGCTCATAATGAGTTGCAGGGCACGAATCAAGAATGTTTCCATCTAATTATTTGCTGTTTTACGATTTTTATAATTTTCGCAAAGGTACGTTTTCTTATTTAACGTATCAAATGAGTAGATGTTTTTTATAATTCTTTTCATTCCGGTGTATCTATCAAATCAGCTCTTCTGCTATCCGTCGGGCTTCGGCATCCGTAGCCACATAGTCTTCATAGGTGGGCTTCTGTAAGTAGGATACACGCGACATGGTCTTTTCTATTACTTCACTCATGCCAAGGAACGAAATTTTGTCCTGCAGGAAGGCGGCTACCACCACTTCATTGGCGGCATTGACAATGCAAGGCATATTGCCTGCATGATGCAGCGCTTCGTAGGCCAGGGCGAGGTTACGGAAACGGGTGGTGTCCGGTTGCTCGAACGTCAGTTCCGTACACAGCTTGAAGTCCAGGCGCGGGAAAGAGGCTTTCAACCGGTCGGGATAGGAGAAGGCATATTGGATGGGCAGGCGCATGTCCGGCATTCCCAGTTGTGCTTTCACGGCACCGTCCTCAAACTGTACCATGGAGTGGATGACGGATTGCGGGTGTACCACGACTTCTATCTGGTCGGGACGTACACCGAACAGCCATTTGGCTTCGATTACCTCGAACCCTTTGTTCATCATGGAAGCAGAGTCTATCGTGATTTTGGCGCCCATGTCCCAGTTGGGGTGTTTCAGTGCTTGCGCTTTGGTGACGGTTGTTAGTTGCTCCATAGTGCAGGTGCGGAACGGACCTCCGGAGGCAGTCAGTATCACTTTTTCTATTTGGTTGCCTATCTCACCGGCCAGGCACTGGAAAACGGCGGAGTGCTCGGAGTCGACGGGTAGGATGGGGACACCGCTGAAGCGTGCCAGGTCATTGATGAGCTCTCCCGCCACCACCAGCGTCTCTTTGTTGGCAAGGGCTATCGGCTTACGGGCTCGGATGGCATTCATGGTGGGCTTCAGCCCTGCATATCCCACCATGGCGGTCAATACCATATCAATGGGATTTTCGGTCACAATCTGGCAGAGGGCATCTGCGCCGGCATATACCTTGATAGGTAGGTCGGCAAGCGCTTCTTTCAGTTGCGTGTATTTCGATTCGTTGGCTATTACCACTGCCTCAGGCTTGAATCTGCGTGCCTGGGCTATGAGTTCCTCTACGCGGTTATTGGCGGTCAATACGTATGCTTCGTACTGGTCGGGATGTTCTTCGATGACCTGCAACGCTTGTGTACCGATGGAACCGGTAGAACCGAGTATGGCAATCTGTTTCATTTACTATTATGCTATTTACAATTTACTATTTGGAGACTAAAATACGATGTAAAGCTCGGGATTTACGGCCCTGCCCTTATGCCACAGCTCGAAGTGAAGGTGGGGACCGGTGGACAGCTCGCCGGTGTTTCCTACCAGTGCGATGGCTTCACCCCCTTTCACCGCATCGCCTTCCCGTTTCAGCAGAGAGCCGCAATGCTTGTAGACTGACACGAAGTCCTGGTTGTGCTGTATTTCTATCAGATAACCCGTCTCGGCAGTGTAGGTACTCAGTATGACGGTACCGTCTAAGGTGGCCAATACGCTTTCGCCCGGATTGGCGGCAATGTCCGTGCCGAAGTGTTTTGTTTCGGCATTGAAGGGAGATGAAATCATGCCGCGTGTGGGGCGGTAGAAAATCAGTCCGTCTATTTCGGGG
>OFSD01002780.1_pt1 | contig 10809 bp, 12 predicted proteins | sample 1543191 | NCBI WGS metagenome assembly OFSD01 (sample SAMN04209221, study PRJEB22552) | human gut metagenome | biome: gut; material: feces | host: Homo sapiens | place: USA: Oklahoma
GTTAATTGATCCATGCGCTTTAGCCTCCTCTAAAAAACTAATAGTTTTTTCGTGTCATTTAGAGTGTGGCATAAAAAGACTAATTAGCCAAGGCGCAGGATTTGACGCTTACGAAGAAACCAGCCTGATAGCACAGCAGGTCAGACTTAGCCAATGGGCTGAGCAGATCAGAGATTGCAAGAACCGTCCGGAAGGAATGGATGTCGCAACCTGGTGTGAACAACATAACATTATAAAAGCGAATTACTATTATCGTCTTAAAAGAGTACGGCAGATGTGTCTGGAACAGATGACCGATACAGTCCAGCCTGCTTTTGTGGAGTTACGCAAGCCGAGAAAAAAAGTGGAACGATCTGCAGCAGAAGTTCCAGTGATGCAGATTAGAAATATGTAGGGGCTTTCTGCTGAGATATTTTCAACTGTTACTCCCGAACTGCTCAAATGTGTTGTTGACTCCTTAAATTAGCATAATACTGATCTACTTGCCTGGGCTCTTCCGCAATTATCCGTCCGATACTTGCGGCATTTGGACAAAAGATAGGCGATACAGTGGAAGAAGGTATTGCTTATTCCATCAGTTATGTGGTTACAGATGTTGCGATTCAGATTCTGCTCTCAAAAGGTCTTAGTGAGGTGAAGAACGTAAGCAAGGCAGATGATCTGGTTGACGTAGCCAGAACGGTCGACACACTTGATGATACCGTCAAAATCGCTGATGAACTGACAGACGCAGCAAAAGCCGTGGATCAGGTTGGCGATATCACAGATGCAGCAATGGCAGTGAATGTGATGGATGAAGCGAATGCTGTTGTAAAAGCTGTGGATGAAGTGAATGATGTGGCAGATGCAGTGAAAACGGTAGAAAAACTTGATGATGTAATAGAGAGAGGCAGTAAAGCAATTGATAATGCAATACCTAATGTTGAAAGTGCAACTATTAATCCTAAGAATTAACTGAATATGCTTTAAATCCCAATCATCCAGTGGGAGGAAATAAAGCAAAGGTATTTGAAAGTGCATTAGGATATAATCAATCGAATGCAGATGATTTAATGAGACAAATATATGAGAAATTACCGAGTAGTGAGGCTGTAGTAGGAAAAATGGATTAGTATGGTTAGAGGCGCAGGAAAGACAGAGGATGGACTGGTACAATATAATGAGGAAGTCAACAAGCTGGGAGATGATCTGAGGGAACTGTATGAAACCATCCGTGTGAACGTGGATGAAGAAGAGCAGTGGAAAGTATTTGACTTTGTAGAAGATTTTTTTATGGAAGAACTGGAAATCGGAGATTATATCAATGATATTAACAGTTACCATTTACATATGTTTGACAAACATGATGTGACAACAAAGAAGTTTGATGCTATAGTAGAAAAAGCAGGGAAAGTGGATGTAAACTACGCAGCACAGATAGAAGGATACTGCAGCCTGCTTGGAGAATACGGGAAAAAATTTGAGGCTGTATGCGCCATGCTGCAGCCGGAGAAACTGAGATTATCCCCGGATAAATACCGCGAAAAACTGGAGGGGATCAATACCGGCTATCAGAATGCCAAGGATATCCACGAGCAGGAACAGTCGGCTTATGAGGAAGAACTGTATGAGATAGAGACTGTCTAGTAAAAAAAAATGCTGGACAAAGCGGAAGATTATCTGATACGGAGTGGCGAATGTGTTGTCCTGGGTAATTTTACAGATGAAGTGACAGTACTTGGGGTGGCAGGACAATTTGCAATGGGCTTTTTTGATCTGGATATGCCATGTGATATCCGGGATATCATTGCGGATGTAAAGAATCTTGCCCAGGCAGATGAGATAAAATGGGATATGATCGCCATGCTTGCGCTTGATCTTATCGGGGTAATACCGGTGATCGGTGCATTAAAATATTCGGACGAAATAGGAACACTGTTCAAAAATGCAGATAAAGTCAGTGTGGTGGCGAGAAGTACAGATGGTGCCGGTGTGCTGGCAAAGCATGCAGATGAGGCAGGAGCATGGCTGCACGGGGTAAAAGTGTTCAGGTATTCGGATGAGACAGCCGAAGCAGTGGCATCCGGAGAAAAGCTGTTAAAGGAAAGCGGGACAATATACGAATCATTTGCCGATATGATGTCACCGGAGGATGCGAAAAGATATTTGGATTTTCTGGAGAATGGAAGCAGAGAAGGATTGACAAGTGCCGAGCTGGCAGATGCATTGCTAGTATCCCAGAAAGTTGGATATGAGGATGTATGGGATTTAAGGAATGTAGGTGATGTGCTGGAGAGTGGTAGTAAGAGTGGTAAAGACTCTGTAGACGATATTGTAAAAGGGGTAGAGAATGGAGATATTCTATTAAGCAATAACATTCAAAAAGGTAATTATGGCGAGATGAATATGGATGTGTATTTTAAAAGTCAAGGATATGAGAGAATAAGTCTCGATAGAGTGACCGATTTGAATGCTCCAACGCATCAGGGAATTGATGGAGTATATTATAATCTAGACGGTCATCCACCATACATAATTGGAGAGGCAAAGTATGGTAGTTCAAGGTTGGCAATACTGGCTGATGGAACTCCACAGATGAGTGATAAATGGATAATTGATAGATTAGAAAATGCTGTTGGTGAAGGGGTTGCCAATGATATTAAAATGGAAATGATATTAAAATGGAAATGATTCTAAATCCAGATAATGTAGGTTCTATATTGGTTCATGTCTCATCAAATGGTGAAATTGATATAACAAAATTAATTGATGGAATCAAACAATAGGAGAATGAAAAATGAGAGATAGAATGAAAGATGAACATTATTTTATCATTTTAAGCCAAAAGGAAAGAAAAAATATAATAATGTTTGAAGATGCCGTAAAAAAAACAACTCTTGAAAAGGGCGAATTAGATAGAGGTACTCGTAATGGATATAGCATTTTAATTAATTCCTATGAAAAAGAAATTAATTTATTATATTCTTTAGGAGAAAATTTGGAAACGATTGAAGAGTGTTACAAAAAATTATTGTTTTATTATAGCAAAATGTGGGACAGAAAATATGGCTATATTGAGTTGGTAAAAGTGCTTTCATTGGGAGTACTGTTCAAAGTTAGTAAGAGTGACATATTTGAATTAGAGCAGAGACTTATAGCTGAAAAGTTTGATGACTATTTAGTAAATTTCTTAATTAAAGAAATCGATTCTACTTGGGAGAGAGAAGGAGTTGAGTTTGAATTTAAAGGATACGAATGTTTAAAACAAATTTTGGATAATGATGAAATAATAGCTTGTGAAGCGTTGAAAGAGTATTTACAGGAAAAATGGTACGAAATACATAGGGAATGTGCTTGGTATGATAGTCATAAATCAAGCAAAAATGATTATTATGGGTATTGGAGTTTTGAAGCAGGCGCTATTGCTAAAATACTAAATCTGGATGATAGTAGTTTAAAGGATGTAGCATATTATCCCTATGACTTAGTTCACTATAAAAAATAAAATTTATTATGGTTGTATGTGATACCCTTTGTTTTCATAGCACTTTGTGCTGTGGAGACAATGCGGTTTTCTTTGGTAATTATCAAATTCTTTTCCAGACTGCTGATATCGGTCTGCTTTTTGCGAATATCGTGCCCGAAGTTTGCCTTTTTGTTATCTTACATAGAAAAAGTGCTCGGCTGGTTCAAGAATTGATATTGATAAAAGTGCGGCAGGCGGAAACAGTTATGGATAACACAGAATTTAAAAAGATAGTACAAGAGATTACGAGTAAATATGGATTTATGTATTGTAAGAAAAATTATTATTGTAATTCAGATAAAATAATTGTAGTAATTAATTTACAGAAATCAAATTTTGATAATAGCTATTATATTAATTATGGATTTTATGTGAAAGATATTCATAATGATTTACAGTATCCTAAGAATAATGAATGTGATATTACAGGCAGATTTTTAAATGAAACAAATAAAGGCATATATCAGTTAGATACAATGAATGCTGAAGAATTAGTAGTGAGTTTAGAGAAAAACATCCTTAATTCCACAACCGTGAGTCCCATAACGTAAATTGCAGATTCTGTGGTGCAATCCATAACGTTGATTGGGCATGTATAAACGTCCTCTCACAAGTCATCCATAACGTAAATGAAAGAAAAACGGTGCAGACAAATATGATTTCCTTCGTGAGCCATGGAGCTGGGATTCTAAAAATTTCGTGAAGCTCTGCTTCACAAAATTTTTGCTCAGAAGCCCAGCGGAATGCCCGGCGAACAGGAACATCATATTTCGTCTGTACCATTTTTCTTTTCATAAACCTATAAAATCACGACTTGTGAAAGGACGCTTATATCTGCCCTTCAAGCCCTAAGAAAGCACCACAGAATCTGCGACACTACGTCCGTTAAACTCCGGTTAAATTGTTTCCAGATCATATTCGTTGGTGCCAAGTCCGATTTTGACTGCATGCTCAATACATGTTTTCCACTCGGTATCCGGATGTGTCATATGGAAGTGATCATGATCACATTCCTCATGATGCTCATGTGCATGCGCAATATTCTTTCCAAGAACACTGCTCTCTACCGGTGTTGCCTGATTGCAGAGATCCGCACATGCCTGATCCAAAGCTACCGGATCAAAAGAAGCTAACATCCCAATGTTCGGAAGAATCGGAATATCATTCTCTGGATGACAGTCACAGTTTGGTGATACGTCACAGATCAGCGAAACATGGAAACATGGTCTGTTCTGACAGACTGCGAGACTGTACTCTGCCATTTTGTAATTCAGCATTGCAACAGAGTCCGCATAATCTGCTGAAATTGCATCCTTTGGACAGACTGCAAGACATCTTCCGCAGCCAACACATTTATCATGATCAATTTTTGCTTTGTGATCTGTGATGACCGGCGCTCCGTGTGCACAGATTCTGCCGCAGGCTCCACAACCTATACATGCTTCGGTTGCGACACTTGGTTTTCCTTCGCAATGCTGCTCCATTTTTCCTGCTCTCGAGCCACATCCCATACCGATATTTTTAATTGTTCCGCCAAAACCTGCCGTCTCATGTCCCTTGAAATGTGTCAGGGAAATAAATACATCTGCATCCATGATCGCAGAACCGATCTTTGCCTCTTTCACATACGCACCGTTGACTGGCACAAGTGTTTCATCTGTTCCCTTTAAACCATCTGCGATCAGCACATGACATCCGGTCTGATATGGGGAAAACCCATTCACATAAGCGGTTTCCAGATGATCCAATGCATTCTTTCTGCTTCCAACATAAAGTGTATTACAATCTGTTAAAAATGGTTTTCCACCAAGTTCCTTTACATAGTCTGCTACCACTCTTGCATAGTTCGGACGTAAGAACGCAAGATTTCCATATTCTCCAAAATGAATTTTAACCGCTGCATACTTATCCTTAAAATCAATGTTTTCAAATCCGGCAGTTTTCATAAGACGATGAAGTTTCTGAAGCAGATTTTCATTGCCTGTTGCCTTAAAAGATGTAAAATATACTTTCGATTTCTCCATAATTCCTCCTTGGTTTTGCTTTTACTGCTTTTCTATATGATAACCCCTGACCCCCTGTTAAAGTCAAGATTTTTCTCAAGTTATCGCGGCAGTCGCCAAAATCTCATGCAAGCAAAGACTTTGGCTCGTTTCCCGCATAAACACAGACTCCCGGTGTGGATTCCTGCTAAAAACCCACACCGGGAGTCTGTATTTATCGCCCTGATTGCTGTATTTCCGAAATATTGCTCTCTTATAAAAATCATCTGTCATCTTAGTCCAGCAGATTCTGCATACTCTCAAGACCGATCAGCAGAGTGGAACTGTTATGTAACAATGCCGATGTGGTCGGCTGGATCACCCCTGTCACACCAAGTACAATGAGCAGGGAGTTAAATCCTACGATTCTGCGGTAATTCCTTTTGATTCGCTCCATCAGACTGTCACTCAATAATTTTAAGGTGACGATCTGGTACAGATCATCTGAGCTTACCGTGATATCTGCGATCTCTCTTGCAATCTCAGCTCCGTCGCTGATGGCAATTCCGACATTGGCTGCAGACAATGCAGGGGAATCGTTGATACCGTCACCGATCATGATGACTTTTCTTCCGGCTGCCTTTTCTCTCTCCACAAAGCTTGCCTTATCTTCCGGCAGTACTTCCGAATAATATTCATCCACGCCGACACGCTTTGCGATCGCCGCTGCCGTACGCTCACTGTCTCCTGTCATCATGACAACCTTGGACAAACCAGCCCTTTTTAATGACTGAACAACTGCCGAGGCTTCCTCACGCAGAGGATCTTCGATACAGATGACTGCTGCAAGTTTTCCTTCAATTGCAAGATACAGATGAGAGTATTCCTTCGGCAGTGCGTCAAATTTTGCCTGTTCTCCTTCCGGAATCACACAATTTTCATCTTCAAATACAAAATGTGCACTTCCGATCACGGCACGTTTCTCATTGATTGTCGAAGCAATTCCATGTGCAACAATGTACTCTACTTTGCTATGCATCTCCTCATGTTCGAGGTTTTTCTGTGTTGCTGCATCCACAACAGCTTTTGCCATGGAATGAGGAAAATGCTCCTCTAAGCATGCTGCAATACGGAGCAGTTCGTCCGTGCTTTCTCCGTTAAATGATACGACATCTACAACCGTTGGTTTTGCCTTGGTAAGCGTTCCCGTCTTATCGAATACAATGGTATCTGCCTCCGCAACCGCCTCTAAATATTTACCACCTTTTACTGTGACATTGTAAAGACTTGCCTCACGGATCGCAGATAAAACAGAGATCGGCATTGCAAGTTTTAAGGCACAGCTGTAATCCACCATAAGAATGGCCAGTGCTTTTGTCACATTTCTTGTGAGCAGATAAGTTAAAATCGTACCGCCAAGACTGTAAGGCACCAGTTTATCTGCCAGATGCTCTGCTTTGCTCTCTGCACCGGATTTTAACTTTTCAGAATCCTCGATCATTTTTACGATCTTCTCAAAACGGCTGGAACCTCCAACCTCTTTTACAAGAATGGTAAGTTCGCCCTCTTCCACAACGGTTCCTGCGTAAGCCGTGCTCTCTACGGTCTTTCTCACCGGGACAGACTCGCCTGTTAAGGAAGCCTGATTTACCATCGCCTCTCCCTCAGCAACAACACCGTCAAATGGAATGATATTTCCCATATGAACAACCACTTTGTCTCCGGCTTTGATCTGGGAAGTCGGAACTAACACTTCCTGTCCACCGCTTACTAACCATACTTTTCCCACATTTAAGGACATGGTTCTCGCCAGATCATCCACAGATTTTTTATGTGTCCACTCTTCCAATAATTCACCAATTCCAAGCATGAACATAATGGAACCTGCGGTATTAAAATCACTTCTAAGAACTGAAACACCGATGGCAGTTGCATCTAAAACCGGAACTTCGATCTTTCCTGCTGCAAGTGTTGTTAGTCCTTTCCAGATATATTTTACGGAGCGGAGTGAAGTGAGACAGATACGGATCGGATAAGGAAGGATCCAGCGTCTTGCGTAGTGGAACACAATCTTACCAATTAATTTTTCCTGGTAGGTATTGTTTAACTCCCTTCCCGAATTCTCGATCAGACCTTCCGGTACTTCCACATCCTCGTAGTGGAAACCACGGAGTAATTCGATGATCGTCTGTCTGTCACCTACATAAGAGATCACTGCGTCGCAGGTTCTGTCGTAGACTTTTGCAAATGTTACTTCTTTCTGGCTGTGTAAAAAATAAAGAAGTGTATCTGCCTGTGCATAACTCATGCGGTTCTGTACTGCGTGGATACGCATTCTTCCTTTTGCCTCGTGCTTTATCATAAATTTCATTATTCTTACATCCTTCCAGTTATGCGGTCTGTACTTACCAGACCACATATGTCAATCTGTTTCCTCTTACTTAAGGAAGAGGCTGCCACACGTTTCCTGTGCGACAGCCTCTTTACGAATCCACCTCTTATGCTTCTGCTGGCTCGGAAGCTTCTTCTACAGCTTCCTCTGCTTTCTCTGCGTCCTCAACAACTGCTGCCTCTTTTGCTGCTGCACGTTCTTCATTGATCGTCTTTGCATCTTCATAGATGTCACCAGCATTCTCCTGAACAGTTGTCACTGTTTTCATTACACAGTCCTTAGCTCTTAAAACCGCTGCTGTACACTGTGTATATACTTTCTTCGCATCATCACTGGCTAAAATCTTAACACCAGCTGTTCCAAATAATGTACCTCCTGCAAATAATGCAATTTTCTTCCAATCTACCATGATAAAATCCTCCTTTTTGTATTTCATGAAAGCAGTTTTCTTCTTCCGCTGTCTTCATTTTTATTATGATTTTTTCATAAAACACAATGTTTTCCTGTGTTTCGTACCGATTATAATTCGCTTTATATCAGTTACACAAGCCTAACGTATTTTATTGATAAATTTTATCATGTTCTGTTTTTATCTGTTGATGATCACACGGTCTCTGCCTCTCTCCTTTGCGAGATAAAGTTTTTCATCCGCCTGCCGGTAAACGTCCGAAACATCCATACCGTCTGCAAACTGTTCCACACCACAGCTGAATGTAAATGCCCGGTTCTTTTTCTGTTTTCCAAACAGTCTGTAGTCTGCGCTCATTTTCGCCAGCATATGGCGAATCTCCTCCTCCGTCACATCCGGCAGGATCAGCATAAACTCTTCTCCACCAAATCTCACTGCGATTCCATCTGCTATCAGATTACGTTCCAGTATCCTCGCAAATTCAATGAGCACTTCATCTCCAAAAGCATGTCCGTATTCATCATTGACCTTCTTAAAAAAATCCAGATCGATCAGTGCCGCATAAACGTCTTTCTTCCCTTTCTGTGCCAGCCGCTCAAGATAGCGGTTCAGATATCTCCGGTTATATAACCCGGTCAGCGCATCATGATCTGCCGCCTGTTCCAGCTGTCTGCTAAGACTTGTGAGTTCTTCCGCCTGCTTTTTCTGCTGCACATTTAAAATGATCGTGATCGTAAACACACTGAAAAGTACGATCATCAATGAACAGATCATAGAGTTTAACTCACTCTCAGCCGTTACCAATTCCACATCCACCGGATGATAATATGCAAGGATGACCGCTGACATATCCACCAGAAAAGCGAGACATCCGAAGATCACTGCCGCAGTCGTTGGAAGAAAGGTTGCAATTGCCACCATGGCGAGCACCATATACACGATTGTTCCCGTCTGGTAAATGTAATAAAGTATCGGAAACTCGAAAAAAGTGATCAGTGTAATGATGACATAGGCTGCACGCTTCACATGTCTTGACCGGATACCCCAAAATGTCATTCCAAATATGACCAATGTACACAGGGCACAAAAAATCGTCGGCGCACTGAGTCCATAAATATACACATTTCCAACAAATCCAAACAGATTTCCAATACTTCCTGCTGCTCCCAGCACATAAAACTGTCTCAGTCCAACATTGACAGATGTATCAAATAAGCGGTTCATAACCGTTCCTCTCTCACTTCCAGCCGGATTTTCGGATCAAAGCTGTTTTTCTTCATTTTACCATAATATTCTTAAAAAACAAGAAAAGTTGTTTTTCATGGAAAAATATATTTTCTATTGTCTGGCTCACCTTTTTGCGGTAAAATAGTCTCGGATTTTTCATATGGTAAAGTACAAACAGGAAAATCTCACAGGTACTTTCGTCAGAAGAAGGAAGGAGGAAAAAGATAGCATGCGGTCTGTCAGACAAAAATATATCAGTCTCATACTCATTCTCTCTATGTTTTTCCTCGGAATGTGCTGCGGCAGCACACAGGCAGATTCTTCTCTGATGTATGGAATTCTCCATCACACAGACAGTGTTTTCGTAAATTCCGGCGTTGATGATTTACCGGAGCAGCTTTCCACCGATACCACGGAGCGTATGATCTCAGCCAATGCATATCTCCGTCAGGAAGGCAGACGCATAAACACACGCACAAACCGTGCGGTCAACTGTCTGTTTCTGATTGTGGAACTTCTTTCACAATTGTTTCCCATCATTTTTGCATGCAGCGTTTTAAGTCAGACTTATCGTGCACCGGGCAATCATGTCATCGTTCGTTATATCCACAAGAAGGATGGCAAGAAAAATAATGAAACCATATAATTCCTACTGATTTACCGCACATTTTATCCGCGGTCTTATTTTGGTACGCAAAAATCCCATTTACAGGATATCTGCGCCCAAATGCGCAGGTATCAGAAAGGTATGGTTCTTATGGTTGAACATATTTTATTTGCAGTTTTAACGGCTGCTGTCATCGGTGCTGCTATTTTTATGTGGTGGTTTGAAAATCACGATGAAAAAACAGATTCTGGAAATGAAAAAGAAGGGAACTAAGTTATTATGAATATCGGATTAATTATTTTTGCAATTATTGGATCAATTATTGGTCTTGCCTCTACATTTTACATTGTGATCTCCATGTTTTGGATTCTTGGTGTTAAGATTGTGCGCAGGATCAAACATGGCACTCCACTGTATGATTAATATCATATAAAAACGCTCCGCAGGCTGCTGTACTCCTGCGGAGCGTTTTATTCTTCGTCATTCATGCGGCAAACCGCGTCCGGTCCAGCTATCATTTTTCCCCGGAAAGGACCGGAATACGCTTCTTACCAGAATATCCAGTAAATCAGCCCCAGTACCCAGCTTGAAACTATCCCATATAAGATCACAGGACCGGCGATCGTAAAAATCTTACATCCGATTCCAAAAACCTGCCCTTCTTTCTGAAACTCGATCGCCGGGGCA
>OFSD01002787.1_pt1 | contig 10782 bp, 6 predicted proteins | sample 1543191 | NCBI WGS metagenome assembly OFSD01 (sample SAMN04209221, study PRJEB22552) | human gut metagenome | biome: gut; material: feces | host: Homo sapiens | place: USA: Oklahoma
TAAATATTTCGACTCGCATTTGTCGGCGAGGGTGCTTAATAATTTTATTGATGATGTGGCTAAAATTTCGGAATATTATTCGGAGCTTCTTCCCGATATAGTAAAAACAATAATAACAAGTGTGACGATTTTTATTACACTTATAAAAGTTGACCGTGTGACGGCACTTCTGCTTCTTGTTATTATACCCGTAATGGCGGTTATCACAAGTTTTACGGGAAATATGGTGTCAAAGCTTACAAGAAAACACACGGAATATAACGATGAAGTAAATGAACTCGCATATGATGCCATAAATGGTATCAGTGTTGTAAAAAGTTTTAACCTTGAAAATTATTTTAAAAATAAGATAAAAAATACGTTAAAAACAATATTAAAATTTGAATACAGAAGAAATGCAATTTCGTCAATAGGATGGGCTACGGGAAGCCTTGTATCTACGGCACCTTATATTATTTTGAGCATATTTGCGTTACACAGAGTTTTGTCGGGAAATCTGACTGTGGGCGGGATGACATATTTCATACTTTTTATGGACAGGCTTTTGCAGCCTCTTGGAAATCTTCCGTATATGATTATTGACGCAAAAATTGATTTGGTTTCAAAAAACAGGCTCAAAGAGCTGATGAATTATCCTGTTGAAACAAATACGGAAAATTCAGAGGATAACACAGGAGATTTTTCTAAAAAATCCGATAACACCGGGAAGAACAGTAATATTGTAAACGCTGACAAAATCGGGAAAAACAATAACGCGGCAGTAGTATTTAAAGACGTTACATTTTCGTATGTTAAGGGAAATAATGTTTTGAAAAATTTCAATGTTAATATAGAAGCGGGAAAAAATGTTGCGTTTGTCGGTTCATCGGGTGGCGGAAAGAGCACGATTTTTAAGCTGATTTGCGGTTTGTATGAAGTAAACGGCGGTACAGTGGAGATTTTCGGAAAGAGAATCGGAGAAGAAAGTATTGATTTAATAAGAAAAGATATAGCACTTGTTTCGCAGGATACTTATCTGTTTCCAGAGACGATTGCGTGGAATGTTGCCTGCGGAGACGAATCGGTAAGTATGGAACGCATTATCGAATGTTGCAAAAAAGCAAGAATTCACGATGATATTATGAAAATGCCTCAGGGTTACAATACCGATGCAGGGGAACGTGGAAATATGCTTTCGGGCGGGCAAAAGCAGAGAATAGCGATTGCAAGGGCGTTGCTTAAAGATGCCAGGCTTATATTATTCGATGAGCCGACAGCGTCCGTTGATATTGAAAATGAAGAAAAAATAAAACAGGCAATAGAAGAAATCAAAGAAAATCATACAATAATTACGATAGCACACAGACTTAATACAATAGAAAATGCAGACTGCATATATGTTGTGGATAACGGTGTTATAGCCGAAAGCGGTACGCATGATGAATTGATTGCCGGAAACGGAATATATAAAAGGCTGTATGATACGAAAGAGGAGGTGTCCCATGAATAATTTTAAAATATTAAAAGAACTGATAAAAAGATTTCAGGGAGTCCGTGCGGTTCTTTATTTTGCGGAAATAATAGGAATGGGAGTAGCAGATGGAATTTCGGTGGTTCTGGTTTCAAGAATTATAGGTATAATTACGGACACTGCCGTGTCAAAAGGAAATTTACGCGACACTCCGCTGGTAAAATATATAATTCTTACAATAATATTTAAAATTATTATACAGACATTGCTGGCTGTTTTGTATAACGACGAAGCAAAGCGGACAGGTGCGAATATGCGTAATACTGTATACGGAAAGGCACTGTCGCTTCCTATGGAATTCTATGACAATCATCATACGGGAGAATTTATGTCGAAACTTACATATGATACAAACATGGCATCTGGAGTGTTCGGTTCAAGAATAAGGCGTGTCATGATGCCTGTTATTATGGTTATTGTCTGCATAATACCGATGTTTGTTCTTTGCCCTCCCGTTACGGCGGGGCTGCTTGTTTTATGTATAATTTCGCTTACATTAAATTTTGTGATGATACCTGTGCTTGAAAAATACAGCCGCAAAATTTCAGATGCAAATAAAGAAATAAGCAAATCCGTAACAAATATGCTTCAGGGAATGGAAACAATAAGAATGTTTCCGCTTAAAAAAGTTATAAGCGATTCTTATAATAATGCCAATGAAAATTGCGGCAAAAACATGAAAATCCAGGGACGGACAGAGGCTTTGATTTCGGCACTGAGAGCGGCATTTGACCTTATAGGGGCATTGGTATTTCTTGCACTTGGAATATTATATACAACCAAAACAGGGGGAAAACTGGGAAATCTTATAAGCCTGTACTCAATATACGGAGCGTTTCAGTATAATTTTCTGCTCATGGGCGTATATATACCGAGTCTGTCAAGCTGGCTTGTAAATGCACAGCGTGTTCTCGAGTTTCTTGATACTCCGAACGAGAATTTTTACGTCGAAAATAAAGAAAATACAAAAAATAATATTTGTCAAAAAAACAGCAAAGCTTACCACACGGTAGAATTTAAAAATATAACATTCGGTTACGCGGGTAAAAATACAAATATATTTGAAGATTACAGTGCGTTTTTTTACAGCGGAAAAAGTTATGCACTGGTGGGAGAATCCGGCCGCGGAAAGAGTACGCTTACAAAACTTCTGCTCGGATTTTATCAGCCAAAGAAAGGACGCATATTTATTGACGGAACTGACATAACGGAGCTCGGACTTGTAAATGTGCGTGATAAAATTGCATATATACCACAGGAACCGTATTTATTTAACTGTTCGATTAAGGAAAATATAAGAATGGGAAAATTAAATGCTTCAGATGAAGAAATTTACAATGCGGCAAAACAGGCGGGAGCACACGATTTCATATCGGGGCTTGAAAACGGATACGAAACACCTGCGGGCGAACGAGGAAATACACTTTCGGGAGGTCAGAAGCAACGAATAGCAATAGCCAGAGCAATTCTCAAAGATGCACCTGTAATCATATTTGATGAGGCGACATCGGCACTTGACAATGAGACGGAAAAATATATAAACAAAACTGTTATGTCGGTGAAAAAGGACAAGCTTATCCTTATGATAGCACACCGCCCGTCTACGATAGAGACGGCAGATTGCAGATTTGAGGTGTGAAAGTGCTTACTGACATTTAATGTGGCTAAAAAGGTGGAGTGTATACAAAAAAATACTGTTGTTCGTGAAAAACTTACTGTTTATTACAAGATGCTACAAAAAACTTGAATGTTTTGACTACAGGTGATATGTTTAATACAAATATAGTGTGTTTATCGGAAAATAAAAGGGTATTTTAGAGTATGTAATCAGAACAAACGGAGGGGTCTTTATGAGCAAAAAAATAAAATACATAGTGGCAGCAGTATTGGCAGCAGTGGTATGTGCTGCGGTGATTTTTACAATTAACAGGAAGAAGTCAGGCATAAATATGAATGTAGGTGAATTGTCGGGTGATGAGCAGAATTATTGGAATCCTGATATTCACAGCATTTCAAAGGCGGAAAACGGATATTATTACCTGCATTATGACGGAAAGAACCTTTTAGTGAAATATTTTGACGGGTCATCAAAAAGGTCTGTTCCGGTATGTGCGAAAGCAGAGTGCAGTCATAATTCAAAAACGTGTAATGCGTGGCTGGATACCGATGAATATCTGAGTTCTCCGATTTATTATTACAAAAATAATATATATGTTGTACGTGTGGAAGGTGGAATGGCTAAACTTGTAAGTATTAAGGCTGACGGAAGCGACAGAAAAGATGTTGCCAATTTGTTTGCAAATGACAGGATAACGTCAATTTCTATGGTGTTTCATAACGGATATGTATATGCGTACGACCATATAGGTCATATAGGAAGCTCTGAAAGCGGTAAAGAGATAATTAAAAAAATAAATATTTCAGATGGAAGTTCACAGGATATAGTCGAATATGAGGGTGAAAACAGTGCTGTGATGGGAGCGAGAAGTTACGGAGATAAACTTTTTTACAAAATTTTTCAGTATTCCATAAATAAGCAGACATTAAAAGCCAATATGAATTTTCAGCTTTATTATTATGATTATACCGACGGTGAGAATAAAAAAGTTTCGGATATGAATATATGTGATTTCTGTGTCGATGCTGACAACGGAATGTTATATTATTTTGTTGTTGGAAAGGGATTGTATTCTCAGTCGCTTGACGGACAGAATAATAAACTCATATACAAGGCGTCCGAAAATATGGTATCTGCGGTAATGTCATATGATGGCAGATATATTTATATGAGTAACGGTGGAATGGGAAGTACGACGGATTTATCTAAGACCGTTGAACGTGAAATTCAGGTTGTTGATACGACGGGAAAACAGATAGATACAATTAAGCTTGGAAATGAAATAGAGAATTTATATTTCGGCGATGAAAAATATTTATTCGGGACAAAGAGTGATAAGCTTGTTTATATAGATAAGAGCAGTCTCGGAAACGGTGCGTGTGTTTGGAAAAATGCGGAGTAGAAACTTATTATGGAAGAGTTTAAGAGGGTTTTTGGCATAAAATTTATAATGGTATTTACAGTGACGGTGCTGTTAAATATCGGTTTGTTTGTATACAGCAGTTCCGAGGGTAAAAGTATGTCCGATATAAGGCAGGAGACACATTACCGTCAATGGATAATCGGAGAACTGTCGGATATGCAGCCCGAGGAAGCTCTGGAAATTGCCAATATACAAAGTGATTCCGTAATAAAACGTAAATATGACGAATTGGAACCGGAGGAGCAGACTGTATATTCAAGGCAGTTAAACAAAATAAAAGAACAATTAGAATACATAATAAAATATCCCGAAGATATAAAAAATATACAAAATAACGCAGATACCCTGAAGAGTTTTTCGATATTTGCAGATAAAAATTCATTTACATATAACAATATTCAAAAGACGGCAAAGGATTTCAAACGGGTAGAGGGCGTACAGCTTTATCTTACCGATAATAAAGCAGTAAGCGGTTTTGTTACATATTATTATATCTATTATCTGGCATTGATACTTAATGTGTTTGTCCTGTATGAACTTTTCGGCGAACGGGAAAACGGAATGTGGTGCATTGTTCATACATCAAAAAGCGGCAGGGCAAAACTTGCGTTTAACAGGACAATGATTATTACAGCTTCTGCATTTATAATTACGGGAGTTTTGTTTTTTACAACATTTTTGACATCGTTTATATTATACAAAACGGCGTCAATTAATGCACCGATTCAGAATATTGAAAGCTTTTCGAGATTTTCATTGCCGATGAGTCAGCTTGAATATATAATATATGATTTTTTATATAGTTTTTGTGCAGTGCTTACGCTGACAGCGATTGTATGGATGGCATTTGTTTTTATAAGGCACCGCAATATAGCGGTTACGGTAATTGCGGTATTTATGGGTGTGGAAATGTTTTTGTATCAAAAAATACAGTCACAGAGCGTATATGGCATTTTTAAGCAGATTAATCTTATAAGACTGTTAAAGGTTAATGATATAATAAGCACGTATGCCAATCGCGGCAAAGGAACATTTGTGGTTTCCGAATCAAATATAATGCTGACAGTTACGACGGTGCTTTTTATTGCCGCATGTGCGGGAGGAATTCTTGGAACCGTATATATGAGACCGGAACAGAAAAAATCAGTGCTTGCAAGAATTGCGGATAAAATATGGGAAATGTATCAGCATTTATTGTCGGGATTTTCGATTACGGCAAAGGAATTCCATAAACTGCTTATAACAGGCAGAGGATTGATTGTTATAGGCGTGCTGGCGATTTTGGCGGTTTATTTTGTGAGATACGGACAAATGACATTTTCTGACAGCACAAAAGAACTTGATAATATCTATATTACCAATGGCGGAAAAGAATATCATTATATAACCGATATGGTTAATGAAAGATTAAATGATTATCAGAGTGCGGTTAAAGATGCACAAGATTGTATGGTCCGTTACAATGCAGGAGAAGCAACGCTTGAGGAGGTTACAGAGAGCTCATCAACAGTTTCGTTATATGCGGTTAAACTTGGCAGGGTATCAGAATACATGAAAAAACAGGAGTATTTGCAGGAAATTAACGAAAAATACGGAGTAGACGGCTACATGATTTCGGACAGAGGCTATGAGGAGATTTTTGGAAAATATTCGATTATAAGGGAGGCTGTACTGTTTTTGGCACTTGCTGCCTCAATAATTCTTATAGTTGCTGAAAATATTGTGCTTGAATACAGAACGGGAATGAATTATATAATAAATGCCTCAAGGCACGGAAGATGCTGGATACAGATACACAGAGCTTTAACGGGTGTTATGCTTACAATAATTCTGTTTTGCTTTATATACGGCATGGATATGTATACTATGTATACAATGTATGGTATGCCGTACCTTGAAGCTCCGCTTATGAGTCTTACTTTCATGGAGGGGTGTAATCCGTCTTTTACAATAGGGCAATGGATTATAATTCGTCTTGTAAAAAGATTTGTTGTGATTCTTCAAATATATATTGCCACATATGCCATAACAAATGTTGTTATGCGAAAGATGACAGGCGGAAAGTAACATGTCATGAATTATTCTTGCCAATATACAAATCGGCGAGTATAATTAATTAAGAAAAAATTAATAAAATGTTAATAAACAAAGGAGCAAAACAAAATGAAAAGACGATGTATGGGGATTTTTCTTGTTCTGTGTATGACATTAAGCTTGTTGCCAGCAACGGCTTCTGCCACAGAAAACGGCGTTGCGATTAACGAAACAAATTTTCCGGACGCCTTGTTCAGGGAGAAAGTTGCGGAATATGATAAAAATAACGATGGCGTTTTAAGTGACACAGAAATATCAAATATTAGGAGTATTTCAATAAACGGGGACTCATCGAAAGGCGGAGATGTAACTGACCTGAAAGGAATTGAGTATTTTACTTCATTGACAAGGCTTCAATGCGGTCATAATAAAATTTCAAAGCTTGATGTTAGTAAAAATACAGCATTGACAGAGCTTTACTGCCCAAATAACGAGCTTACGGAATTGGATTTGGGTAACAATACAGCTCTTGGTCAACTTACCGTAACAAATAACCAACTGAAAGAATTGGATATAAGTAAAGATACAGCTCTTACTTATCTTGCTTGTGCAAACAATCAATTAAAGGAATTGAATGTAAGCAAAAACACAGCCCTTACAGAACTTAGCTGTTCGTATAATCAACTGACAGAGTTGAATGTAAATAACAATACAGCTCTTACAAGGATTGACTGCGGAAGTAATCAGTTGTCTGAATTAGATGTAAGTAAAAACACAGCACTTACTTATCTTAGCTGCGGAAGCAATGAAGGCAACAAACTTACAAAACTTGATGTAAGCAATAACACAGAGCTTACGTATCTTGAGTTTTGGCACAATGAGATTACATCTATAGATTTAAGTAAAAATACGGCATTAAAAAATCTTTCTTGTTATGAAAACAAATTGACAGAATTAGATTTAAGTAAAAATACAGCTCTTACTAATCTTTTGTGTGGTGATAATGAATTAACTTCATTGGATTTAAGTAAAAATACGGCATTAAAAAGCCTTGAGTGTTTTTCCAATAAGTTGACAGCATTGGATTTGAGCAATAATACAAACCTTGAGGTGCTTCGTTGTAACGATAATAAGCTTACATCGTTAGATTTAAGTAATAATACTTTAATAAATGGTTTTAGCGGTAAGTATAATATTTATAATATTACAGCCGATTCTGACCGTAGAATCAATCTTTCTGATTTGCCGGGAAGCTTTGATGTGAGCAAAGCAAGCAACTGGAAAGGCGGAACGGTAAGCGGTAATGTATTAACCGTTAATGAAAATGCAAAATTTGTTACTTATACTTATGACTGCGGCAGCGGTCAGTCAGTTGATTTTAATTTGAGGGTAACAGTTGATGAAGCTCCTGCTCATACACATACATACGGTGAGTGGAACAATGACGAAACAAATCACTGGCATGAATGTAGTGATGCTTCATGTACTGATAAGAGCGGAAGTGTAAAAGATTTGGCAGAGCATACTTTTGAATGGAAAGTTGACAAAGAAGCAACTGAAACAGCAACAGGACTTAAACATGAGGAGTGTTCGGTTTGCGGTTACAAACGCAATGAGAATACTGTAATTGAGAAAATTGAGAAAATTCCTGCTGACATCTCGAATAATACTCCTGCTCCTGTACAGACAGTTCCGGAAACAGGTGACAACAGCAATCTTATATTCTGGCTTGCTGTTATGTTTATAAGTGCCGGTTCACTTGTCGGTGCAACAGTTGTTTGCAAAGAGAAAATGTATTGAAACCCTAAAAGTTTATAACTAAAAGTTAAGGCACAGCCGACAGAAGTTTTTCTGTAAGCTGTGCCTTTGTTTTCAATGAATTAATATATTTAATATCAATGATTAATAATACATAGATATGCCACCTGATGTATCAATGAAAGCAATAACATAAAATATGATTGTTAAGATTCCGAGGATAAGACCTACCAGAAGAGCAATCTTACATCTTTTGAGCTGTTTTTCATAATCATCGAAGTTTCCGATTTTGAAAGCGTTGTTACCCATGATAATAAATATTATTCCGAGTACACCACATATTTTATTTAAAAATACGGCACACAATATACTCAGAGTAAGCCATGTGCCAAAAGATGGTGCATTCTGGCTTGATGGATATGGCGGACGGTTATATCCGTTATTATATTGATTATATCCGTTGTTATATTGGTTTCCGTACTGATTATTGTAGTTATTATAGCCATTGTTTCCATAACCACTATTGTAACCATTATTGTAACCATTGTTGTAGCTGTTGCCGTTATTATAACCATTGTTGTTGCCGTAGCCGTTATTATAGCCGTTATTGTAACCATTGCTGTTGCTGTAGCCGTTATTATAGCCATTATTGTAGCCGTTGTTATTACCATAGCTGTTATAGCCATTATTGTAACCGGAATTGCCATTGTTGTTATAATAATTATTATATCCGTTGCCATAATTGTTGTTATTGGAATTATTGCTGCCGGAATTGTTATTGTAATAATTGTTGTCAGAAGAATTATTGCCGTCAGAATTATCGGATGTTGAACTATTGTTTGAATAGTCATCTGATGGTCTGTAATTGGCATCATATGTATCATTATAGCTGCCGTAAGTTCCGTTGCCGGAAGCATTATTACTATTATTCTGATTATTATTCTGGTTGTTGCCTGAATTATCATTAAAAGGATCTGGTGTATAGTTATCCATGAAACTCCTCCATTTCTGTATGATTCATACTATACTTAGAGTATAATAAATATAAGCTGTTACGTCAAGTTAAAATTTATTACTAAAAAGTAAAATAAAAATAGCATTTGCATGTAAATTGTTAAAACAAATAAAAAAATAAGTTTGTAAATTTTATGATTGTATGATATACTCATAATAATATTAATATGTTGATGACATAAAATGTCGAAAAGATAAGGAAGGTGTTTTTATGAAATATTCTAATGTAGTAGTTGCCGGTGGTGGGGTGCTGGGAAGCCAGATTGCATTTCAGGCAGCATATTGTGGTTTTAACGTAACTATATGGTTAAGAAGTGAGGGGTCTATTGGTCGTACACAGCCAAAGATTGATAATCTTAAAAAGACATATACAGAAGCAATTGAGAAGATGGCAGACGATAAAAATGCGTGGTGTGCAGGTCTTGCTGATGAAGATTCATTTGATAAGGTAGAGTGTCTTAAAAAAGTCGAAGCTGCTTATGATGGCATAAAACTTGAACTTGATATGGCAAAAGCGGTTAAAGATGCTGACCTTGTAATTGAGTCAATGGCAGAAAACGAAAAAGATAAGATTGCGTTTTATGAGAAGCTTGCCTCGCTTCTTCCTGAAAAGACGGTCGTTGTGACTAATTCATCAACACTTCTCCCGTCAATGTTTGTAAAGTATACAGGAAGACCTGATAAGTATTTATCGCTTCATTTTGCTAATTCAATATGGAAGAATAACACGGCAGAAGTAATGACACAGCCTCAGACAGATATGAAGTATTTTGATGAGGTTATGCAGTTTGCTAATGATATAAGAATGATTGGACTTCCGGTAAGGAAGGAAAAGAGTGGATATCTGCTTAATTCAATGCTTGTTCCATTTCTTTTAAGCGGACTTGATTTGTATGCGTCAGGCATATCTGACCCTGAGAGCATTGATATAGCGTGGACAAGAGGAACAGGAGCACCTAAAGGACCATTCCAGATATTTGATACAGTAGGACTTAACACTGCATATAATATTGTTCATCAGTATCACAGTGTTCCGGGAATATTTTCACCATTATTAAAGAAGATGATGATGCCATATAATTTTAAGAAGATGGAAGAAATTCTTAAAAAATACATAGATGAAGGCAAGCTTGGAATGTCAACAGGTGAAGGATTTTACAAATATAAATAAATATATTATTCTATAGATAATCAAAAGGAGGCTTGTCAACAGATGATTGGCCTCCTGAATTATTTATACAGGAGAGATTAGATGAAATTAGATGTTTTGGGGCTTATCGGTGCATGCTCATATGCATTGGACTGTGTTGAGGCAGAATTAGTTCATGTGACGAATAAACATGCAAAGCGTGTGGCATATATGAGCGTATGCACGGCAATGCAGATGGGAATTACAGGCAGAAAACTGCAGGACCTGGCTGTGTG
>OFSD01002788.1_pt1 | contig 10776 bp, 7 predicted proteins | sample 1543191 | NCBI WGS metagenome assembly OFSD01 (sample SAMN04209221, study PRJEB22552) | human gut metagenome | biome: gut; material: feces | host: Homo sapiens | place: USA: Oklahoma
ATCGTGCTGGATGTGGATCTGAGTGGCGTGAAGATCAAGGGGATGCTGCCGGAGCGGAAGGAATAGATTGTAGAAAAGAGGGGAAGAACATGAAATACCTTGCACACATTGATGGGGACAGAGAGCAATCAGTAAAAGAACATTTACAGGGAACCGCAGAGCTTGCAGAAAAATTTGCTGCAAAATTCAGGAAAGCGGACTGGGGATATTGTTGTGGGATGTTACATGACATTGGAAAATATTCCGCGGAATTTCAAAAGAAGATCAAAGAAAATCTGGATATCCGGGTGGATCATTCCACTGCCGGGGCGAAGGTCTGCGAAAATTTAGATGGCTGCTATTGGCTTCTGACTTACTGCATAGCAGGGCATCATGCAGGGTTGCCGGATCTGGGACGAGAGGGATTGCCGTCCTCTTTGCTGGGGAGACTTAAGAAAAGGTTGTGCGATTACAGTGCGTATGAAAAGGAAATAGAAATCCCTCAAATTACCACACCACCCATTGCCATGAATCCGGAAAAGGATCCAAACTTTGCGCTGAGTGTATTTATTCGCATGCTGTATTCCTGCCTGGTGGATGCCGATTTTCTGGATACAGAACAGTTTATGAACAACGGAACGGTTCAAAGGGATTCCGGAGAGAACATGGATGTTCTTTTGGAAAAATTGCAAAATTACATAGCAAAATGGCTTATAAATCGGAATGATACTACGATTGATGGAAGACGATCTGAAATTCTCCGGAACTGTCTGGAAATGGGAAAGTCCTCCAAAGGATTGTTTCAGCTTACGGTACCCACCGGTGGTGGCAAAACTGTGGCTTCTCTGGCATTTGCGTTGCAGCATGCGGTGGAGAACCATATGGACCGTGTGATTTATGTGATTCCCTATACCAGTATTATCGAGCAGAATGCGCAGGTGTTCAGGGAAATCCTGGGTAGTGAAAATGTGTTGGAAAATCACAGCAATGTAGACTATGAGAGCTCGGAAGAGTTCAAACCCATGCAGTTGGCGGCGGAAAACTGGGATAAACCGGTGGTGGTTACCACAAATGTCCAGTTTTTTGAATCCCTGTATGCCAATAAGTCCTCCAAATGCAGGAAATTACATAATATAGTAAACAGTGTCATCATATTCGATGAAGCGCAGATGCTTCCTGCGAATTATTTGAAACCGTGCATGGCAATGATAGAGGAACTGTTGCAACAATATGGCACGAGTATCGTGCTGTGTACGGCGACACAACCGGCATTACAGCAGTTTCTGCCTGAAAAGTATGTTGCCCGGGAATTATGCCCACGGAGAGAGGAACAATTTCGATTTTTTGAAAGGGTAACCTATCAGAATATTGATACCATCACGGAAGAGGAAATGGCGGAGAAACTACAGCAGGAGTGGCATGCACTGTGTATCGTGAACACGCGAAAAAGAGCACAGCGGCTTTACGAACGGCTGCAGGGAGAGGGCGTTTATCATTTATCAACCACCATGTATCCGGCGCATAGAAGACGAGTGCTTGCGGAGATTAGAGAACGTTTGGATGACAAAAAAGGAAAAAAATGTATCGTCATTTCGACCAGTCTCGTGGAAGCCGGAGTGGATCTGGATTTTACTTCGGTATATCGGGAACTAGCCGGTGTGGATTCCATTATTCAGGCAGCAGGACGTTGTAATCGAAATGATAAAAGAGGAAAGGAAGAGAGCATTGTCCGCATCTTCCAGTGGGAAGACAAGGAAAGGGTATCCGGACAGCGGCAGCAGATCGACACGACGAAAAATCTGCTGGCGGAGGGCAGAGATATTACTGCACTGGATAATATCACAGAATATTTTCGGAGACTATATCGCATCAAGGGCGAAAGCCTGGATATAAAGAAAATATTGGACAAGTTCAAGGACGGAAATTATCAATTTGCAACAGTAGCCGGAGAATTTAATCTGATTGAGGAAAATACAGTTACGGTATATATCAACAGAGAACCGGAAGCGGAGGCTCTTTTGCAGGAAATTCGGCAGCAGGGACTGACAAAGAGCCGTATGCGAAAAGCAGGGCAATATTGTGTAAGTGTTCGGAAAAAAGGGGAATATGAGAAACGGAATATGTTGTTTGAAGAAATGCGTGATGCGGGGATGGTAGAAGCGGTAGACCCGGATGCGCAGGATTTTTATGTGCTGACGCAGGAGGAACAATACCGGGAAGACACCGGATTGAAACTGGAAGTGGAATTGGGCGGAATGATGATGGTTTAATATTGCAGGAAATGGAAGTGGCGGTACACGATGGAAAAGTGTACCGCTACTCTTGTAAGTTAATGAAAATTACAATTATTTCAATCCACAGGATATACCTGACATTGAAAGTATAACATATAATTCAAAAAAATCTAATAGTTTTAGCGATAATTTCAATTGAAATTATCATTACGAATAAAAATAAGCATTGCAAATATATTAGACTTGTAGTATAGTGAATTTGTCAGATAAATACAGATAAACTAAAATATTGTCATATCATATCTGCGAAAAGACAGTATTTTACAAAGGGGGTATTATTGTCAGACAGAAAATAGTACTACAAAGGAACAGTAAACGGGAACAGCGCTTTAATTGTGGAAAGAAGGTGGAATAAATGGGAGTCGGAGTAAAAGTAAATGTATGGGGAGACTATGCATTGTTTTCGAGACCCGAACTCAAAGTTGAACGCTACAGCTATGACATCATCACGCCCTCAGCGGCACGCGGTATTTTGGAAGCCATTTACTGGCATCCGGGAATGCGGTGGATCATCGACAAAATCTATGTCAAAAACCCTATCCAATTTACAAGTGTACGACGAAATGAAGTAAAAAGCAAGATCCTGGCAAGCAATGTATTGCAGGCATACAACGGTGCAGACAAAACATTGTATATTAGTACGAAGGAGGACATTGTACAGAGAGCATCACAGCTGCTCTGCAATGTAAGCTACACCATCGAAGCTCATTTTGAAATGACAGAGAAAGCCAACGCTTCTGATAATCCCGGAAAATTTAAGGACATTATCATGAGACGGCTGCGTAAAGGAGAATTTTATTATATGCCATACTTCGGTTGTAGAGAATTCTCGGCGCATTTTGCTCTCTGCGAGGAAGAAGAAATTCATACCGCCTATGATGTAGTAGAAGAAAAAGATCTTGGCATCATGCTGTTTGACATGGATTACAGTGATCCGGAAAATATCCAGCCTATGTTTTTCCGGGCAATAATGCGTCACGGCGTGGTGGATCTGAGAGATTGCGAGGTGCTGCGATGATACTACAGGCACTGGTAAAATACTATGAAAATCTGGCAGAACAGGGGAAAGTATCCAGGTTGGGATGGTGCCATGCGAAAGTGTCCTATGAAATCAATTTGTCTTCGGAGGGGGATATCATAGGTATTACTTCCCGAAAAATAGCGGATATGCGTGGTAAGAAAGTAGTCTGGGTACCGGCAAATCTCGTCGTGCCGGAGATGGTGACCAGATCTTCCGGTGTGGCAGCTAATTTTCTGTGCGACAATTCCAAGTATATGCTGGGTATTGACGCAGATGGAACGAACTCACGTGTAGTGGATTGCTTCCAGGCGACGAAAGAAAAGCATGGACAGATTCTGCAATCTGCACAGGGAAAAACAGCCCGGGCAATTTTAGCCTATTTTGAAAAATGGGATCCGCAGAAAGCATCAGAACATCCTGTGATTCGGGAAAACTGGGAAGAATTGACAGAAGGCGGCAATCTTATTTTCTCTGTGGAAGGGCAGGAAGCACAGGAAGATCCGGAGATTCGAGACTGTTGGGAAAACTATCGGGCGCGGAATGGTGGAGAAGATAACGGCATTTGCCTGGTTACCGGTAAAAAAGCCGAGATATCACGAATCCATAAAGCAATCAAAGGGGTACCCGGGGCACAGTCCAGCGGAGCGGCGCTGGTATCATTCAATGCACTGTCATTTGAGTCTTATGGAAAGGAACAGAGTTATAATGCGCCGGTGGGAAAATATGCGGAATTTGCATATACCACGGCACTGAATTATCTGCTGTCCCAGCGGGATTACACCTTTTCCCTGGGGGATTCCATGATCGTGTACTGGGCAGAAAGCGGTAAAGAGCAGTATCAGAAGTGTTTTCTGAATATGTTTAAACCCACGAAAGATAATCAGAAAAAACTGAAGGACATTTTCGATAGCCTGAAAGAAGGCACCAGGGTTTACTTAGAAGATGCGGAGATGGATCCGAAACAGAATTTTTACATACTGGCGCTGGCACCAAATGCAGCACGATTGTCGGTCCGTTTTTTCTATGTAAATTCGTTTGGGAAAATCATACAGAATATAGCAGACCATTATGAGCGGCTCAAGATTGTAAAACCGGCATGGGAAGAACAGGATTATCTGGGGATTCGTGACATGCTGAATGAAACCGTGAATCAGAAATCAAAAGATAAGACACCGGTTCCGAACATGGCAGCCCTTGTATTGCAGGCGATTCTGTCGGGCGGACGATATCCGGCAAGTCTGTATACCTACACACTGATCCGCATTCGGGCAGAGTGCGGTAACGTGAACTGGAAACGTGCTGCTATCATCAAAGCATTTTTGATCAAAAATTATAATTGTATGAAAGGAGAAAATCTCATGGGATTGAACGAAGACCGCAATGATATAGCCTATGTATTGGGAAGATTGTTTTCCGTATTGGAAAGCATACAAAAAGAAGCAAACCCGACAATCACTACGACAATTCATGACCGCTACTTTAATTCCGCATGTGCTACGCCGGCAGTTATTTTCCCGGTGTTGCTCAAACTGAAAAACAGCCATATGAAAAAGTTGGAACGGGATAAAGGCGGAGCGAAAGTCTATTACGAAAAAGAAGTTGGGAAAATTATGGGCAAATTTGACGATTTCCCGAAACGCTTATCCCTGGAACAGCAGGGGCAGTTTGCACTTGGCTACTATCATCAACAGCAGGAAAAATATAAAAAAGGGGAGGACAAATAAATGAGTGAAGCTATTAAAAACAGATATGAGTTCGTAGTATTATTTGATGTGGAGAACGGTAATCCCAATGGAGATCCTGATGCGGGCAATATGCCAAGAGTCGATCCAGAGAGCGGACTGGGCTTGGTAACGGATGTCTGCCTGAAACGTAAGATCCGCAATTATGTCGAGACCGTAAAAGAGGATGCTCAGGGATATAAGATTTACATCAAAGAAGATGTACCCTTAAATCGCAGTGACAGAGAAGCCTGTGCGGATATGGGAATCACCGAAACGGATGATAAAAAGGTGACAGAGGAACTTAAAAAGTTAAAGAAAAATGATCCCGGTGTAGATCTTAAATTGAAGGATTATATGTGCCGGAATTTCTATGATATCCGTACGTTTGGTGCCGTAATGACTACTTTTGTAAAAGCATCGTTGAACTGCGGTCAGGTGAGAGGACCCGTGCAGATTGGATTTGCCAGAAGTATCGATCCGATCATCAGCCAAGAAGTAACTATCACCAGAGTTGCCATCACCACAGAAAAGGACGCGGAAAACAAGAATACGGAAATGGGTAGAAAGACCATCGTTCCTTATGGACTGTACCGGGCAGAAGGCTATATTTCCGCAAATCTGGCGCGGAAAGTAACCGGATTTTCCGAAGACGATTTGGAATTGCTATGGGAAGCAATTCTTAACATGTTCGAGGTAGACCATTCTGCAGCGAGAGGCAATATGGCAGTGCGGGAACTGATTGTATTCAAGCATAGCAAAGAACTGGGAGACTGCCCGGCTTATAAATTGTTCGATGCCGTAGAAGTAAAGAGAAACGAGGGCGTGGAATATCCCAGAAAATATCAGGACTATACGGTTACCGTTCACGAGGAACAGATTCCTGATTCCGTGGAAGTAAGAAGGATGAATTAATGGAATATGCAGAAGATGATTATCTCATGATATCAGGGATCCAGCATTTCAGATTCTGCAAAAGACAGTGGGCGCTGATCCATATAGAGCAACAGTGGGCTGAAAATGAACATACGGTAATCGGTGAATTAATGCATAAGAAAGCACATGATCCATATCTTACCGAAAAAAGAAGAGACACAATCATAGCGAGAGCATTACCCGTGGCGTCCAGAGAAATGGGCGTCACGGGTGAGTGTGATGTGGTGGAATTTCACAGATGTGAGGATGGAATCCGTCTGCATGGGCACAGGGGCAATTTTTCGGTATATCCGATCGAATACAAAAAGGGAAAACCGAAGATCACAGAGGAAGACAAATTACAATTAGCTGCGCAGGCAATGTGCCTGGAAGAAATGTTTTCCACACAGATTCCGGAAGGTGCACTGTTTTACGGAGAGACAAAACGGAGGGAAATCGTGGAGATCACGGAAGAACTTCGCAGCAAAGTGCGTGAGATGTTTCAAGAAATGCATCAATATTATGAACGGCGGTATACACCGAAAGTAAAGATGGGAAAGCACTGTACTTCCTGCTCTTTAAAGGAGATTTGCATGCCAAGACTTGCAAAAACCGGTTCTGTGAAAAACTATATGGATCAGGTACTTATGGAGGAAAACGTATGAAAAAATTATTGAATACGTTATATGTTACTTCCGAAAACAGTTATCTTGCTCTGGATGGTGAAAATATTGTAATTTATGATGACAAGAAAGAATTGGGCAGAGTTCCGCTGCATAATCTTGAGGGAATTGTATCATTCGGATATCGGGGAACCAGCCCGGCACTTATGGGTGCCTGTGCAGAACGAAATATTTCTCTGTGTTACATGACTCCCCAGGGAAAATTCCTGGCACGGGTCACCGGGAAAGTGTGGGGGAACGTGATTCTGCGGGAACAACAGTATGCCAGCAGCAAAGATGAACAGGTGGGATTGGAGATTGCTCAAAATTGTATCCTTGGAAAAGTACATAATGCCAGGTGGGTTCTGGAGCGGGCAGTCAGAGATCATAGTATGCAGATTGATGCAGAGCGGGTAAAAAAGGCATCTGAAATGCTGAAAAATTCTCTGATGTTGATTCAGAATAGCACATCCAGGGACGAACTCAGGGGATATGAAGGAGAGGCAGCCAGTATTTATTTTAGCGTGTTTGACGAATTGATTCTGCAGCAGAAAAAAGATTTTACATTTCAAGGCAGGAATAAAAGACCGCCCATCGATAAAATGAATGCAATGATGTCTTTTGTGTATACATTACTGACAAATATGGAAGCATCTGCACTGGAGTGCGTAGGGTTAGATCCCTGCGTGGGATATCTGCACACAGAGCGTCCGGGTAGAGCATCGCTGGCACTGGATATGATGGAGGAACTAAGATCCGTGCTGGCGGATCGCTTTGTGCTGTCGTTGGTAAATAAGCGGATGATCACAGCTAAAAATTTTACCCAAAAAGAAAACGGCGCGGTTCTTCTGGATGATGATGGACGAAAGGTAATACTGACGGAGTGGCAGAATCGTAAAAAAGAAACCATAACGCATCCCTATTTGCAGGAAAAAGTGGAATGGGGTATGGTTCCTTATGTACAGGCAATGCTGTTGGCACGATTCCTGCGTGGCGACTTGGACGGTTATCCTGCATTCCTGTGGAAGTGAGGTGCGATATGTTAGTATTGATCACATACGATGTCAACACAGAAAATGCAGCCGGCAAAGCAAGGCTGCGAAAAGTGGCAAAGCAATGCGTCAACTATGGCAGAAGAGTTCAGAATTCCGTATTTGAGTGCATTTTGGATAATGCACAGAGCATTGCGTTGAAGGCAACACTTGAGGATATTATTGATACAGAAAAGGACAGTCTTCGATTCTACTATCTGGGCAATAAATATCAGACCAAGATTGAACATATCGGGGTAGACAGAGGAATCGCCCCGGATCAGACACTGATTTTGTAACTGATGCGAAAGCCAAGCATACATAAAATGCCTGGTGGATTCGCACCTTATAAATTATGCGATTTGTTGAAATAACATACAAAGATATTTTTAATTAAAATAATTTGTTGTTAAGATTAAATATTTTAGACAATTTTTGCTGAGAGAAAAGAGAACTTTTTGGCGAAAATTGCTGTCGCTCCCCTCGTGGGAGCGAGGATTGAAATCAGCACGACACCCTTTAACTCTGCGGGCGGTTACTGTCGCTCCCCTCGTGGGAGCGAGGATTGAAATTACCTTATCAACTATTGCGTAGTTCCCTCGTATGTCGCTCCCCTCGTGGGAGCGAGGATTGAAATTGCGTAATGGCACAGAGAATACACTGAACGCGATCGTCGCTCCCCTCGTGGGAGCGAGGATTGAAATGGTAAAGTCGTTAAAACTGTTAAACCGCCAGTGCAGTCGCTCCCCTCGTGGGAGCGAGGATTGAAATCGCTCGATATGGTGCGGCTGTTGGGTGTATAGTGTCGCTCCCCTCGTGGGAGCGAGGATTGAAATTCTGTTACGGTTGATTGTCTCATAAGCGTTGGCGTCGCTCCCCTCGTGGGAGCGAGGATTGAAATTGCCTTATGTGCTGGGTCTGCTGACCGACGAGGAGTCGCTCCCCTCGTGGGAGCGAGGATTGAAATGTGCCTTGCGTACCGTCAGGGGTAATCCCAGCTAGTCGCTCCCCTCGTGGGAGCGAGGATTGAAATAAAGATGTTTTTAGTGAGTTTAATATTGATTGGGTCGCTCCCCTCGTGGGAGCGAGGATTGAAATTATAAGATTGTCTGTCTCGTATTCGATTGGTTTGGTCGCTCCCCTCGTGGGAGCGAGGATTGAAATTGCTTGAATAATGCACAAATTTACATGGAAAAAAGTCGCTCCCCTCGTGGGAGCGAGGATTGAAATGCCCTTTACACAAGTATATTGTTATCTGCCTTTTGTCGCTCCCCTCGTGGGAGCGAGGATTGAAATATAAGATTAACGTCTATGCACCGATCAATCTGTGTCGCTCCCCTCGTGGGAGCGAGGATTGAAATTCTTTTTCATCATCCCAAAATACCGATTGCCTTAGTCGCTCCCCTCGTGGGAGCGAGGATTGAAATTTTGTCACACCCACTGACTATCTATTCGCAGATTGTCGCTCCCCTCGTGGGAGCGAGGATTGAAATCTGCAACATCGACCGCTGCAATATGCAAATACTGGTCGCTCCCCTCGTGGGAGCGAGGATTGAAATCCGTATCTGTAAGGCAAATGCTACCGTTGCTACGTCGCTCCCCTCGTGGGAGCGAGGATTGAAATATTAGTTTATAAATGGTACAGAGATTTATATTTGTCGCTCCCCTCGTGGGAGCGAGGATTGAAATCACTGCACTGCTGGCAGTAGTGTTCCGCCTCCTTTGTCGCTCCCCTCGTGGGAGCGAGGATTGAAATTTTGTGTCTGCGGTACTAAGAGGTGCAGAAGTAAGTCGCTCCCCTCGTGGGAGCGAGGATTGAAATAATAAGGTCGATTTACCATCTGAGTTACCGCCACAGTCGCTCCCCTCGTGGGAGCGAGGATTGAAATTTCTAAGAAACATCCTGTCAATGCCATGCCTCCAGTCGCTCCCCTCGTGGGAGCGAGGATTGAAATTACTCTGACGAGACTGGATTTATTGCAGTCCATGGTCGCTCCCCTCGTGGGAGCGAGGATTGAAATAGGAACTTTGCCATAGAACAGCACACCTTTTGGTCGCTCCCCTCGTGGGAGCGAGGATTGAAATCCCGTATCTGAATGAGATATGGAACGAAGTGTTTGTCGCTCCCCTCGTGGGAGCGAGGATTGAAATTCAAGATGTACCGGAACAAACTCAATTTCTACGAGTCGCTCCCCTCGTGGGAGCGAGGATTGAAATAGTTTTTAAAATATCGTGCTGATAATCTAAATCGCGTCGCTCCCCTCGTGGGAGCGAGGATTGAAATTCCAAGCACTTAAAGCCTGTTTAGATATCCCTGTGTCGCTCCCCTCGTGGGAGCGAGGATTGAAATATGCGGACTTTCTACCGCTTACAACTTTCGCCGTGTCGCTCCCCTCGTGGGAGCGAGGATTGAAATAAAGTACGATTTTACAAAAGCTGGTGTTTTAGCTTGTCGCTCCCCTCGTGGGAGCGAGGATTGAAATCCATTGCACCAGCATTGCTACCCAGCGAACCCGAGTCGCTCCCCTCGTGGGAGCGAGGATTGAAATATGTTGTCGGTATTCCGGCCAAAGCTGTTTGGGGTCGCTCCCCTCGTGGGAGCGAGGATTGAAATAATCTTGTGCTTAAGCTCACATTTTTCCGCGTATAGGTCGCTCCCCTCGTGGGAGCGAGGATTGAAATATTTGCATAATGAGCAGCAATTCTCAACTCCAGCGTCGCTCCCCTCGTGGGAGCGTGGATTGAAATTACAATTCCGTGAGTGGCATTGATCTTGCTGTTGTCGCTCCCCTCGTGGGAGCGTGGATTGAAATCATACAACTGAGCCGGATAGAACCTCATATTCAGTCGCTCCCCTCGTGGGAGCGTGGATTGAAATCGCACGATTTAGCGTCGGCTAACGTAATAGTGCGTCGCTCCCCTCGTGGGAGCGTGGATTGAAATTGCGTATGTATCTGTAATGCCTAGTGTATAAGTTGTCGCTCCCCTCGTGGGAGCGTGGATTGAAATGTCTTCGTCAACGGGCTTCTTCTTTGCAGGCTTCGTCGCTCCCCTCGTGGGAGCGTGGATTGAAATAGCAGTGAGAGCAGATCCGGAGTATGTTTCCCGGAAGTCGCTCCCCTCGTGGGAGCGTGGATTGAAATAATTTGCCAG
>OFSD01002790.1_pt1 | contig 10771 bp, 9 predicted proteins | sample 1543191 | NCBI WGS metagenome assembly OFSD01 (sample SAMN04209221, study PRJEB22552) | human gut metagenome | biome: gut; material: feces | host: Homo sapiens | place: USA: Oklahoma
GAAAATCGCCGCCGCAATCTACGAATACCAAGCAGACTGCGACGGCGAATGGGGCCAGATTTCATTTGATTTTGAGAACGGCACATCAGAAATAGTCCGACTTGCCGATTGGGATACAATGAAAACAAACCGCTTTGCGAACAAGGCAATAGCCTACCTTCTAAACTGCGAAAACGAGAAGTTGCCAAAGGAAACGATAGTAGCGTTTGAACTATAAAAGGAAATTGACGAGGAACGAGAATGAAAACAATCGCAATCATAGATGATGATATTCATATTGGAGATATGCTGAGAGAAGTGCTGGTGCAAGAGGGCTATTCTGTTCTTCGTGCATACTCCGGCACAGAAGCGTTATATCTTCTTTCACAAAACAAGCCCGATTTGGTGCTGCTGGATCTGATGTTGCCGGGATTGTCTGGCGAGGAAGTTCTGCCCCACATTGAGAACATTCCTGTTATCGTTCTCAGCGCAAAAGTAGATGTGCAAGACAAGGTAAATCTTCTGCTGGGCGGTGCGGCAGATTACATGACCAAGCCTTTTGATACAAAGGAGCTTCTTGCCCGTATCACTGTTCAGCTCCGCAAGGCAGAACAACATGGCGAAACCAAATCTCTTTCCGTTGGCGATTTGGTTTTGGATATGGTTTCCCTTTCTCTGACAGTACAGGAGCAGCCTGTGAAGCTGACCCGAACGGAGTATGCCATCTTAAAACTGCTGATGGAAAATCCCAAACAGGTAATTTCAAAGAGTGTCCTGCTTGACAGAATCAGTCTGGACACACCCGACTGCACCGAGCGTTCTTTGAAGCAGCACATCAGCAATCTTCGTAAAAAGATGCAGGATGTCAGCGGTGTAGACTATATCGAAACAGTCTGGGGAATTGGTTTCAAATTGGCAGAACAAAAAATCTTGACCAAATCTTGACGTTTTTCTTGACCACTTTCTTGACTTTTGTTTTGTAAACTTAGGTCAGCAAAGGAGGTAATACAATATGAACTATATTTTGCAAACAAACAGCCTGACAAAAAAGTATAAAAACTTTCAGGCATTGAATGGTCTTACTATGAATGTTCCCAAAGGTTCCATCTATGGCTTTGTGGGAAAGAACGGCGCTGGTAAGACAACCCTGATCCGCTTGATCTGCGGATTGCAGGAACCGACTTCCGGTAGCTTTTCTCTGTACGGCATCCGCAATGACAGCAAGGATATTATCAAATCCCGCCGTCGCATGGGTGCTGTGGTGGAAACACCGTCCATCTACATGGATATGACTGCGGAGGAAAATCTGAAGCACCAGTATCTCATTCTTGGTCTGCCATCATTTGATTGTATTCAGGAATTGTTGAAGCTGGTAGGTCTCGACAACACGGGAGAGAAAAAAGCGAAGAACTTCTCCCTCGGTATGAAGCAGCGTCTGGGCATCGCTATCGCATTAGCCGGTGATCCCGACTTTCTTGTTCTTGATGAGCCTGTAAATGGTCTCGACCCTCAGGGTATTGTGGAAATGCGAGAACTGATTTTGAAGTTGAACCGAGAAAAACAGATTACAGTTCTTATTTCCAGTCACATTCTGGATGAACTTTCCCGTCTGGCTACTCATTACGGTATCATTGATAATGGTCGCATGGTGAAGGAACTGAGTGCAGAAGAACTGGACACAGTTTGCCGCAAGTGTGTCCGCATGGAAGTGACCGATACTTCTACTCTGGCTCGTGTGCTGGATTCCATGAATCTGGAATATAAAATTATCTCCGTAACAACAGCCGATGTGTTCGCAAAGATCAATGTGACACAGCTGACCGTTGTACTGGCAAAGGAAAACTGCGAAGTGCTGTCTATGCAGGAAAAAGATGAAAGTTTGGAGAGTTATTACATCTCTCTGGTTGGAGGTGATAATAATGCGTAAACTTTTTCGAGCAGCCTTTTACCGTACAGAGAATAAAAAAATGATTCGAATAGAATTAGTGATTGCTGTATTGCTTTCCGCATTCATCATCCTCAACGGTTACTTCCAGACGAATTTGACTAATGCATACATCTATAAGCTGGTCGCCCGTTTTTTTGGATATTCACCCCTGATGGGACCATTTATCGCCGTATTTGCCGCATATTTGTGGGGAACAGACTATGAATATGGAACTCTGCGCAATAAACTAATCTGCGGACACACTCGTGAAGAAGTTTATTTTTCCAATCTTCTCCTGACCATATGTGCTGGACTGAGTACTGCACTAATCTGGTTGATAGTTAATGGGATGCTGGGTATTCCGCTACTGGGTACGGCAAGCCTGAACCTCTCTTTGGGAGAGATGGCATTTTATATTTTTTCAAGCCTTTTGATGGTCGTTGCACTCTCCAGCGTATGTTGTCTGTTGGCAAGTCTGGCGGAGAACAAAAACTCAGCGACACTTCTTTGTCTGGGAGCTGTAGCTGCAATGGTCATAATCGGGATGCTCCTTTATGATCGTTTTGCAGAACCAGAGTTATTGGATGGATGGATGTGGAGTGATACAGACCCAACTGTGCGATGGCATCCCCAAAATATCAAATTCATCGGTGGAACATTTCGTATCCTGCTGGAATTTCTTATCTGTCTGACACCTGGAGGACAAGGTGTAATTCTTTGCGAAGAAGGGGTGGAACACCTGATTTTTCTTCCATTGTGCTCTGCGTTTGTAATTTTTTCAACATCTCTTATAGGAAGTCGTTCCTTTAAGAAAAAGAACCTAAAGTAAGGAGGTAGAAAGATGTTCCCTTGGATTTTGTGTTGTATTTTGCTAATTGTTGTATTTTTTCTAATCACAAAGATTATTTTTATAGAAAAAAGTATTGATGAAATTCATACAGAATTCCAGGAACGTCTTTCCTCCGACACAAACACTCTGATTGATATTTCTTCCAGCGACCCTCATCTGAGAAAACTGGCTTCGGAGATTAATATCCAGCTTCGATTGCTCCGCAAGGAACGCCATCGTTACCAACAGGGCGATCTGGAACTGAAAGAAGCTATCACCAATATTTCCCATGACCTGAGAACTCCGCTTACGGCGATAAACGGTTATCTTGACCTATTGGAACGAGAGGAAAAAAGCGAAACGGTACACTGCTATCTTTCTCAAATCCAAAACAGAACAGATGTTTTAAAAAATCTAACCGAAGAACTATTCAGATATAGTGTGGTTACTTCTTTTCAGGAACTGAAACCAGAACGTATGGATGTTGTCCGGGCATTGGAGGAAAGTCTGCTGTCTTTCTATGCGGTCATGCAGGAAAAAGGCATCCAACCGGAAATCGAATTGCCGGAGGAACCGGTTTTCCGTGAACTGGATGCAGGTGCGGTCAACCGTATCTTTTCCAACATTATCAGCAATGCGCTGAAATACTCTGACGGCGATCTGTCCGTAGTCATGGATAAGAACGGCTGTGTTACATTCAGCAACACGGCGCACAATCTGAATTATGTGACGGTCGGCAGATTGTTTGACCGTTTCTATACAGTAGAAGCCAGTCGCAATTCAACCGGTTTGGGATTGTCCATCGCCAAGCTGCTGATTGAGCGTATGGGCGGAAGTATTGGAGCAATCTACAACAATGACAAACTGCAAATCAAGATAATCTTTGCAAAATGAAATAAAAAAGAGTTTATATGAACGGAGGTGTTTTGATTATGAAGAAATACTTGAAGGAGATACTAATACTCTTAATTCAATTATTTATGTTTTATGTATTTCCATTATTTGCAGGACCAACAGACGTTATGGGAATGATAGTTTTGCTTATTTTAGCAACATTATTGCTTTCAATTCTAATTGGCAGCATTTCAAATCTGAAAGTAAAGTACTTGTATCCAATAATCATAGCAATTACATTTGTGCCATCTGTGTTTATATACTATAACGAGACAGCATTGATACATTCGCTTTGGTATTTGGCAGTATCATCCTTTGGTTTGATAATCGGCATGGTCATTCATAAATTGATTCTTAAAAAGTAGAAAGAGCAAAACTTTCAAAGGCTACCCAGTCAAAAAGATTGGATAGCCTTTATTTATGTTTTCTAAAATTAAAGTTGAATATCTGCCTTAGCCAATAACTATGGGCTTAGAGGTTTAGTGAGCCAGGCAAATCGCTCCAATCGCCGTATCCACAGATTTATACTCTGTAACAGTTTTTCAAATAGGTTTTGGAATCTCCGTTCAATATCAAATCAGCATATCCAATCGGGTCATTGTAAATCAGATAATCCAGTTCCGACCTCTGATACATATTGTCGGCAACCTCGTTCTCAACCGCAATCGTATCAATCGCAATCATACTACCATCAAAGAATTTCAGTTCCACACAAGCGGTATCCATGTTAAACTCACAAGAAATCAATCTATCCATAAGAAACCTCCATTTTGCAGGATGTTAGATCATCCCAAAATATTTGAATGCTTCTCGGATCGCTTTCTCTTTTTCCGGTGGGCACTGTGGCTGTCTGGAATCCTCGGACTTCGGCAAATTGTAATTCTTGCCAACTTCAATCCCACATTTCCTCTTAATCTGTGAGATATAAAGATTGGATACCTTTAACCCGCTATGCTCCAGCACATAGTCTTTGATCTGGGTGTAGGTTGCCCCATCCTGAAATTCGGACATATCCATATCTTCCAAAGAGAACTCAACCCGAATCTTTTTCGAGTCGACCTCACCCTTGGAAAGCAAGACAACCGTCTCGACATGATCCGCCCTCGGGAACATGTCCACTGCGCAGGCGCGCTGGGCGGTGTAGCCGAGGTCTGCTAAGCGCTTTACGTCGCGCGCCATGGTCGCGCTGTCGCACGAGACGTACACGACACGTCCCGGCTGCATCTCGGCGATGCTCTCCACCACGTCGGCGGCCAAGCCCTTGCGCGGCGGGTCGACGGTGATGACGTCGGGGCGCAGGTTTTCGCGCGCGAGCTTTTTTGCCACATCGGACGCATCGCCGCAGAAAAACTCCGCGTTTTTAACGCCGTTGCGCGCGGCGTTTTCGCGCGCGTCGTCGATGGCCTCGGGAACGATCTCCGCACCGAGGACTTTCTTCGCGTGATCCGACAGTGCGAGCGTGATCGTGCCCGCGCCGCAGTAGAGGTCAAGCACCGTCTCCTGCCCCGTGAGGCCCGCAAATTCGATGGCTTTCGCGTAGAGCCGCTCGGCCTGTACGCGGTTGACCTGATAAAACGACGGCACACTCAGCCGGAACGTCTTGCCGCAGAGCGTATCCTCAAGCCGGTCGCTCCCCCAGAGCGTGCGGTAGCGGTCGCCAAGGATGACGTTGCCCTTTTTCGTGTTCGTGCCCAGCACGATGCCGGTGCACTTCGGGCACGCATCGCGCAGGAGCGTGACAAGCCGGTCTTCTTTCGGCAATTTATCTCCGTTCACGAGCACGCAGATCAGGCTCTCCCCCGCCGCGTTCGAGCGAATGTAGAGATGGCGGACAAGGCCGCGGCCCGTCTTTTCGTCATAGCCCGCGACGCGGCAGGACTGCATATATTCGCGCAGCGCCTCCGCCGCGGCGTCGGCCTCAGGTCTGACTAATAAGCAGTGCTCGCACTCGATGACCTCGTGCGTGCGGGCGCGGTAAAAGCCGACCGCGCCGTCCTTTGATACAGGGTACTGCGCCTTGTTGCGGTAGCGCAGCGTGTCCTGCGCGCCTAAGATCTCCTCAACCGTCACATCACTGCCGCCGATGCGGGACAAATTGTCCTGCACGCGCTGCTTTTTCAGCCGCAGCTCTTCTTCATAGCGGATGTGGCGGTACGTGCAGCCGCCGCAGCGCGGGAAGTACGGGCAGTCCGGCGTGATGCGCTCGCTCGACGGCTCGATCACCTCAAGCACTTTGGCAAAGGCGACGCTCTTGAGCGTCTTTAAGATGAGCACGCGGCACTTCTCGCCGCGCAGCGCGCCGTGGACGAACACAACGCGTCCGTCGATGCGCGCAACGCCCATGCCGCCCTCGCCATAGCCCTCGATGGTGACGGTATGCTCCTGATTTTTGGCAAGCTCCATCGTCTTCTCCTCTCAGAAAAGGTACTTCGCGCTTTTATCGCGCGAAGTACCTTTTGTTGTGTATCTCAAATCACTCGCGGAAGCGCTCGATCAGGCTGATGATCTGGCCGGTGAGCGCAGAAATGTCCTTGTTGGGTCTGCCCTTGCAGCGCTTGGCAAACTCAAGCAGCGACTCCGCTGCCGCCACGAGCTTGGCGTAGAGGTTGTCGGCGCGGGACTTCTGCGCCGTGCGCTTGCGCTCGGAAATGTAGCCCTCGCTGACCATTTCGTTCACAGCGAGGTCGTAGCACTCGGTAAACTTGGCCGCGTGCGCATGGAAGCCGAGGGAATTGAGCTCTTCGGCAAACACGGGCGCAACGTCCTCGTCGCCGTGGACGACGAACACATGCGCAGGTTTCGGGTCGAAGGCCTTGATCCACTCGACAAGGTGGTCATGGTCGGCGTGGGACGAAAGGCCCTGGAAGTTGACGATCTTCGCCTTGACGGCGATCTCCTCGCCGAAGAGCTTGACCTTTTCAACGCCATCGAGCAGCCGACGGCCCAGCGTGCCGGGCGACTGGAAGCCGACGAACACGACCGCGCTGTTCGCGCGCCAGAGGTTGTGCTTCAAATGGTGGCGGATGCGGCCGGCGTCGCACATACCGGAGGCGGAAATGATGACCTTGGGCGTCGAGTCCATGTTGAGCATCTTGGATTCCTCGCTCGACTCAACAAGGTTGAGGTTGGGGAAGGTGAACATGTGCGTGCCGTCCTTCACAAGCTCGAGCGCCTGCTCGTCAAGATAGCCGTGCAGGTCGCCGCAGAACACAGTCGTCGCCGCCTTGGCAAGGGGCGAGTCGATGTACACAGGGAAGTTCGGCGTCGACTTGACGAGCTTTTGATCCTTGATCTCGCGGATAAAGTACAAAAGCTCCTGCGTGCGGCCCACGGCGAACGACGGGATGACGACGTTGCCACCCTTGCCGAGCGTCTCGTCGATGATCTGCGCCAGCTCGTCGGTGTAGCTCCAGACCTCGGTGTGGTTGCGGTCGCCGTAGGTCGACTCCATCACGACGTAGTCGGCCTTTTTGAGAAGCTGCGGGTCGCGGATAATGGGCTGGTCGACGTTGCCGATATCGCCGGAGAAGACGATCGTCTTGTGCACGCCGTTTTCTTCCAGCTCAAGCGTGATGGACGCGGAACCGAGCAGATGGCCCGCGTCGGTGAACACCGCGCTCACACCCTCGCAGAGGTCGACCTTTTCTTTATACTCGCAGGTCGTCACGTACTTGAAGACATCCAGCGCGTCCTGCTCGGTGTAGAGCGGATCAACATGCTCGCGGCCCGCGCGCTCGCCCTTGCGGTTTTCGTACTCAGCGTCGCTCTCCTGAATGTGAGCGGAGTCGAGCAACATGATCTTCATCAAATCTGCTGTCAGGCGTGTCGTCAGGATGCGGCCGTGGAAGCCGTTTTTCACCAGCAGCGGGATACGGCCCGTGTGGTCGATGTGCGCGTGGGTGACGAGCAGAATATCGATATTGCCGGGAGCGAAAGCGAGATAACGGTTGTCGAGCTCGTCGCGGCCCTGCTGTAAGCCGCAGTCGACGAGGATCTTCTTACCGTTGATCTCCAGGCAGTGGCAGGAGCCGGTCACGCAGCGGTCGGCCCCGTAAAAGTGCAGTTTCATGCGAATGTCCTCCTTAGATGAGAAAAAAACTTCTTCCTTATGCTTCTGTCCTCCGCCGTCGGAGGGCGTTTCGTCGCTTTGTACTATCTTGCTTTGTATTTTACCACAGCAGCTATATAGAGTGCAAGCCATGCCTGACGCGGCGGCGGAATTTATTTACAATCCATTCATATTACACAGCAAATTTCCCTTTACATATCGCGCAGAGGGATGCTATACTTGTAAGCGTGTCATTATGCTCCCACGAAAGGAAGTTTTGAATATGGGTTTCTTTAGTAAAATGTTCGGTTCCTACAGCGACCGTGAGCTCAAGAGCATCTACCCCATCGTCGACAAGATCGAAGCGATGGCGGACGAATACAAGGCGATGAGCGACGCGGAGCTGCAGGCCAAAACGCCGGAGTTCAAGACGCGTCTGCAAAGCGGCGAAACGCTCGACGACATCCTGCCTGAGGCGTTTGCCACCGTGCGCGAGGCGTCCCGCCGCGTGCTGGGGCTGTACCCCTACCGCGTGCAGCTCGTCGGCGGCGTGGTGCTCCATCAGGGCCGCATCGCCGAGATGAAGACCGGCGAAGGCAAAACGCTGGTGGCAACGCTGCCCGCGTACTTAAACGCCCTGACCGGCAACGGCGTCCACATCGTCACCGTGAACGACTACCTCGCCAAGCGAGACAGCGAGTGGATGGGCAAGGTCCACCGCTTCTTAGGCCTCACGGTCGGTCTGATCGTCCACGACCTCACAAGTGAAGAGCGCCGCAAGGCCTACGCCGCAGACATCACCTACGGCACGAATAACGAAATGGGCTTTGATTACCTGCGCGATAACATGGCCATCTACGCAAGCGAACTCGTCCAGCGCGGACATGCCTTTGCCATCGTCGACGAGGTCGACTCCATTTTGATCGATGAGGCGCGCACGCCGCTCATCATCTCCGGCATGGGCGAAAAGTCCACGGAGATGTATTCCCGCACGGAAAACCTTGTACGCGGCTTCCGCAAGAAGGTCATCGCCGAGAGCGACGACAAGGAAGAGGAAGACGTCAACATCGACGCCGACTACATCGTCGACGAAAAGGCCAAGACTGCGACGCTCACCGCCCGCGGCGTGAAGAAGGCCGAGGAATACTTCGGCCTTGAAAACCTCTCCGATCCCGAAAACTCCACCATCGCGCACCACATCAACCAGGCCATCAAGGCCCACGGCACGATGAAGCGCGATATCGACTACGTCATCAAGGACGGTCAGGTCGTCATCGTCGACGAGTTCACTGGCCGACTGATGTTCGGCCGCCGCTACAGCGACGGTCTGCACCAGGCCATCGAGGCCAAGGAGCATGTCGAGGTCGCGCGAGAAAGCAAGACGCTTGCGACCATCACGTTCCAGAATTACTTCCGCCTGTACGGCAAGCTCTCCGGTATGACCGGTACGGCGCTCACGGAGGAAGAGGAATTCGGCACGATCTACAACCTCGACATCATTGAAATTCCGACGAACCGCCCCATCGCCCGTATCGATGACCCCGACGTCGTCTACAAAACCGAGGCAGCAAAGTACCGCGCTGTTATCGAGCAGGTCAAGGCCTGCCATGCCAAGGGCCAACCCGTGCTGGTCGGTACGGTGTCGATCGAGAAGAACGAAAAGCTCTCATACCTGCTCTCCCGCGAGGGCATCAAGCACAACCTCTTAAACGCGAAGAACCACGAAAAGGAAGCCGAGATCGTCGCGCAGGCCGGTAAGCTCGGTGCGGTCACGGTCGCGACGAACATGGCCGGCCGTGGTACCGATATCATGCTCGGCGGCAACGCCGAGTACATGGCAAAGACCGATCTGCGCAAGGCGGGTCTCAGCGACGAGCTCATCGCCGAGGCGACCGGCTACGCCGAGACCGATAACAAGGAGATCCTCGACGCGCGCGATATGTTCGCCAAGGCCCTTGAAAAGCACCGCGAAGAGATCAGCGGTGAGGCGGACAAGGTCCGCGAGGCAGGGGGCCTGTTCATCATCGGCACGGAGCGCCACGATTCCCGCCGTATCGACAACCAGCTGCGCGGCCGTGCCGGCCGTCAGGGCGACCCGGGCGAGACGCGCTTCTACCTCTCGCTTGAAGACGATCTGCTGCGCCTGTTTGGCGGCGAGCGCATCACGAACCTGATGGAGCGCTTCAACCTCGACGAGGATACGCCGATTGAAAACAAGACGCTCTCCAAGGCGATTGAAAACGCGCAGACGAGCGTCGAGTCCCGCAACTTCCAGTACCGCAAGAGCACACTCGAATACGACGACGTGATGAACAAGCAGCGCGAGATCATCTACGGCCAGCGCAAGCAGGTGCTCGACGGCATGGACGTCAAGAGTGTCATCATGAACATGATGAACACCTGCATCCGCCATCTGGTGCAGGGCGCCTTCGCGGGCGGCAGTCTCGACAGCGTCTCCATGCGCGAGCTGCTCGGCTCGGTGGAGGGGCTGTACTTCCCGAAGTACGCCGTGCGCTTTGAAGAGACGCAGATCCCCGCGCTGACGGCGGACGAGGTCGCGGACGCCTTCGCGCAGGCCGCCGCGGACTATTATGAGAAGAAGGAGCAGGAGCTCACCAGCCCCGTCATGCGCGAGGTTGAGCGCGTCGTGCTGCTGCGCGTCGTGGATGAGTACTGGATGGATCACATCGACGCGATGCAGGATCTGCGCCAGGGCATCCGCCTGCGCGCCTATGCCCAGACCGACCCGATCATCGCCTATAAAAAGGAGTCCCTCGAGATGTTCGAGGAGATGATCACCGCCATTCAGGAGGAGACGGTGCGCCGCCTGTACTCCGTCCGCGTGAAGAAGGACGAGGAGATCAAGCGTGAGCGCGTGGCCTCCGGCATGACCGAGAATGTCGGCGGCGACGGCACCGTGAAAAAGCAGCCACGCAAGGTCAAGAAGATCGGCCGCAACGATCCATGCCCCTGCGGCTCCGGCAAGAAGTATAAGCAGTGCTGCGGCCGGTAAGCCCCTTCCCCGAAAGGAGAAACTATGTCATTTGAAACAAACCGCAGCGGCGCTCTGCTCTGGCACACGAGCACGCTCTTC
>OFSD01002800.1_pt1 | contig 10739 bp, 10 predicted proteins | sample 1543191 | NCBI WGS metagenome assembly OFSD01 (sample SAMN04209221, study PRJEB22552) | human gut metagenome | biome: gut; material: feces | host: Homo sapiens | place: USA: Oklahoma
CGAACGGGGAAAATCACCCCAAAAGACACGTGTCAGGCTTAGTGTCAACGCACCTTACACTCTTGCAACGCCGGAATCCTTGGCTGCCTGTGCCACTGCCTTGGCAACGGCTTCGCTGACACCTTCTTCCAGCGGGCTGGGAATGATATATTCCGCAGACAGCTTGTCGGGTGTTACAAAATCGGCGATTGCCTTGGCTGCGGCGATCTTCATGGCGTCGTTGATGTCGCTGGCACGAACGTCCAGTGCACCGCGGAAGATTCCTGGGAATGCCAGTACGTTATTGATCTGATTCGGGAAGTCACTGCGTCCGGTACCGACTACGGCTGCTCCTGCCTTCATTGCCAGATCCGGCATGATTTCCGGAACCGGATTTGCCATAGGGAACAGGATCGGATCTTTTGCCATGGTCTTTACCATTTCTTCCGTTACGGTTCCCGGTGCGGATACTCCGATAAATACATCTGCACCTTTCAGTACGTCAGCGAGGCTTCCTGCCTGTCTTTCTCTGTTGGTGATCGCTGCCATCTTTGCTTTTTCTTCATTCAGACCTTCTCTGCCTTCATAGATGGCACCCTTGCGGTCGCACATGATAACATTCTTCAATGCAAGCTCGATCAGCAGTTTGATGATCGCACTTCCGGCTGCTCCTGCACCGGACATAACTACTTTGATATCTTCGATTTTTCTTCCGGTAAACTTCAGTGCATTCAGCAGTGCTGCTGCTGTTACAACGGCCGTTCCATGCTGGTCGTCATGAAATACCGGAATGTCGCAGCGTTCTTTTAGTTTTCTTTCAATTTCAAAGCATCTCGGTGCAGAAATATCTTCCAGATTGATGCCTCCGAAACTTCCGGCAAGAAGTGCCACAGTATTGACGATCTCGTCTACATCTTTGCTGCGAATGCAAAGCGGAAAAGCATCTACATCGCCAAATTCTTTAAACAAAGCACACTTTCCTTCCATAACCGGCATACCTGCCTCCGGTCCGATATCTCCAAGTCCGAGTACTGCTGTGCCGTCCGTTACGACAGCCACCAGGTTTCCTCTTCTTGTATACTTATAAGATAAATCAACGTCTTCTGCAATTTTCAGGCAAGGTTCCGCAACTCCCGGTGTATAGGCCACTGCCAGATCTTCCGGTGTCTCAATTTTTGCTCTGCTGATCACTTCGATTTTTCCATTCCATTTTTCATGCTGATTTAAAGCAAATTCTTTTTTATCCATTTTTATTTTCCTTTCTTTTCCGGATACAATTTGCATAGTAATTCTGTACTCTTATCATTACCAGATGACTGTCTGTTTACAACCATCTTTATCAAATCTGCATAAACACCTGACGTTTTCTTTTCTCACCCGTAACTGTTCTGTATCTTTACAGCTACTTTCACCCTTTAATAACCTGTTACGCGAAATCCTTTTTCACCTGGCTGCAGCGGCATACGCCTTGCTTCTATGTCTGTGATCCGTATGGATCTGGCTTCATAGAGGCGGGCAAGGAGGCGGTCTATATCAGAATCCCGTCCCTGTACTTCCATCTCGACCCTTCCGTCACAAAGGTTGCACACCCATCCGGTCAGCCCGAGATCATCGGCGGCATATTTCGCCTGATAACGAAATCCTACCATCTGCACATCTCCGGAAAAATAAAAATGTTTTCTTACTTTATCCCTCATAGGCTTTCTCCTTTGCCTCTGCCTGATTTTTCATTCTGTATAAAACAGTTATAATTTATGCCTTAATATTTTCCAGCACTTTTACCAGATAATCCCACATACGTGCGGTAGAAGAAATGGAAAGAACTTCTTCTGTTGTATGGATATCCTTCATGGTCGGTCCAAAGGAAACTGCATCCAGACCTTCGATCTTCTCATAGAAAAGACCACATTCCAGACCTGCATGGATCGCTTTTACTTCCGGTCCGTCTCCAAACAGCTCTTTGTAAGAATCTACCATAATGTCACGCAGTTTGGATTCTTTGCGGTACTCCCATGCCGGGTAGTCGCCCTCTGTCACACAGTCTCCGCCCAGGAATTCGCTGAGGTAGCAAACCTTTGCAGTCAGTGCATCTTTTGCACTGTCAATGCTGCTTCGCACACTGCTGACAATTTTGCATTCTTCTTCGTTCAGCATCAGAATACCAGGGTTGATAGATGTCTCTACCAGTCCTTCGATGGAACCGCTCATTTTCTGGATGCCATATGGCACCTGTACCAGGAAGAAAATAATCTTTTCCTGACTTACCTGCTCCAGGGCTTTTTCGGTTGTCTCACCGATTTTTTTCACAGTCACGGTAATGCCTTCATCGGTTCCGGTATATTCCGTTCTCCAGTCATTCTGAAGTTTCTCTGCTGCAGCAAAAATTGCTTCTTCTGCTTCTTTGTCTGCAATAAAAACAGCTTTTGACAGTCTCGTGATCGCATTGTCTTTTGTACCGCCTTCCAGTGCTGTCAGGCAGAACGGAATATCCTGTTCCAATGTAAATAAAGCCTGTCCGATCAGTTTGTTGGAGTTTGCTCTGTTTTTGTCAATCTCTGCCCCTGAATGTCCGCCGTTCAGTCCGGAAATAACCAGCTCGTATTTCTCTCCGCTTACTTCCTGATATCTGACCGGAATCGTTGTGATCGCAGAAAGTCCGCCTGCACAGCTTACCCACAGATATCCTTCTTCTTCGGAATCCATGTTGATCAAGTATTTACCTTTCAGCTGTGAGCAGTCCAGAGCTTTTGCTCCGAGAAGTCCTACTTCCTCATCTGTTGTGATAACCACTTCCAGTGCCGGATGTTTCAATGTATCATCATCAAGGATTGCCAGTGCATATGCAACTGCAATTCCGTCGTCTCCGCCAAGTGTTGTTCCGTTCGCAGTAACATAATCGCATTCGATCATCAGATCCAGGCCATCTTTTTCAAAGTCGTGTGTGGAATCTGCTGTTTTTTCGCAGACCATATCGCAGTGTCCCTGCAAAATAACGACTGGTGCATCTTCGTATCCTGCGAATGCTGCTTTGCGGATCACAACATTGTTGCTGTCATCCTGACTGCACTCCAGGTTACGTTCTTTTGCAAACTGTACCAGATAATCACTGATCTGTTTTGTATGATAGGAACCATGTGGAATTTTACAAAGCTCCTCAAAATAATAAAATACTTTTTCCGGTTTTAAACCACTTAAAACACCCATTTTCATTTCCTCCAGACATTTTTATTGTCGTCCGAATCCAGACAGCACTTCCATTGTATAATTAAATATTTTCTGATACGTTTCCGCATCAAAGTGTACGCCGTCCTGTGTGGAATATCCACTCTCCAGCAGATAGGAATTTGTCTCTATCCAACCAGTCTCTGACGGAAGATTATTATAAAGAATATTGTTAAAATTCGCAATATCCTCATTGGAAATATACGGATGGTTTTCTACCGGATTTACCGACATATAGTAGACTTCGGCTCCTTTTTCCATCCACTGAGGAATTTTTTCTTTCAGAAGATCAATATATCCCCATGCATTTCCAAGATCGTTGACTCCCATATTGATAATGATCACAGATCCCTGCGTCACTGACTCATCAATCTCTCCAACGGCAGTATCCTGAAACCAGGATAATCCCGCTGAAACCTGACCGATCCACACGCAGCCGGAATCTCCGACTGTTTCATGCATGCCGACCGTCCTGGAATCTCCGACAAAAATATACTGCGTCACATCAAACGATGTCTCGCTGCTCTGCTCTTCTGTTTGTTGTTTTGTCTCTGCCTCCTGCGTCTGTTCTGTTTCCACTTGCTGCGTCTCTGTCTGTTCTTCTTTTTCCGACATTATTTGTGTTGCTTTGCTTACTGCAACAGCATTGGTACGGATACAGCTGAAATTGTATTCTTCCAGACAATCCCACGCCATATCCAGCAGCACTTCTCTTGTCGGTGTACCAAGCGGTGCCTTCGCCCCGGCTGTAAATGCCGGAATAAAAAGGCAGCACAGAAGCAGAATCCATCTGCTAAACTTTCTTTTCTTCATGATCACATCATTCCAGTTCAAATGCTCCTGTATAAAGCTGATAATATTTGCCTTTTTCGGCGATCAGCTTATCGTGAGATCCTCTCTCAATAATACGTCCCTGCTCCAGCACCATTATAACATCAGAATTTCGTACTGTCGACAGTCTGTGTGCAATAACAAATACGGTACGTCCTTTCATCAGAGCATCCATACCTCTCTGTACGATTGCCTCTGTTCTGGTATCAATCGAAGACGTAGCCTCATCCAGGATCATAACAGGCGGATCAGCTACCGCTGCTCTTGCGATTGCGATCAGCTGACGCTGTCCCTGTGAAAGGCTTCCGCCATTTCCTGTGATCACCGTATCGTAACCATTCGGAAGCAGTCGGATAAAGTCATCCGCATTTGCAAGTTTTGCTGCTGCATAGACTTCCTCATCCGTTGCATCCAGTTTTCCGTAACGGATGTTTTCCATGATCGTTCCGGTAAACAGGTTTGTTTCCTGCAGAACCACACCAAGAGAACGTCTCAGGTCTGCCTTTTTTATCTTGTTGATATTGATGTCATCGTAACGGATCTTTCCGTCAGCCAGATCATAGAAACGGTTGATCAGGTTTGTGATCGTTGTTTTTCCGGCTCCGGTAGAACCTACAAACGCCACTTTCTGTCCCGGTTCTGCATACAGACTGATATTGTGGAGCACGATCTTTTCTTCATTATAACCAAAATCCACATCATAGAACCGCACTTCGCCACGCATTTTTGTGTAAGTCAGCGTTCCATCGCCATGCGGATGTTTCCATGCCCACAGTCCGGTTCTTTCTTTTGATTCCGTCAGTTCACCGTTCTCGTCATATTTTGCATTGACCAGTGTAACGTATCCTTCGTCAACTTCCGGCTCTTCATCCATCAGTTTAAAAATACGTTCTGCTCCGGCAAGTGCCATGACAACCATATTCAGCTGATTTGAAATCTGACTGATCGGATTCATAAAGCTTCTGCTCAGCTGCAGGAAAGATGCGATCGTACCGACCGTCATACCGCCTGCACCGCCAAGAGCCATTGTGCCTCCGATTGTTGCCAGCAGCACATACTGCAGGTTTCCGAGGTTACCCATGATCGGCATCAGGATATTTGCGAAACTGTTTGCTGCGGATGCATCCTTGCATAATTCTTCGTTTTTCTGGTCGAAAATCTCTTTTGCTTTCTCTTCGTGACAGAATACTTTGATAACTTTCTGTCCGTTGATCATCTCTTCGATATAACCATTTACATCACCAAGAGCTTTCTGCTGACGTATAAAATAATAACCACTCTTTCCGGCAACACGGCCTGTCACTTGAAGCATGATAAATACAAAGCAGAGTACAAAAATGGTAAGCTGCCAGCTTGTGAAAAGCATGGCAAAAAACACAGAAATAATTGTGATCAGAGAGGAGAACATCTGCGGGATACTCTGTGCAAGCATCTGACGCAGCGTGTCCGTATCGTTCGTATAATGGCTCATAATATCGCCATGTGTATGCGTATCAAAATAACGGATCGGCAGTGTCTGCATATGTTCGAACATCTCGTCTCGAATACGTTTTAACGTTCCCTGTGCGATACTTACCATCGTTCTGTTGTAAAACAGGCAGGCAAGGATTCCCACTGCGTAAATACATCCCATGATCAAAATGGAACGGAACAGCGGTGCAAAGTCCGGTGTGGCTGCCTGAAGCAGTGGTGTGATATAACTGTCGATCAGTGTCTGCAGATACAGTGAGCAGGACACCATGGCAAGTGCATTGACCACGATACAGATCAGGACAGCAGCAAAACGCAGTTTATAATGTCCGATATAAGACATCAGTCTTTTTACAACATCTTTATTTACTTTTGCCATTCCTTCCGGTCCTTTTTTGTTATTCGGCTGTCTCATCTTCGCTTCCTCCTTTCACCTGAGAATAGTAAACCTCCTGATAGATCTCATTGGATGCAAGCAGCTCTTCATGCGTGCCAACCGCAGAAATATGGCCTTTATCCATAACAATGATCTTGTCCGCATCCTGTACCGATGAAATACGCTGTGCGATGATAAATTTCGTTGTATCCGGGATTTCCTCACGGAATGCCTTTCGGATCAACGCATCTGTTTTCGTATCTACCGCACTGGTAGAGTCATCCAGAATCAGGATTTTCGGTTTTTTCAGAAGTGCTCTTGCAATACAGATTCTCTGTTTCTGACCGCCGGATACATTGCTTCCGCCCTGCTCAATGTAAGTATCGTATTTATCCGGGAATGTCTGGATAAAATCGTCAGCCTGGGCGAGCTGACAGACATGAATCAGCTGTTCATCTGTCGCATTTTCATTTCCCCAGCGTAAGTTTTCTTTGATCGTTCCGGAGAACAGCACATTTTTCTGAAGAACCATCGCTACCTGATCACGCAGAGCTTCCAGATCATATTTTCTTGTGTCCAGACCGCCTACTTTCAGGCTTCCTTCTGTGACATCATAAAGTCTCGGGATCAGCTGAACCAGCGTTGTCTTTGCCGAACCGGTTCCTCCGATGATACCAACCGTCTCACCGGATCTGATATTTAAATTAATATCAGAAAGACAGATCTTATCCTTTTTCCCTGTGTAGCTGAAGCTTACATGATCAAATACAACGGAACCGTCTTTTACTTCTGTTACCGGAGATTCTCCATTTGTAAGGTCGCTTTTCTCATTAAGAATCTCTACAATACGCTCTGCAGATGCTCTGGAAATAATGATCATAACAAATACCATCGACAGCATCATAAGACTCATCAGAATCTGCATCGCATAAGAAACAAGGCTCATCAGCTGACCGGTAGACATACCATTTACCGGATCATTTCCGGTTGTAACGATCAGTTTTGCACCAAACCAGGAAATCAGAATCATACATGCATACATGCAGAACTGCATCAGCGGCATATTGAATGCGATCAGTTTTTCTGCAAATGTAAAATCGTTATAAATCGATGTGGAAATTTTTTCAAATTTCTCAATCTCATGATCCTCACGGACATAAGATTTCACAACACGGATTCCGTGAAGATTTTCCTGCACAACATTGTTCAGTTTATCGTAAGTTTTGAAAACTTTTTCAAATACTGGATGTGCATGTGTCATAATAAAATACAGTCCGATGCCAAGAATCGGTGCCGCCGCCAGGAAAATCACTGCCATCTCAGAATTTACCTGAAATGCCATAAACATAGAAAAAACAAGCATGATCGGTGCACGGACTGCCATACGGATGATCATCTGATATGCATTCTGCACGTTGGTAACGTCCGTTGTCAGACGCGTTACGATACTTGCCGTTGAAAATTTATCAATATTGGAGAAAGAAAAATTCTGTACATTGTAATACATATCCTTTCTCAGGTTCTTTGCAAATCCGGCAGATGCCCGTGCGGCAAATTTACCGGAAAGCACACCGAACATCAGTGAGATCATCGCTGTGACAGCAAGCAGAATACCCATCTTCCAGATATATCCCAGGTTCTGTGCCTGAATACCGTAGTCGATCAGTCTTGCCATCAACATCGGAATGATCACTTCCATGATTACTTCAAGCGTGACCATCGCCGGAGATAAAAGGGAATCCTTCTTGTACTCACGGATGCTCTTCATCAGTTTCTTAATCATGATTGGCCTCCTTATTATCTTTTTTTTCGTAACATTTGTTTTTTATCGAACATTCCAGATCTTCTATGAGGTTCTCGCGAATCTTCTGTGTCAGCTGAAACAGACAGTCAATATCGTCCGCTGTCATATCCTTTACCAACAGCCGTTCCATTCTACGGATTTGCTCTTTCACAAGATCACTGGCTTCATCGCCCTTTTCCGTCAGAACAATTTTCTTCAGTCTCGCATCCCCGGGATAAGACTGCATTTCAATATATCCATTCTGCTCCATTTTCTGCAAAATACCGGCAACAGTAGAGCGTGTAAGGCAGAAACGCTTCACAATATCCCGCGGAAAAATGTCCTTTTGAGGATTTTCTTTAATATACTTTATAATCCCGCCCTGGACATACTGGAGATCATAAATTCCACTTTTTTTCTTATCGTACTCAATTTTTCGATATAAAAGATTGGATAATGACAAGATCTCTCTGCCCACTTCACGTTTTTCTCCAAAATCCATCTTCGCTTCACCTCCTGTCTGATTGTTCGTTGTCGAACAATTATAAGGCGAATAAAATTTTTTGTCAATCGTTATATCGCACCAATTTTTTCATCTGAAATCAAATATTTTTGGAAGCATACTTTACATCTTTGCCGCAAAATATTTTTGGATACCGTCACAAATCGATTCTGCTGCCTTCTGCTGATAGGTATCTGTAATTAAAAGTGCTGCCTCCCTCTCATTCGACAGAAAACCGCATTCCACGATCACCGCCGGAGCTTCACTCCGTTTCAATATGTAGTACGTGTCATTCGCCTTGATTTCCCGCGGTCTTTCGATCTGCAGCTCTTTATTCATAACATTCTGAATACATCCGGCGATCTCCTTGCCCTCTGCCGAAGTCGTATAATAAAAAACCTGAGGTCCCGATACATACTCCTCCGTGTAACTGTTCTGATGAATACTGACCGCCATCGCCGGTTTTGTCTCCCTGATCTTTGCACACCGGTTTCTCATATCCGTGCTCTTTTTATTTCCCTGCTCCGGTCCCTTTACACTTTCGTCCGCCTCCCGCGTCATCACAACTTCAAATCCCGCCTTCTCCAGACAAACTTTTAGCTTCTTTGCAATCGCCAGATTGATATCCTTTTCTTTCGCCTGATTGATTCCAATCTTCCCCGGATCATCACCACCATGCCCCGCATCAATCAAAATAACCTTCTTCTCCACACTGCCGGAAGCCGGAAGTACATTTTTTACTCCGCTCGTAAAAAGCAGAATTGTACACGCCAGCACCAGAATTCCCATCCATACTTCCGCAGGGATATTTTTCAGCCGCAGATCATACATCAAAACCGTCACCCATTTTTGGACTCTTGTGACAGTTTATTCAGAAAGAAACCCATTTAAGAACCGGTTCACAGGATATTATCTTATATTAATTCAGGAGGCCCTGATTAAAAATCAGGACCTCCTTTTTTAATTTACCGAATCTCACATATTCGTTTGACTCAGATGATTTTTGGATAACTATTTTTTTATCTTGACTTTCTTTGCCTTGCTCCATGCACTCTGGACGCTCTTTAAGGTACCATTATCAGCTTTATATTTTACCATGTACTGAATTTTGAAATAATAAGTTTTTCCTTTTTTCAGTCTCTTAATGGTACGGGCAGTGGTTGTCGCTTTAACATTCACTGTCTTTTTATTCTTTTTAAACTTCTTGTCCGTTGCATACATAATGGTATATTTTTCTACATAGAAGTTATCTCCGTACAGTTTTGCAGGAGCTTTCCAGGTAAGTTTTACTTTCTTACCTTTTACATTTTTCAGACTCTTAATGGAAAGTTTTCTGGTTTTCGGTACGGTAACATTTGTATTATTATTGTTTGTATTATTATTGTTGTTATTGTTACTGTTACCGCCATTTGTATTGCCATTATTATTGCCGCCGCCTGAAATAACAATTTCAGTACTTACAATCTCACTGTCGTTTGCATTTGCACTCTTTGCATAGGCACGGATCACTGCACTTTCTGTAATCTGAATCGGTGCTGTATACAACTGGAATTCGCTGCGATCTTCTGTTGTCGTCAGACCACCTTCTCCTGAAAGCGGATAGATTCGATAATATAACTCCACATTTGGCTTCACGCAGTACAGCCCTACGGTCTGAGCCGTCTGGTAAGTTCCGCTTGTAACCGTAAAGGCTGGTTCTGTTGTTGTCTCTGTATATTTGTAAGTCGGTGAAACAACGATACTCTTTCTTACAAATCCCGCCTCGTCTTTTTTATCCCAGCTGTCAAATACTTTGCCATCGCCCGGTGCCTTCAGATTTTCCGGAAGTGTTGCGGATTCTCCATAGGCAACTTCCTGCTCACTGAGCACTTTTCCATCCCAGTCAAGGAATGTAACTACGTATTTGGTATCTTTGTATGAAGCTGCTACAACCATGTTGTCTGTTACGGTGGTTACTTCTTTTCCATTTGCATCTGTCCATTTATCGAACTTCTGTCCTTCTTTTTCCGGAAGAGAATCCAGCGTCAGAACATCACCATATTTAAATTCTTTGATATTCAGACTTGTATTGTCCCAGTCTACAAAAATAACTGTACATTTTTTCTTTCGGTACTGTGCAGTGATAACTGTATTTTCCCGAATATTTTTCAGACCAGTATCCCAGCCCACAAATTCATATCCTTCTTTTTCCGGTGCTTCCGGAGCCTCTACCGTACCGCCATCCACTACCTTTTTCTGTTCACCGATGGTATTGCCATCTTCATCGGTAAAGTCTACACTGTATACCGCTTTCGGTGCACTGATCCTGCCGATTTCCTGATAGTGTGTAGAACCCTCTATGCCGATCGTGATAATAAAATCACCGGTCTTTGCCGTAGGCTCTTCTTTTGTCACATAGTCAAAATGATAGCTGCCGTCTTCTTTGATCGTTGTCTGAGCTGCATAGTGAACTACCCATTGTCTAAAGCCAATGGGCTTCCTGCTTCGCAGACCTCGCAACCTACTATCTCCACAGGCGTTCATTCGGGCAGTCCCTGCCCTATATTGTTATTTTTATGCTATTTGTCTTAATCCTT
>OFSD01002804.1_pt1 | contig 10727 bp, 10 predicted proteins | sample 1543191 | NCBI WGS metagenome assembly OFSD01 (sample SAMN04209221, study PRJEB22552) | human gut metagenome | biome: gut; material: feces | host: Homo sapiens | place: USA: Oklahoma
GGCCGGTGGAAAGGCTGTCCAGCACGAACACCCGCTTGCCGGGGTTCTCCTGCTGATACTCCTCCGCCGCCAGCTGGGCCGCGTTGTAGCTGCCTGAGAGAGTGCCCGTGATGGTGATGGCATAGACCTCATCGGCCCCCTCATAGGCGGCCAGCCAATCGCTGACATTGGGGCAGGAAGTGGACGTTTTGCCCTTATAGGTGCGCAGGGTCCGGGCCATGCCCACAGCATCCAGCGTGCCATCGTCTAAATATTCGGCATCGTCAGTGATGATCTTGAGCGGGACGCAGGCAAAGTCCACACCTTTCAATGCGTACAGGCTGGAAGCCGAGTCCACAACGATCTTGGTTTTCATAGCAATTCTCCCTATCTTACAAGCGGACGTCTGCCGCGTTTTTCTCTGGTTGTAAAAACACTATATCAGTTTTTCAAAAACCTGTCAACAGATTTCAAAAATTATTTAAAAAGTTTTTGTTTTCCCGTTGACCCTCATTTTAAAATGCGCTATACTGACAGCATGAAACAGGAATTGAACCGCCGCGTTGCGGCCTGTGCCGCAGGCTTTGCCCTGCCCCGGTACAGTGACCTGCCCCAGGTGGGGCTGTATCTGGACCAGACCGTCCAGTTCATCAACGGCTATTTCCGGGATTTCCCCGGGGTGGAGCTCACCCCCTCCATGGTGAGCAACTATGTGAAGAAAGGCATCATCAGTCACCCCGTCAAAAAGAAGTATACCCGGGAGCAGCTTGCTTCTCTCATGTATATTGCGGTTTCCAAGACCGTGCTCTCGATGGAAAACATCGACGCGCTGTTCCAGATGCAGCGCGCGCACTGCACCGCCGAGGAAGCCTACAACTACTTCTGCGACGAGATGGAAAACTGCCTGCCCTTTGTGTTCGGGGCGCGCAATACCATCCGGGACCTCGCCGTGGATGCCGCCACCGAGAAACGGCTCCTCCGCAGCACCATTCTGGCCGCTGCCAACAAAATGTATCTGGACTGTTTCTTCGCGGCCCAGCGGCAGGAAGAAGCTCTCTGGCCGGATATTCTGGCAGACCTAGCCTAAAGGAGTTTTGCTCATGCGTGAATTGCAGATCGGGCGGGTATACCGCCACTTCAAAGGGGACTATTATCTGGTGGAGGGAGTCGCCAACGATTCCGAGACTGGGGCTCCTTTTGTCATTTACCGCAAGCTTTACGGCGACGGCGGGCTCTGGCTCCGCCCGCTGGAGATGTTTCTGAGCAAGGTGGATCAAGAAAAGTACCCGGATTGCCCGCAGGAGTACCGTTTTGAGTTGCAGGAGATTCCCAGCAAAGCGGGACACTAAAAAATCAAACGCACTCGTGTGATGGAGTGATTCTCCCACACGAGTGCGTTTTCCGTTTTTTCTATTTTCTTACAGGTCGCAGGCAATCCTCTCAGACGGCCACGCGGCCCTCAGCCCTGCCCGAAGAAATGAAATGCTCGTAATATTTCACGTTGTCGTCACCGAACATAGCAACCAAATCAGGGTTATTCGCTTTATAGGCATTCAGATTGAACTCTGCGCTTCCCTGCCGGCCCTCTTTCATGCCCTGCGTTACAAAATGCTCAAACAGCGCTTTCTGGTTTGCGCCAAACTGCGTCGCCAAATCTGGGTTACAATTGAGGTAGTCCTGATAGTTGTACACTGCCTGATACTGGGCAAGCTGCTGGACGAAGGGCGGGTTTTGCAATGGAGCCCAGCGATATTTCGAGGTCATATCTGTAATGGTTTCCGTACTGCCATCCATGTAAGTTACAACCACTTTGTCGGGCCCGATATAAGACAACACTGTGCTGTACCAACCGCTATTGTCGAATCGGCACCAATCATTAAACATTGCATTTTGGATTTCATCTTCCGTCAGGTATGTCAAACTTGACGCATCATTATCGACCTGTTGAACAAAGAAATTGTTATACGCATCCTGCCACACAGGCACCAAAACATCATCATTTACGGTCATGAGATATTTTGTTTCTTTATAGTATTTGAACGGATTATCATCTTCCATGAAATAGTTCGTCTTCAAAGGACTACTTGTTTCCCTTATTACCCGGAAAGGTTCAGTCGGTCCGACTGCCGTTAGCTTTTGCGTAGCCATTCCCGGAATCGGATCGTCCACCCGATTGTAGGCTGTTACATACCACTCCAAATATTTAATCGTTTTCGATGTATTATTCCGACAATAGATTGCTGGACTCTCTGCACGATTAGGCCCCCATACTACTTGCAGTGTTGACAATTCCACATTTGGTTTTCCCGCCGCAAATGCGGGGAGGCACAGGCATGCCAGCAGCAGAACAAATGTACAGAGAATCGCCGCAAATTTCTTTTTCATGCAAAACACCTCCAAATAATAAAATTGCCAAGCTATCCCAAGCTCATTATACTTTGTCTTTGTGCATTTTGCAAGCAAAAAGGCACCCGCCGTCGTGGTAACGGTGGGTGCCTTTTGTCTAATTGATTGGATTTAGGTGTCCTGCAGCTCGCCACGGGAAGCGGCTTTCAGGTAAGCGAAGATGAATCCGTCGAGGTCGCCGTCCATCACGGCATCGACATTGCCGGTCTCGTAGTTGGTGCGGTGATCCTTGACCATGGTGTAGGGCATGAACACATAGCTGCGGATCTGGTGGCCCCAGGCGATCTCATTCTGCACGCCCTTGATGTCATCGATCTTGTCCATGTGCTGCTGCTTTGCGATCTGATAGAGCTTTGCCTTCAGCATTTCCATGGCGTAGTCACGGTTCTGGAACTGGCTGCGCTGGGTCTGGCAGCTGACCACGACACCGGTGGGCTTGTGGATCAGACGGACAGCGGAAGAGGTCTTGTTGATGTGCTGGCCGCCGGCACCGGAGGAGCGGAACACCTGCATCTCGATGTCCTCAGGGCGGATGTCCACCTGAATGGTGTTGTCCAGCTCAGGCATCACTTCCAGAGAGGCAAAGCTGGTCTGGCGGCGGGCGTTGGCATCAAAAGGAGACACGCGAACCAGACGGTGCACGCCGTTCTCGCTCTTGAGCAGACCGTAGGCGTTGGCACCCTTGACCATCATGGAAGCGCTCTTCATGCCGGCTTCGTCGCCGTCCTGATAATCCAGCACCTCCACGGTCATGCCGTGTGCCTGTGCCCACTTGTTGTACATGCGGTAGAGCATCTCGGCCCAGTCCTGTGCCTCGGTGCCGCCGGTACCGGCGTGGAACGTCAGGATGGCGTTGCTGTGGTCATACTCGCCGTTCAGCATGGTCATCAGCTGCAGCTCGTCCACAGCCTTGCCCACGGCATTGACAGCTTCCTCCGCCTCGGGCACCATCTCGGGGTCGTACTCCTCGTCCAGCATCACCAGCATGGTCTCGGCGTCGTCGTACAGACCCTGCAGTTTTTCAAAGCGATTCAGCTTGCCTTTCAGGTCGCCGACTTCGTCAAACACCTTTTTGCTCAGCTCGGCGTCATCGTAAAAGCCGGGGCGGGACATGGTATGCTCCAGCTCCTGCACACGCTTGCGGGAAGCATCAATGGCCAGAGCCTCTTCCAGATCCTTGACAGCGGTACCGTAATCGGCCAGCTGCACTTTCAGTTCGTCAGTGGTAATCATGGTCTAGTCCTCTCCTATATATTGAAACCGGTAAAAGATACAATTTATACACAGATACTTCATTAGTATACCGAGAATCCATGGTAAAGTAAAGGGGAAAATTTACTATCATGCTGGAAATTTGAAGATTTTCACCTTTTCTTTTCCCTTTTGGGGGAGTATAATAACAGCAACTACCTTATTTTATGGGAGGAACTTATGCCGAAATATTATGGCTGCCCGTGTGAGGGCTGCGGCCAACCGCTCACCCTCCGGGACGACATCGTTGTCTGCCCCGACTGCGGCGCGCCTTATCACCGCACCTGTTACGAGAAACTGGGCCGCTGCATCCACAGCCCGGCCCACGCAGCAGGGTACGAATGGAAATTCCCGTACCAGGAAAATGAGCTGCGCACCTGCCCCAGCTGTGGCGAGCGCACCCTGCGCAGCGAAGAACACTGCCGCTGCTGCGGGGCCAAGCTGCCCCCGGAGGGTGCGGAGCAGCCCAACGACCGCGCGGAAGAAGAGCAGAATTTTGATTATGCCAGCTTCTACCGCCAGTTTGAGGAGGGCAATGTGCCCGACCCGCTCAAGGAGGCTTATCAGGCCGCCTTTGGCAAGGAAGAGCAGATGGACGGCATCTCCTGCAAGGACTGGAATGCCTACATCGGCCGCTCGGCTCCGTCTTACATGACGACCTACAGCCGGATGGAGCTGACCCACAGCAAGGTTGCCATGAGCTTTTCTGCCCTGCTGTTCGGCCCGTTCTATTTCTTCTACCGCAAGGCATGGAAGCCCGCCTTTGGTTTCCTGTTTGCCGAGCTGCTGCTCTCAGCCCCTTACTTTATTGATATGCTGCAGATCACCGGCAGCAGCCTCTCCCCCGGCCTGAGCAATTCAGCTTTGCTGATGCTCTCGCGGGTGTGCTCGTTCCTGGGCTTTCTGCTGATGGTGCTGCGGGGCATGTACGGCAAATGGCTCTACCGCAAGAGCGCGGCCGCCCGCATCCGCCGCATCCAGAACGAGTTTCCGGATGCCGAGCAGCGTCGGGCCGTTCTTAGCGCACAGGGCGGCACCAGCCTGGCCGCCGTGTTTGGCAGCCTGGCTCTGCTCTTCGTTCTGGGCAGCGCTTTCACCCTGTTGCTTGGACCCAATATGCAGGCCCTGCTTGACATCGTTTCCGGCTGAGATCTCAGCTGCGCATTATAGAGAATTGTGAAGGAGTCCAAATCATGAAAAAAGTCACGAAAGCCGTCATCCCGGCTGCGGGTCTGGGCACACGCGTGCTCCCCGCCACCAAGGCAATGCCCAAGGGGATGCTCCCCATCGTGGACAAGCCTGCCATCCAGTATCTGGTGGAGGAAGCCGTGCGTTCTGGCATCACCGATATTCTGATCATCCTGGGCCGCAACCAGAGCATCATTGAAGACCACTTTGACCGCAGCCCTGAGCTGGAGGAAAAGCTGGCCGCTCCTGGCAAGGAGAAGATGCTGGAAGAGTGCCTTGGCATTGCCAACATGGCCAACATCTACTTTGTCCGCCAGAAGCAGACTCTCGGCCTCGGCCACGCTGTCAGCGTTGCCAAAGCCTTTACGGGCGATGATCCGTTCGTGGTCATCTACGGCGACGACGTCATCTGGGGCGAAGACCCGGTCTGCGCCCAGCTCATCCGTGCTTACGAAGAGTTTGGCCGCCCCTGTGCCGGTGTCAGCGCGGTGCCCTGGGCTGATGTGAGCCGCTACTGCAGCCTGAAGACCACCCCCATCCACGACAACTACTTCTTTGTGGATGACATGATCGAGAAGCCCAAAAAGGGCCAGGAGTTCAGCAACTACTCCATTCTGGGCCGTGTGCTGCTGACCCCTGAGATCTACGATATCCTCGCCCACACCAAACCCGGTGCAGGCGGCGAGATTCAGCTGACCGATGCCATGGCCGAGTATGCCCGCAACTGCGGCGGCATGACCGCCGTGGAGTTCACCGGCACCCACTACGACATGGGCAACAAGCTCCGCGTGGTGGAGGCTCAGGTGGAGCTGGCATTGCAGCACCCCGAGATCGGCGAGGCTTTCCGTGCCTACCTGAAGGAGTTCTGCAAGACTCTGTAACGTTCTGCTTTCTTTCCATGACCCAAGACCGCTCTGCCGCCGGGCAGGGCGGTCTTTTGCTGCAATAACCCCGGCAAGGAATTGGTTGATACAAAACAGTTCCTGCGGTATACTGGAGTTGATTGTTTTTATTGAAAGATCGTGTCAAAGAGAAAGCGAGGTTTTTTCATGGCAAATGCCGACCGCAGCGCGGAGCAGTTCCGCAAAATGACGGAGACCCCCATCCCGAAATTGATCCTGAGTCTGGCGGCTCCCACGATATTGAGCATGCTCATCACCAGCATCTACAACCTGGCCGACACCTTTTTTGTGGGCCAGATCTCCACCAGCGCATCCGGTGCGGTGGGCATCGTTTCCAGCCTGATGGCCATTATCCAGGCGCTGGGCTTCATGCTGGGCCACGGCTCGGGCAGCATCATCAGCCGCAGCCTGGGCAGCCAGAACACCGATGCCGCCACCCGGTTTGCTTCCACCAGCTTCTTCACAGCGCTGGTGTTCGGCGGCATCATCACAGCGGCAGGCCTGCTCACCCTGCCCGATTTTATGATGCTGCTGGGCAGCACCGAGACCATCCTGCCCCATGCCTGTGCCTACGCGCGGTACATCCTGCTGGCCGCTCCCATTATGATGTCCAGTCTGGTGATGAACAACATCCTGCGCTATGAGGGCAAGGCCAGCTTTGCCATGATCGGCCTGGTCACCGGCGGCCTGCTGAACATTGCGCTGGACCCGCTGTTCATCTTTGGGCTGGGCATGGGCACCGCCGGTGCGGGCCTTGCCACGGCTCTGAGCCAGACCATCAGCTTCTGCATCCTGCTGTCCATGTTCCTGCGGGGCAAAACGGTCAGCCAGTTCCGGATCACGGCAGTCACCCACAGCCCGGCGGAGTTCGGCACCATCCTGATGACCGGTATGCCCAGCTTTGGCCGTCAGGGCCTGAACAGCATTGGCGGAATGCTGCTGAACATTGCCGCCCGCGGCTATGGCGACGCTGCCGTGGCCGGTATGAGCATCGTTTCCCGCATCTTCATGTTCATCATCTCGGTGGCCATCGGCACCGGTCAGGGTTTTCAGCCGGTGGCAGGCTTCAACTATGGTGCCAAAAAGTACCACCGGGTGCAGCAGGCCTGCTTGTTCACCATGGCAGCCAGCTTCTGCTTCCTCTCTGTCATTCTTACCGTCTGCTGGTTCAATGCCGAGACCCTCATCCGCCTTTTCCGCGATGATCCCGAAGTCACCGCCGTGGCCCTGCCCGCCTTCCGCTACCAGTGCTTTGCCATGCTGCTGCAGCCCGTGATCGTGGCGGGCAACATGCTATTCCAGTCCATCGGCAAATCGGGCCGGGCCACCTTTCTGGCCTGCTGCCGTCAGGGCGTGTTTTTCATCCCACTCATCCTCACCCTGCCCCGGGCCTTTGGGCTGCTGGGTGTTGAGATCTGCCAGCCCATCGCCGATGTGCTGACCTTCTTTGTCACTGTGCCCTTCCTCTTCCCCTTCCTGCGTCAGCTGGTGCGGATGGACGAAGCTGAGGCTGCCGAGGTCTGAGCGAGCCCTGTAACAAAACTGTAACCATAACCGGACGTTCGATTGCAATTGAACGTCCGGTTTATTCGTATTATAATCAGGATAGGAAAGTTAAATTCTGCCAAACCTGTGAGGTACGCTTATGAAACGTTCTGTTCTCCGCATCGGCTGTGCAGTGCTCAGCCTGTCTGCCGCGGCAGGGCTGCTGGCCTCCTGCTCCCTGCTGCCTCCGGCCTCGCCCCTGCCCGATTCCAAGCCCGCGCAGGCCGAGGAAGCGCCCGGCCCCGCTGCAGCTCCACTGGACGACGGCAAGCTGCGCATCCTGTACAGCAACGGCTCCAACGGCGGCAATACCGTGCTCTGCGGCAATACCGTGTTGTATCAGGCCGCCAGCAGCGAGACCGTGTATCTGGTGCCGGATACCCTGACCGGCACCGTGCGGTACTATCTGCGGCAGTGGTCAGCCCCCGGTACCCCCACCGGGCGGTCAACCGCCCTGTGTGACCGCAGCGGCAAGGAGATCCTGACCTTTGACCGTGCCTACGATGCCGTCCTGACCGGCAGCCTGCTGGTCCTGACCGCACCGGAACAGATGGCCTATGCCCCCTGCAACAACCACGCCGCAGGCGATTGCCGGGTGATCGACCTTGCCACGGGCGAGGAGCTGGCTGTGCCCGAAAACGCCTACGGATGCAGCATAGCAGGCAGCTATCTGGCCTTTGAAGTCTGCAATGTCCCGGCAGACTATGTGCAGGAAAACGAATGGGGTGATGATCTGACCGCCTACTGCGCCGTGCAGGTGCAGGATCGGCAGGGCGAGGTGGTCTATCAGGCAGAGCTGTCCGGCCTTTCCAGCTTCTATGCCAGCAGCAGCGACAGCTCCGCCCCCACCGACTGGCTGGTGGTGAGCCACTACAACGAGGATGGCACGACGGGTGCCGACAGCCTGTACAACCCCACCACCGGCGAGGAGCTGACCGGTTACCAGCAGTACACCGGTGCAGGCACGGTCAGCCTGTATCACGATGGCAGATATCAGCTGGTGGATCTGGTCAGCACGGAGCAAAGCGCTGTGCTCTGCGAATACGACCAGCCCATCCGGTATTATGTGCCCGGCGCAGCAGTCACGGAGCCAGATGCCTCCACCCCCGAAATGGCGGGGCGGTATCTGTTCCACGACCTGCTCACCGGCGAGGAGAAAGACCTCTACGATGCCAATACGAATGATGCCACGCTGGCCATCTACGCCCTGGACGGCACCGTGCGGGTGTTCGACCGGCAGACCGGCGTGCTGCTGACCGACACCACCATCGACCCGGTGGAAAATCAGGTGCGTACCCATATTTACCCCGAGGGGAACGGCTGGGCCTGGGTCCAGCAGGATGACAATGACAACTATGACGCAACGGCCATCCACATCTGCGGGCCGGACGGCATCCACAAGACCCTCGACCCGGCCAAGCTGAATGAGACCTACAACTACTACTCGCCCCTGCTCTCCACTGGGGACGGCATCTACTTCTACGGCTGCTACAACGGCCCCGGCAGCAGCTGGCTCTACGATGTTCTGGACAGCGACGGCGATGTGGTGGTAAGTGGTCTGCGCACTTGTGCCGGGTACTACGCCAACAGCGTCAACGGCCTGCCCGAGGGCGTGTTCGCCGCCGTCAAGGGCTTTGAGAGCGGCTGGATGGACCTGACCGGCCAGTGGCTCTACGCCGAGAGCATCTTCGCTTCCAGCAACGACGAAATGGACAACGGTTTCTTCTAAGGAGGTTTTTCCATGCGTACTGTCAAAATTTCCCGCCGCGCATTCCTGACCGGTCTGGGTCTGGCATCCACCGCCGCCCTGCTCTCTGCCTGCAATACCGTGCCTGCCTCCTCTCATTCGGGGGCGGCACCGTCTCAGCCGGATTCTGAGGCACCCTCCTCTTCTGCCGCCAGTGAAATGCCCGCACAGCCCATCCTGAGCGTGGATGAATTCCCCATTACGGATGGCAGCACGGCCTGCATCCCGCTGATTGCACAGATCATGGCCGATACCACCGGGCTGGATCTGGAGACCGCCCGGAGCGCCGTGACCACCAACACCACAGCACAGGCCTGGCGCAACCTGGGCCTGTACGGCAACAATTACGGCGATTCGGTCAAGCTTATCATCGCCTACGAAGCCCCGGAATCCGTCAAGGAGGAGCTGAAGGCTGACGGTGACCCGCTGGAGCAGAAGGCCATTGGCCGGGACGCGCTGGTGTTCATCGTCAACGAGGACAACCCTGTACAGAGCCTGACCCGGCAGCAGCTCAAGGACATCTACGCCGGAACGATCACCAATTGGAAGGATGTGGGCGGCAAGGATCAGGAAATCATTGCCTTCCAGCGGCGGGCGGACTCCGGCAGCCAGACCCTGTTCCAGAAACTGCTGATCCAGGGCGGCCCGCTGATGGAGGCCCCCACCGAGCTGGCCCCCACCGCCATGGGTGAGCTGGTGGACAGCATTGCAGAGTATAACAACTCCGCCAACGCCATCGGTTTCTCGGTCTACTACTACATCGACCAGATGTACTCCAAGCCCGGCCTGCGGCTGCTGGCCGTGGATGGCGTGACCCCTTCCAACGAGACGATCGCCGACCAGAGCTACCCGCTATGCAACGAATTCTATGCCGCCATCCTGCAGGATTCCGCTGCCGACAGCCCGGAGCGCAGGATCTACGAGTGGCTCTCCACCGATGCAGGCCGTTCCTGCATTGAGCACTCCGGCTATGTGGCCGTCCAGTAATTCCCGGAAAATTCGACACATTTCATTGACTTTGCTCAGATCCTTTGCTAAACTGAAAAAAAGTTTGTCAGCTTTTTTCGTTTCACGATCTTGAACAAAGGAGATGCTGCACCATGTCCCATCCTTCCGACACCCCGCACTCCGCCCATGTTGAGAGCCGCAGCCGCAAGGCGCTGCGCAGCTACATCATTCAGGCCGCCACCCTGCTGGAGATCGTGCTGTCCGGGCTGGTGCTCATTGGCCTGCTGCTCAGCTTCATTCCCCTGCTCAAATGGATGCCGGGCCTGCTGTTTGATGGCAACGATGTAGAGATCCGCGGCTTCCTTGAGCGGGCGCTGGACATTGTCATCGGCGTGGAGTTCATCAAGATGCTGGCCAAGCACAGCCCCGGCAGCAGCCTGGAAGTGCTGCTCTACGCCATTGCCCGCCACATGGTGGTCGGCCACGAATCGGCTCTGGACAACCTCATCAGCGTGGGTGCCATTGCGTTGATCTTTGTCGTGCGCAAGTTCTTCTTTGTGCCGGCCTTTGGTGCCCACCTGCCCGACGGCAAGCCCGCCCCGGACCTGACCCCCAACCAGAGCGGCATCCCCGCCGAGGAGTTCCGCACCCGCCTGCGCCAGCGCATCCATGCAGAAGCTCTCGCCGACGAAGATGACGACGAGGATGAGACTGAGGAAGTATAATCCCCCAGATACAGCAAAACGAGGACAGCCATTGGC
>OFSD01002807.1_pt1 | contig 10720 bp, 8 predicted proteins | sample 1543191 | NCBI WGS metagenome assembly OFSD01 (sample SAMN04209221, study PRJEB22552) | human gut metagenome | biome: gut; material: feces | host: Homo sapiens | place: USA: Oklahoma
TGTAACTACAATCATTGTCATTCCCTCTTTTGCAAGAGCCTTCATAAGGTCAAGTACCTCTCCTACCATCTCAGGATCAAGTGCACTCGTAGGCTCATCAAAAAGAATAACATCCGGGTTCATGGCAAGTGCACGGACTATTGCCACTCTCTGCTTCTGTCCACCCGACAATGTCGACGGATACACATCTGCCTTATCCTGCAATCCGATTCTTCCAAGAAGACTCATGGCATTCTCCCTTGCCTTCTTCTTTATCTCGGTCTTAGTGGTTGTTATCGGTATAAGCTGCTTTTTCTTTTCCTTGCTCCTGAATATATTGGTGAATCCGGTAATGGCATTTTTACTCTTTGCCTTCCTTAATTCCTGACATTGTACATACACCGGCGCAAGCATGATATTCTGTATAACCGTCTTATTGGAGAACAGATTAAAATGCTGGAATACCATTCCCATATGTCTCCTGTGAATATTGATATCTACCTTCATATCAGCGATATCGACACCGTTAAAGATAATCTGGCCTCCCGTAGGATCCTCCATACAGTTAAGACAGCGCAGAAAGGTGCTCTTACCGGAGCCCGACGGTCCGATAACAACGAGGATATCTCCCTTATTTACGGTGATATTGATTCCCTTTAATATCTTATTGCTGCCGAAATGCTTCTCAAGATTAATTACGTCTATCACTCTTTCTCAGGCTCCTTTCCATAAATTTAATTCCACCGCTTATCAAAAGCACAATTACAATGTAAATTATAGCCATAACAAGATATGGCACCATGAATTCATAGCTGTTGCTTCCTATGTTGTTAAAGGCAACATACAAATCGGCAGCACCGACGAAGCTGACCACCGAGGTCTCCTTGATAAGGGCAATAAACTCATTGCCAAGCGTAGGAAGAATGTTCTTGACTGCCTGCGGTATGACAATCTTAATCATGGATACGGAAAAGCTGAGTCCGACTGCTCTTCCCGCCTCAAGCTGCCCCGCATCGACCGACATGATACCACTTCGCATAATCTCCGATATGTACGCGGCGCTGTTAAGACCGAATACCATCATCGACACCTGAACACCCGTCATCTTCACCCCGATAATAGGAAGAAGAACATAATAAAATACGAGGAGCTGCACAACCATAGGCGTTCCTCTGAAAAGCCCCACATAGAAGCTGCATATTCCGTTAAGTACACGCGGCAATACCTTATATTTAGGTATGACCCTGACTGTGGCTATAAGAGTTCCTAAGACTATACCTATAATAAGTCCTATAACTGCAATTAGAAGGGTATTTTTCAACCCTTCCAACACTCTTACATAGCCATTTTGTTCGATGAAAATTTCGATAAATTTACTAACCTTCTGACCAAAATTGCCCATTTAAACCTCTCTTATTTCTTTCGGATATATTTCTCCAGCCTTTGCCGAAGAAATATATCCTTTATTCTTACTGCATCTTGTTGATAGCTTCGGTTATGCACTTAGCAGGAGCAGCATCGATTATTACATACTGTATATTTCCGTTTAAGAGATCCTGTACTGCGAGTGAACCGCTCTTGTAGCCAACTGACTGTGCTGCAAAGCCTGTAAAGCCCCAATCAGCATCGCCCTCTACATAGAACTGACCTGTTGTTCCGTTCTGTACACCTATCTTAACCTTGCTGTCCTTGGCTGCCAAAAGCGCATTGACATCATCAGCGGTCTTGCACGAGTCAAACTCTGTGTCGTCAGATGTAACTATAAGCTGCTGTGAAGCGCTGTAGTATGAGTCTGAGAATGTGACATACTCTTCTCTGTCAGGCTTAACCGTAAGACCTGCCATGGCGACATCACACTTGTGCTGGCCGACTGAGAGACATACCGCATCGAAGTCCATGTTCTGTATAACAAGCTCAACACCGAGGTACTCTGCAAGCGCTCCGGCAATCTCCATATCAATTCCGGCATACTTGTCACCAATCATATACTCGAACGGCTCAAATGCTGCATTGGTGGCTACGACGAGCTGATCCTTGCTTGCATCATAAGCTGCCGACTCAACACCTACCGGCTCACCATCGCCAAAGTAATGGCTGCATATCTCGTCAAACTTGCCGTTATCCTTAATCTCCTTGATAAATGCGTTTACCTTCTCGAGAAGCTCCGGCTGATCCTTGTCAACTCCGAATGCATACTCCTCATTTGTAAGGTCAATGTCGATAACCTTGGCTGTCTTAGCTGTGCTCTCCCCTGACTTTTGGCAGGCTGTAAGTAAGGCAGCGGCCATAGTGAGTGCCGCAATAACCGCAATAATCTTTTTCATAAATTTTCCTCCTTAGAAATTCACCGATTTCTTATATCGTTAGGATAGCACAATTCCAGACCATTAACAATATCTATTTTCGCACATAATATTGTATAAATATACATTATTTTTGTATATTATTTACATTGCCTTTTCATAAAAAGACGTGCAGAAATTACATTCACCATTTCTGCACGTCTTATATAGCGGACATTCACATGTCTGCATTATATTTATATTGTCATCGAAGCACCGTAATACAACAGGCAAAACTGCATTTTACATATAGTCTCTCAATACTCCGTGGTCTCTTAAGAGCTTCTCAATAGCGGTTCCCTTAATCTTCTTGATGATAGGCTTCTTGAGTGCGTTGAGCGGTCCCGGAAGCTCAATTTCAAGCGGAGATTTTCCATCCATGAGCTTAACTGAGCTGTCAAGCAGCTCTCTCACATCATATACACTGCCCCAGACCTCAGGAACACCTCTGTCCACGCCGAGAAGTCCGTATACTGCCTCCATAGCTGTTCTGACAGAATATTCCGTTGTGAATATTGTATCTCTCGGTGTCTCAGCGAACTGTCCAAGGAATGCGAAGTTGACACAGCCATCAGGGATGACATCAGGACGATCGCCCTTTCTTCTCGGCATGAAGAATGCTGTGATATAAGGCATCATGGTAGGAACCGATACAACCTTATCCTTGGCAAGCTCATCTATCTGATCCACAGGTATTCCAAGGTGGTACAGCCACTCTGCTGCGATCTCCTCGCCTGTACATTCCTTCATAGGCTTCTTCACATAATCGCCCGGAACATCCGTGAACAGGCTGTATACCCATACACATACCTCTTCCTTCTTCTGCTCCTTAAACTGTCCCTGTCTGTTGATTGTCCAGCTGAGTAACCACTTAGAATCCTTACAGCTTACAATACCGCCGGTAACTACATTTCCTGTTCTTGGATCTCTCTTGCAAATCTTCTTGATTGCATTGATGATTGTCTCATCCGACGTTGTGACTGTAGCTGACTCCCAGTTGGTCTTGGAAATATCGGAGCAGAACTTCTCAGGATGTCCGAAATCAGGGCTCTGCTTTGCAATATTCTTCCAAAGGCTCCATACACCACTCGTTCTGACCTCGGCATCACCTACAGGTGCCTGAGTATGTGAACCATAGATTGTACTCTCCGTACAGCTTCCATTGGTTACAAATACCATATCGTTCTCTGTAAGGTCGATAATCTTCTCCTCGCCCTTGTGCCTGCATATAATTCTCTTTGCAACCTTCTTCTCACCTGTTATATCAAATTCAACATTGGTTACCTCTGTGTTGAACTCAAACTTAACGCCTGCCTTCTCAAGGTACTTCTTCATAGGAAGAATGAGTGATTCATACTGGTTGTACTTGGTGAACTTAAGAGCACTGAAGTCCGGAAGTCCACCGATATGATGAATAAATCTCTGGAAGTAGAGCTTCATCTCAAGAGCACTGTGCCAGTTCTCAAATGCAAACATTGTTCTCCAATATAACCAGAAATCCGACTTGAATACTTCATCATCAAATACATCCTCGATGGTCTTGTCATAGAGATCCTCGTCCCTTGTGAAGAACAGCTTCATAATCTCCATGCAGCCCTTCTGGCTTAAGTTGAACTTTCCGTCCGTGTGTGCGTCCTCACCGCGGTTGACCGTGGCACGGCATAATGAATAGTTAGGGTCATGCTTATTGAGCCAGTAGTATTCATCGAGAACCGATACACCCGGTGTCTCGATTGAAGGAATGCTTCTGAACAGATCCCACAGACATTCGAAATGGTTCTCCATCTCACGTCCGCCACGCATTACATAGCCTCTTGTAGGGTCATTTATACCATCGCAGGCACCACCGGCTACATCCATAGCCTCAAGAATATGAATATTCTTTCCCGGCATCTGTGCGTCTCTTACAAGGAAACATGCAGCAGCGAGTGAAGCAAGACCGCTTCCTACAAGGTATGCTGACTTTCCATCAACGCCTTCCGGCTTCTCAGGGCGTGCAAAGGCTTCATAATTACCGTTTGTGTAGTAAATTCCCTTGCTGTTTTTCTCATATTTTCCACGCTCTGTGTTGCGAAACTGCTTAAGCTCTTCTTTTCTTTCTTCAGGCATTCCCTTCTTCTCGGTGCTTTTGGGTGAATCACCCTGCCCGCCTTCATAATTCTTCTTTCTCACTGCATTTACTGCTGCAACACCTGCTCCGATGGCGAGTGCCGATGCAACCAGTTTCATTTTCTTCTTACCTTTACCCATACTCTTGTCCACCTTTCCATTTTTATTGATTACTGCTTAATAGAACATATAACCCGAAAGTTCTGTATCAGACTTCCAGTCTCTTCCTGCGTAATGTCTTTACCGTACTCAATACAACACAGATATTGAGCACACCGTCAAGTACAAGGTTGATACCGATTACCCACGCAGCCACTGTCTGTGCGGCAAATGGAGTAACCATGAGTATTATTCCTACTATAGATACAAGCAAGGCAATTATAAGAATAAGCCACCATTTCTCAATTCCGAATTTTCTTGCATCCACCGCAGTCTGAAGCTTCAGTGCTCCGTCAATCAGAATAACTATTCCCACACACACAGAAAGAATTTCCACCATGTATGAGGTTCTGAATATAAGCACAGCCCCTAAGATTACAGATATGATACCAAGTGCAAAATCAAACTGAAATGCCAGCTGGAATATATCCTTGGTAAAATAGCCAAGAATCTTAACTGCACCTGACAGAACCAGAACAGCTCCGAATATTCTGCATAGAACATTGATTGCCTTTATCGGACTGAATAAAATCAGCAGACCTACAATTATGAGGCATACATCCATCACAATATACATATTCTTTACTATTTTCAGCTGTTTCATTCTAATCCTCCCTATTACTGCTTCTGATTGGTATTCATTAGTTACCTTGTATGGTTATAATAACCTGTTTACACTTATTTTAAAACAGACAAAACCGCACAAATGTCTGATTTTCAGACAAAAAATAAAAAGTGTCCGAAAACTGAATTCCGGACACTTTTATCATCTTAGCCAGCTATGCTAAATCAGATCTGTAAAGTCTAATTACTATGCTTTTGTCGTTCCTCAAGACATTGTCTTATCATATCCTTCACCGTGGCATTGAAAGTTCCGGCAGTTCTTGCAATGAACTTTTCCTGCCCCGATGGCAGCTTTCTCTTAATCCATCCAAGCGTGTTTCCGACTATGGCGTGGGTATAAAAACCTGTGATGTAATCAATGTCCTCATCCGGAAGCCCATACCCATCCGCCTCCTTCTTCACGAATCTGCTGATAAAGGAGAATGCAAGAGTCTCCAGATAGTTTTGCAGAACATCACGCTTTTTAGAGTCATATATGTGAAGGATTGCCTTTTTGTACTTCAGTACAAAACGTGCTGCCCTCTCATATTCCTCACCGAAGGTTGTGTTCTCATCAACATCCTCCGACATGAATTTCTCTGTCTCCACGCGGAACACATCGTCAAGTAGATCATATATATCGCTGTAGTGATAATAGAAGGTGTTTCTGTTGATTTCACACTCCTCCACAATATCACGCACCGTTATCTTATCAAGACTTTCACCTTCCAAAAGCTGCATAAAGGTGCTCATAATAAACTTCTGCGTCTGCTTAGCCATCTATGTTGCCTCATTTTTCTGCCGCTGCAATGTCTTTACTTTACAACCGCTCTGTCCTTAGCTGCCTTGTAATACTTGAAGTCTGTAAATACTTCACCTGTATATGGGTTCTTCCTGTTCTTGACAGACTTAACAACAATATAGGAAAGTGCTATTATGTTGACGATAAGCGCTATGGCGCTGACGATTGTCATAGCTGTAGGATCTGCATTAGCACTTGTTCCCGCAACTATGCTGGAAACCGTTCCGTCCGCATACTGCTTTGTGATGGTTGCCCATGGATAGAAGGTTGTTCCGTCGTGGAAGGTCTCCTGGAAAAGAGGGAACACCTGTGCAAACATACACCATATACATAATGTATTTGCACGGTTCATAATCCAGCCGCCCTTGTTCCAGATAAGTGCTGCGATTGTAGGTGCAAGTAAGAGTGCCACACCGCAGAACCATGAATGTGTAGGAAGACAGTTGTATGTATAGGCAAAATTCCAGATATCGTATACGATTATATATACCCAGATCATATCAGGCCATATCATATCCTTCTTATCCTTTGAAGAATATACAGCCCACCAGCCTGTCATACAGAAGATATTGAGTATACCTGCAATTCCGTTAAATACATTGTGCCATCCACCATAGAGCCATACACCCTCTGAGGATAACCACCATGAATACCATCCATTGATTGCCGACTCAAAATCACTGGCAACAGCGATAAGGATATTGATGGCAACGATTGCAAACGGGAATGCCTTGAACCAATGCTTCTTTCCTATTCCCCACTCGTACTTTATCATCATAAAGCCGATACAGCCTGTGAGTGCCGCATACAGCTTGGCATAATGGAACCAGCCGTTCATATAGATATGGGTCTGGTTATTGACAGCCCACTCTGCACCTGCTCCTGCTGCAATTGCCACAACAATAAAATATACTGTAAGGACTGCCGGAATAACTCCGAACATTACAAGTCCTCCAGCCTTTGTACGCCTTGCAAATTCATTTAACAGGATAAGTCCCGCAAGCACTGCAAGCATTACAAGCCACTGATAAATGGCATTATCTCCATATACATGAAATAACATAATTATCCCTCTTTTCTTACAGGGAGCCGCAAGGCGGCTCCCATTTCGTATTTTAATCTGTTACCTTTGTTTTCCGTGCATGTATGACAGACAGCCTGCCGGCCATCCTACGTCAACACGCCTCAATCTCCTTGATATTGCACTCATTTCCCTCCAACAGATAGGTGTGCGGTCCATGGCAGTAAGGGCACTCACGTCCGTACTTCACGGTAGGATATGTCTTTTCACAATCCTCACAGTATGTAGTTGCCGGAAGAAGCTCAATCTTCAGCTCTGAGTCCTTTATCAACTCATCCCTCTTCCTGTAATACTGCCAGCAGTCTGTGAGATAATCCGGTACTATTCCGCTTACCTCACCTATCTCAAGTGTCACAGAGCCTATCTCGGTCAGCCTATTCTCTACCGCAAGCTCATTGAGTGTCTTGGTGATATGTACGATTATTCCTAATTCGTGCATTGCAGGTCCTCACAATACAATTTATTTTTCTTTTTTCTTGAACATTATCTTGACCTGTCTCTTGAGCATATATGGAAGTATTACCTTCATCTTATCCTCAGACTTGTGCATATTGCTTGCCGCCGGAATGTCGCGGTTAAGATGTATTGCGTCGAACTCGCACTTGGTTGTACAGATTCCGCAGCCGATACACTTATTAGGGTCAACAACCGTGGCACCGCATCCGAGACAGCGGTTAGCTTCCTTCATAACCTGTTCCTCGGTAAATGTCTCCCTGTCGTCACGGAAAGTCCCCTCAAGTCCCTTTTTTCTGCCCGGCACCTGTCTCGGTGAGTTGTCAAAGCTCTCAAGAACAATATCATCCTTGTCAAGCTCTATGAACTTTCTCATATTTCGTGCAAGCGTGAGACTATGTCCCTTATGTACAAAACGATGAATAGATACACAGCCTTCCTTGCCCGCTGCTATGGCATCGATGGCAAAACGAGGTCCGGTATATACATCTCCGCCAACGAAGACATCCGGCTGTGCAGTCTGGTATGTGACAGGGTCTGCAATCGCAGTCTTATTAGGTCTCAGCTCAACCTTGCTGCCCTTTAAAAGGTCGCCCCACACAATCGACTGACCGATTGAGAGAATAATATTCTCACACTCGACAGTGAGTAATTCATCCTCATTGTAAACCGGGTTAAAGCGCTTATTCTCGTCAAGAACGGACACACATTTCTTGAATACTATTCCCCTGACATGTCCATTCTCAGTAAGAATCTCCTTAGGTCCCCAGCCGTTTCCAAGCTTTATGTTCTCCTCCTCAGCCTCATGTACCTCATCTGCTGCCGCCGGCATGCCCTCTCTCGACTCAAGACAGAACATTGAAACCTCAGACGAACCGGCTCTTACCGCTGTTCTTGCTACATCGACTGCGACATTTCCGCCTCCGATTACAACAGTTCGTCCCGTAAGCCTCACGCTGTTCTCGTCAGTGTTAATCCTTCTTAAGAAGTCAACTCCCGTCATAACTCCATCGGCATCCTCGCCCGGCACACCTGCCATACGTCCACCCTGAGCACCGATGGCGATATAGAATGCCTTGTAGCCCTGCGCACGAAGCCCGTCAAGCGTCACATCCCTGCCGACCTCGACGCCACACTTGAACTCAATGCCCATCTCACGAAGTACTTCTATCTCCGCGTCAATCACATTCTTCTCAAGCCTGAATGAAGGAATACCATTAAGAAGCATACCTCCCGGTCTCTTCTCCTTCTCGAATACAGTGACCGGATAGCCCTTCTCTCGAAGATAATAAGCCGCAGACATTCCGGCAGGACCTCCACCGATGACGGCAATCTTCTCCTCGAAGAACTTACCTTCATGGTTCTCGGTCTCAGGTATATATCTCTTGTCCGCATTGAGCTCCTGTGCCGCTATGAACTTCTTAATCTCATCGATTGCTACTGCCTCATCGACCCTGCCTCTTGTACATGCATCCTCGCAGCGTCTGTTACAGATTGCACCGCACACTGCCGGGAACGGATTCTCTGTCTTGATAAGCTTAAGTGCATCCATATATCTTCCCTGTGCCGCCATCTTTACATAGCCCTGTACCGGAAGATGTGCAGGACATGCCGTCTTACATGGTGACGTTCCCGTGTCATAGCAGTTAATCTTGGCATTGTCACGGAAATTCACATCCCACTTCTCAGGTCCCCATTTAACCGTATCCGGAAGCTCCTGTCTCGGATACTCAATCTGACCTTCCTTCGTGCAGAGCTTCTGTCCAAGCTTTGCAGCACCGGTAGGGCAAAATTCTACACAGCGTCCACATGCCACACAGCTTGCCGGGTCAACCTTGGCAACATACGCGGAACGCGACATGTTCGGTGTGTTAAAAAGCTGTGAGGTTCTGAGCGCATTACATACCCCCGGCGCACAGTTACAGATAGCAAATATCTTGTCCTCACCGTCGATATTGGTTATCTGATGTACGAAGCCGTTCTTCTCTGCTCTCTTTAAGATTGCCATTACCTCGTCAATGTCGATATAGCGTCCCTTCCCTGTCTCAACAAGATAATCCGCCATATCACCTACACCGATACAGAGTTCTCCCTCTATCTCGCCCGTTCCCTCGCCTCTTACTCTCTGCTGACGTCGGCATGAGCATGCGCCTACCGCATACTTATCCTTGTACTTGTTAAGCCAGTACGATATGTGCTCAACGCTTGCGGACTGCTGAGCAGCAGGTATTGCCTTCTCCACAGGGATAACATGCATTCCTATACCTGCACCTCCCGGCGGAACCATAGGTGTTACCTTCTCAAGAGGAAGACGTGACATCTGCTCGAAGAAATCAGCTATCTCCGGGTGCTCCTCAACCTGCTTTCCGTTCATCACCATGAACTCCGCACAGCCCGGAACAAACATAGGAAGAATATACTGCTTATGTCTGTCGGCATTCTCCCAGTTATACTCGATGATGCCGATAACACTCATCTCCTTTAGAAGCTCTTCCGTTCTCTCAACACTCTTGCCGCACTTCTTCGCGATATTCTCTGCCGTGTCGGGCACACGGACCTTCATCGCCAATGCGACCTCTGCCATCTCGTCAGTGACAACTCCTGCAAGCCCCCAGTATTCAGGGTCATTCACCGTGACCTTAACACCTATTCGGTCAGTTATCTTCTGACCAAGCTTTAAAATCAGCTCTCTTGGTTCTCCCATAACCACACTCCTTTGTCCTTTGATACATAACATAATTATAAATAAAATCGTTAAATTATAAACATATTATACTATATTCCATTAAATTTCTCAACCATAACCGTAAAAAAATGAACATATTTCATTTTTTTTATTTTGTAAAGTGTTCATTCGCAATCCGCTTTCGCTATTTGCTCATGAACGCAGTCGCATCCCCCTTACCCACCGCTTAGTGCCATACAATGAGTCTCATCGCAGCACTGCTCTTCGCTCATCCAGGTTCACAGGTTGTCGCCGTATGGCTCCAGAAGCTTACACTCAATTTCCCTATGGCTCTGTGCTGGCAGGTATTCTTCGCAGGACCTGGAGTGCGCAATTTCTTTAAGCTTTTTGAAAAGAAAGAGAAATAATCCAAAAGATTCGGGTGTCAGAACATGCCGGTTTAATCCATGAGTGTATAACGTATTATATTTATGCATATCAGCTCCATTGTCCGAAGCAAGATGTTC
>OFSD01002810.1_pt1 | contig 10706 bp, 17 predicted proteins | sample 1543191 | NCBI WGS metagenome assembly OFSD01 (sample SAMN04209221, study PRJEB22552) | human gut metagenome | biome: gut; material: feces | host: Homo sapiens | place: USA: Oklahoma
CCTGCAAAATCAGGCCTTATAGTTGCCAATACAGGTGTTGTTCCGGATGGCTGGGCTCTCTATTTCTATGTCGGCGAAACAGTACAAAATGCTAATCTGATTAATGCAGGAAGGATAGAGGAGCAGTTCTCACAAAGAAAAGTAGTTGTTGAAACCTACAAGAATGGTTTTAGTTGGTATAGGGTTTGGTCTGATGGCTGGATTGAACAGGGAGGACATTTAACTGTCAATGTAGCAGCTACAAATGTTCAGCTTTTAAAACAATATAAAGATGCCACTTATACTACTGTAGGCTGCCAGGCTAATACCGATAATGCTGGATTTCACACAATTAATGTTGCAGCACTAAGTGCAACACATATACAAATACGGCAGACTGCAGTGGGGACTCCAATCGTCAATTGGTACGCTTGCGGATATTAAAATTGAACATTTAAAACAAAATAGACAGATAGTGGGATTTATTGTAAAATAAGTCTTGCAGGGTAAAAGATGCTCTTTTCAAAAAGGAAACTGACCGACAACAGTAATTAAGACTTCGGGTTGGTTCCCCGACTAGAAAGGGGGCTGGTATGAGTAATATCAATTTGACTTTATTTTTAATCTTTTTGATTTTATTTGTATTAAAAAACGGCTCTCACCATAAAAAGTAAGAACCGTTAAGACTTCGTAGGGCATCTGGCTGGTCTAGCAAACCGCCACCCTGTGTTTATATTATTTACTATATTCTCCTATTTGTCAATATAAATAGGAGAATTTTTTATGCAAAAATTAGAAAAACCATATACAGCTAAACAACGCGCAGATTTTATTGTCCTGCACAATCATCAAAATGGTAGAGCAATAGAAGAAACCGAAAAAGCACTATTTGCATTAGAAGCTTGGGAAAAGCTTGTAGATGATGAAGTTGTTGACAATACAGAAGAATATGAAGCCGAGCGAGCTCAGAAAGAAGCTGAACGCATAGCAATGTTAAATCTTACTGCTGCGGATGTTGAACGTGCTATTTACAAGGCCAAAGGAATAGACTTTGATGATGTTATTGCTCTTGTTGAAGCGCAAGCACTATCAGAAGAAACACCGGCAATTGATATTAAGGCGTTAAAAATAGAACTGAAAGCTAATAACTTCTACCGCGGCAACCCGTATATAGATGTAGTTGGAACTCTTCTCGGATTTACAAAAGAACAGCTGGATGAATTTTTTGAAACAAATGATTACACAAAGCTTTTAGCACATAAAGAACCGGAAGAAGAGATAAAGGAAGTCGTACCAGAGGATAATCCAACAAATACAAATAAAATTGAACAATGACAATAAAATAGACAGGCCGGCGGGATTATAGTAATATAATTCTGCAGGGTAAAAAATAGCTCTTTTCAAAAGGAAATCTAACCGATAATATTAATTCAGAACTCGGGTTAGTAACCGACTAGAAAGGGGGGCTGGTATGGATAAATTCAATCTGACTTTAATTATAATCTTTTTGATTTTATGCGTATTAAAAAATGGCTCTCATCTAAATAGATAAAAGCCATCCAGAACTCTAAGGGCTATTGGTAGCTTAGGAAACTACCACCCTGTGTTTATATTATTTACTATAACTCCCCCTTTGTCAAGCGACTAAGGAGAAGTTTTAAAAATGACATTTAATTTTGATATAAATACTATAAGTCCTTCACTAGTGAATTCTAGCGGAGGTGGAGGACCAACCCCGACCCCAGAGGGAACAGTCACAATATCCAGGTACTATGATATAGATGATACCGGAAAACTTACCTATAGCACAGACCCATTTGACTTTGTGTGTGATGCGGTTGACATTGAAGACAGGGCATTACAGCAGATGTATGCATATACTCCAAATATCACAAGTGTAAGCTTTCCGAACTTAACTACGATTAGTGGTATCTATGCTATGTATTATTGCTTTCAAAATGCAACAACAATCACAAACATAAATTTTCCCAACCTAACAGAGATGAGTGGTAATTATTGTATGGGGAATGTTTTTGCTAATTGTACTGGCCTCACCAGCGTAAGTTTTCCTAGCTTAACTACAATCAGTGGTGACAGTAGTATGAATTCAACGTTTTACAACTGTAGCAACCTCACCAGTGTAAGTTTTCCTAGCTTGGTTATAGGGGATATGAGAAGTATATTTGCTTTCTGTAAAAAACTTACCAGCGCGTCATTCCCTGAACTAACGACGTTAAACGGAGGTGGTATGTTTAATAGCTGCACAAGTCTAATCAGCGTCGAATTCCCTAAACTTAGTGTATTCATAGGCTCTCAGGGCTTATATAATGCTTTCTATGGTTGTACAAGTTTAACTAGTCTTAGTTTTCCGGCCTTAACATCAAACTCATTTGGATCATACACCGGTCACTTTGATAATATGCTTTTAAGGGTTACGGACTGCACTGTCCATTTCCCGCTCAATCTGGAAAGTATTATTGGAAGCTGGGCTAGTGTCACAAGTGGATTCGGGGGCACTAATACTACAGTTTTATTCGATTTACCAGCAACAACATAGAGGAGGAAATAATAATGGCAAATTTATATTCAGGAAGTATCACTACAGGTTCAGCATACTTAAAAGTCAGTGATGCTTCCAGAGTTAGTTTTACAAGCGGTACTACCTATATTCTACAGATTCAAAACCCAGCTTATATCATAGAGTCCGTAGAAGTACCGACAAAAGGCGGATTTTTGATACTCAACTCCAACCCATTTTCTTACACCCCATCAGGTACAGGAGATTTATATATAAAAAGTTTAAATACTACAAACATTGTTAATATAGCCAGCTAAAGGAGGATTAAATTATGGAAGAACAAATGAAAGAAGCATTAGTAGAATGCTGTAAAAAACACGGTGAAATCTTAACAGAAGGAGTTGTAGAATTTGCGTATGATTTGATAAACACTGCAATTACAGTGTCTGAGAATAAAATTGATGATGCATTCCTTCCGGTTATCAATGCAACAAAACCTATTATTTTATCATATGTTGATAAAATTGATGGAGAGGTCGCATAATGCCTTTTGATGTTGCAAAGGCAATAGAAGCATTAGGAAAAGCCACAGAGAAAGGCTTTTCCTTTGCAGAAGAAGTTAAGGGAAGACAGTCCGAGACAGAGGTGATAAAATTTGCAAAGCAAAAGATGAAAGCTATCGATGCAGCAGAACAGCTCATCATCCTGATGTATCCAAACTTTACACCTATAGATGAAAACGAAGAAAAGAAGTTTAAGAAGTTATTGAAAATATTTTTGGAAAACAATTGATGAATATTTATTATGCTGATTTCAACAAGGCTATAGGTTACAACTACTACAATGAAGCAAAGCCTTTTTATATGCTCAATGATTTCATTGTGATAATAGAAAAACACAAAAGCCGTAAATATCTAAAAATTCCCAAAAATTATAGCTCAGACGGCTGTACAATCTGGAAACCTTTCAGGTTTATATTGGGCTGTCCACATACACCGAGATACATACCAGCTAGCATTATTCATGATTATATTCTGGATAATCCGGCTGTAATTAAGTTCAATAGAAGGTTTGCCAGTGAGGTATTTTTCCATACATTAATAAAAGAAGGTGTCACTCCTTTTAAAGCAAGCATAATGTTTCTTGCAGTTGATTTTTGGCAGTGGTTGAAAAATCTTTTCGTGGAGAAATGGATATAATGCACAAAGAAGATAAAATTTTGGATATGCTTTGCGAAGTCAAACAGACTGTATCAGCTCTTGATGAACGTTCTAAAAACTACTACGAAATACAGCATACTCAGGGAGAAGATATTAAAGAATTGTACGGAAGAGTTGAGGATACTGAAAAAGACATTGGACTACTAAAACGTGACAGATGGTGGGTTGGGACAATTTCTTCTACAGTTGGTGCTGCAATTATGTATTTAATATCAATATTTAGGGGGTAAAATGACAGAACTTTTTAATAGAGCGCTTCAATTTGTTCTAAAATGGGAAGGCGGATATGTAAACAATCCTAACGATTATGGCGGATGTACCAACAAGGGTATTACCCAGAATACATATAACGCGTGGCTTTCTTCTAAAGGTCTTGCTAAAAAAGATGTGAGGAATATTACAGACAAAGAAGTGGAGGAAATTTATTACAATAATTATTGGCTTAAAGCCGGGTGTAACAATATGTCTGAAAAATTTGCAATAATCTGCTTTGATACTGCTGTAAATATGGGAGTAAGCAGAGTATCAGAGTTTTTAAAAGCTGCAGAGTATAAATATCCAGAAAAATTCTTACTTGCACGCGCAGAGAAATATAACGAATTTGCAAAGGTTGCAAGCCAGAGAGGTTTCTTGCACGGCTGGCTAAATCGTTTATTTGATTTAAAAAAATTTGTTAATATATAAATACTAAACTCTTTCTTATATAAGATACAATATTTTGAGCCTCGCAGATCTGCGGGGCTTTTTTATTTTTTTGTTTTTTTATTTTTCCTCACTTTCTAATAATTCAACCTCTGCTCCTAAATCAAACATATTTAAACAGCTAGCTATTAAAGCTATATAATCAGTATCGGTAATTTTATCTCTATAATCTTCACCTTCACTTGCACATATTTCGTCTTTCATAGCTTCGATATTTTCTATTTCAACTAAAAATTTCATAATAAAACTCCAAGGTTATCTAAAGCATTTTGTGCTATAACTCTACCCTCCGCAGCTGATTTGTTATAAATGTCTTTCAAGGCATTTATAGCTATAAGTTCTCTATGTTTATGTCTCTGTGCTTTTTTAAAATCACAATTATAACATTCATCACACCTTGCATATTCAGGATTGTTAAACTCCCTTTGTTTCATATTTATACTGCACATCCAAACTGGTAACCAATTACTTTCAAATTTGTAATGACATTTGGAAATGTCCCAACCATTAACAATGGTATTATTAATTGTCATAATAGTTTTCTCTCACTTTCTTTTTTATGCTACAATTTACCCGATTTAATAGGGGGTAAAAACTTATGCCGTGTTAAAAATTATGCTCACATTTTGCTCACAAATTTTATAAAAACTATGAAAAATATATAAAATATAAAATGTCCAAAAGTAAAAGGTTAGTTTACAACCCCTTATTTTTAGGCATTTTGTAAAAACTATGAAAATTATGAAAACTATAAAAATTATTTTAACTTGGCTACGAACCAAAAGGTCGGGGGTTCGAATCCCTCCAAGCGCAATTTAATTAAGAGTCGCAAGACTCTTTTTTTATGCCCTTATGAGCCAACAAAATGATGTAAATAATAAAAATTCTATAAATATTAACTATAAAAACCATAGCTGATTTGTATTTTACTTAATCAAATTAAGTTATAGAATTATTGTTAAGGAGAAAAAATTATGAGTATATTTGAAGCAGGAATGATGGTATGTTTTGGCGTAAGCTGGCCGATAGCAGCATTAAAAACTTATAAATGCAAATGTGTACATGGCAAGAGTATCCATTTTTCAATGTTAATATTATTGGGTTATATATGCGGTATTACTCACAAAGTACTGGACAATATGGATTGGGTATTCTGGTTATATATTTTGAACACACTATTTCTGCTTATTGATATGTACTTATACTGGATTTACAGGAATAATAAAGCTCCTAATGAATAGTAGTATACTGATATTTTCTATAAAAGTAGAATAACATTACAAACCCTATAAATGCAAAAAATGCTCCCGGTATAGCTGTGTATTGATAACCTAAACCATACTTAACCGGAAGAGCTCCGACAAAAGCCCCTATAGCATTCCCCAGATTAAAAGATATTTGAGAGAAAGATGCTCCCAGCATTTCTCCCCCTCTGGCATTTTCAATAAGAAGCACCTGCTGAGGAGCAGAAACTGCAAACAGACATCCGGTACATACACACATTAAAATAATGGATGCAATTGGATTTGATGCAAAGAAGAAAATCAATAACAGAGCAATGCAAGCTGTCAGCTGCGTCATTCCGGCAACAAGAGCAGGAGAAAATTTATCAGAGAGTTTTCCTCCTAGAAAATTCCCTATACACATACCCGCTCCGGCTAATACCATAACTATTGAAACATATTTGGGCATAATTCCTGAAACTTTTACAAGCAGAGGATTTATATAACTGTACCAGCAAAAAATTCCGCCATTTCCCATTATAACAGCAATTATTAAAAGCCATGGTCCTATACTTTTTAAAAAATTAAACTGACCTCTAAAACCATTATCCGGCAAAGGTTTCAAATATGGTATAAGCTTAATTATTGAATATACTATAACAAACCCGAACAGTCCTATTAAAAGAAAAGTTAATCTCCAGGACAAATTATGACTTATAAATGTTCCAAAAGGAATTCCCAGAAGATTTGCAACTGTCATACCAGCAACCATTGTAGCTACTGCCTGATTTTCCCTTCCATGTTCACAAAGCCGTCCTGCGGATATCGCACCAACACCGAAAAATGCTCCATGAGGAAGCCCTGCAATAAATCTTATTGCACAAAATAAATGATAATTACCTACAAAAGCAGTTGCTAAGTTTGCAATAGTAAAAATAGACATCAACCATAATAAAATTGTTTTAAGCGGTTTAGTACGTGCAATAACTACAAGAAGTACAGCTCCTGCCACGACCCCAAGTGCATACATTGATATAAAACTGCCTGCTTGTGGTATGGAAACCTTCATTGCAAGAGCAGTGTCAGGTAATATTCCCATCATCACAAATTCTGTTAGTCCCAGTCCAAATGTTCCTAATGCCAGAGGCAAAAGGCACGTACTTTTTCTCATAATTTATTCTCCGCTACAAATCTTCCGGTAATGTAAATTTTTCATCATTTACCTCTCTTAAAAAGTTGGTCCAGCTGTTATAGTATTCAGCCAGTGCTTGTGTATATCCTATTATAATCGATTTATACGATTGCTTCATAACAATTAAAGAAGTTATGTCAGATTTACCAGCCTCATAGCTGTTTTTTGAAGTTTCTATTAACTCTTCAGAGCCTGTTATAATCTTTTTTTCATAATGATTCAGGTTATCAGCAGCAGTTAAAAACCTGTCATAGGCGGCACTAACATCTTTTACAGCTCTATTTTTTGAAGATTCATATTTTAATTCAGCCTGTTTAAGCTTTAATGCTGCATTTTGAATTTCCGGAGAATAATTGTAAAAAAGAGGGATATTAACCAGACTGGCACCTGCATAAGCACCATTATTAAAATTTCCGCTATCAGTATACGAACCTACCTGATACGCATAGCCTCCTGTAAGCTGGATATCCGGTATACGCTGACGTGCGGTTACGGTCAAATTTTTCTCTGCAACATCAATTTCCTGCTTTGCAATTTGAATATCATATCTGTTTCGGATAGCGTTCTGAACGATTTCATCAAACGATGGAAAATCAAAATTCGGAGGCGGGGTCATCATTTCCTGAAAATTGTTTTCTTCGGAAAAAATATTATCCATACTGTCATATACAATATTATCCGGATTATTTATAACTTTATTAAAATCCGACAGAGCTTTTTTTACATTTACTCTTGCTGAATTTACCTGTGTAATCATTTGATTTAATGCTATTTCAGCTTGAATAACATCAATATCAGGAGCATTGTGGTTTGTTACACGAATTTTTGCTATTTTCAACAGTTCTTCCTGTAACTCTTGCTGCTGCTCAAGTGTATCAAGAATTGATTTTGCTTCTACCAGATTAATATAAGCTTCTCTTACATCCATTTTTAAATCAAATATTGTATAATCAATATTTTTTTCAACAAGTTTTAAATTAGACTCTGCAAGATTCTTACGAGCTTTTCTTTTCGCTATTTCAATATTTTCACTTACGCCAAGCTGCTTTGGTTCACTGTTTCCAGCCGCACCCAAGAAATAAAAAGCATCAAAAGAAGGGTTTTGAAGTCTGTTTGCTGTTTTTATGTTATTCTTCGCTATATTACGTTCAAGTTTTGCGGCCTGTAAATCAATATTATTTTCTAAAGCAGCATCAATCGCCTGATTCAGGTAAACTTTCTTTACATCCTGAACAGCAAAAAGCTTAGGCTGCATAAGCATTAAAAATATTAGCACCGAAAGAAGTTTCTTCATATATAAAAATTATACCAGAAACCTTCAGCATATAAAATCTGATAAATTTATATTCTGCTTACACCTAAGGCAAATAAAGAAAGCAAAAGTGAACCGAACAGGGCGCTTAAGAAGCCTTCAACTTCAAATCCGGGTGCAATCCAACCTGCAAGCATCAGCATTAATGCATTTATTACAAGACTGAATAGTCCTAGTGTCAGGATATTAATCGGAAGAGTTATGAGTTGTAAAAGAGGTTTGATAAAAGTATTAATAAGTGCAATTATAATACATACAAACATTGCGCTTATAAAATTATCAACTTCAATTCCTGGTACAATCCAAGACACAAAAATTATTAAGATTGCATACACAACCCATCTTATTAAAATATTTATCATATTATAAACCTCGTGATTTATATCTATAATAAATTAGTTGCTTAGAAAAACATCAGGAAATGTATCTAGTCTAGAATGGTAAATCTTCATTAAACTCGGTAATATTATTAATATACTCCTGCCTTGAAAAAGCATTCGTCTTACCTTCCTCAATTTTATTCCAAAGAGCTTCTATTGACACCTTCTGCTTACCAAGAAGTTCATTTAAAGCCTGTGCCTGCTCAGAATTTAAATTAATATCTTTAACCTTATTATTAAATTTACTAACATTTCGGCTAATAACTCGTTGTGCAGGTTTATGCAGCTGACTCAAAAGAGCTATATCTTCGTCTGTTACCGGAGTTTCTGTATAGATTTTCTCTGCTTCGCTTATTGCTTCATTAATTTGCGGCATTATTTTTTTATGCTTATTAATTAAATATTCAATTTTATTTTTTGCCTCCGTATAAGCCTCAATAGTCAGAGAATCATTCTTTACTTTTTCTTCTAAAGAGGCTGTCTGTCGCAAAATATTACTATAATAGAGATATGGAAATCCTAAATTAAAATCAGCTCTCTCAAGCTTTTTATCTTTTGCATAAATCGAAGGTGCAAGTTTAGCGAAAGTCATATTCTTTAAACCATTTTTGATATCTCTTTTTAGATTTTTGAAAGCCTCAGGTGCTTCACCTAAAAAATCTGGAACGTCAAATATACCGCTCTGTCTTATATTAACAGCCATTAAGGCTGCATCCTCTCCCGCATACCATTTTTTAGATTTTTCTTCTAAATAATTAAATTCTGATTGATTTGCACTCCATTCACCAAGTCTTAACCTCTTTGCTTCTTTAAACTCAGCAGGATCAAAATCGGGATACACAAAAAATGGAGTTCGTATTAGATTGCGTCTTTTGCAAACTTTTTCCATTAATTCTTTCGTATTGGGATTATATTCCTTCAAAAAAGGTTTAATCACAGTTTCTATTTCTTTTGCAGCTTTTTTATTAACTAACGCCCCATTAAAATTCACTCTGTTGTTTATTGGTAAAATTTTCATAAACATATACTCCTTAATATACTTAATATACCACAAATAAAAGTTATACTTTTGTCGCATTTAATTACAAAGTATTTGGTTCATAATTCACATGTTCACATAAGAAAGGAGTTAACTCATGCATAAAGACGAAAAAGAACCTAAAGAAACATTAGGAGAAAAAGTAAAAGATAAGGCTCATGAAATTAAGGAAGATTTAAAAGAAGATGCCGAAAAAATGAAAGAAGGCGTAAAAAAAGGCGCTCATGACGTTAAAGAAAAAGCTCACGAACTAAAAGAAAAAGCCGCTGAAAAAATGGACGAAATGAAAGAAAAACACAAAAAAGCATAAACACTAAAAAAGAAACACCAGTTGGTGTTTCTTTTTTAGTTATTCATCAATTAAACCCAAATTATCATTTTCTGTTGCAATTTCTAACAGACGATATGAAAGGTAAGCACCAAGAGCAACTGCTTTCAAATCAATGCTTTCATCATGTTTTGCTACTTCAAGAATAGCACTGTTAACTTCAGGATTTTCTTCCTTCAAATACTGAACCATATTTTTTCTCCAGTTTTGCACATCCTGAAATGCTTCTGAAAAAACTTCTGATGATATATCTTCTGTTATAATTGGCAACATACTTCTCTTCTCCTATTTATTATTAGATTATATACTATCTTCAAAAAAGATACAATACACTATATATATTAAGAATTCTTTTTTATTTTTTTCTTAGAACAGCCCTCTTTTAGCTCAACTTCTCCATTAGCAATATTTTTACCTATTGATTTTTCAAGAGTAGCTTTTGCAGCATTATAATCATACATTGTTTGATAATATGTCAGCATAGCATTCTGATATTGAACTTGTGCATCTTTTAGCTCTATAGGATTGCCCACTCCAACTTTATACCTGCCATATGAAAGTTCGTAGTTTTCTTTTGCCTGTTTTAGCCCCAAGAATGCCACTGGAATTTTATTCTTTTTCTCTGTTAAAGAGTAGTATGATTCCTGAATTTCGTAATAAATATTATTTTTAGTATTTATTGCATTAGACTGTTCTCGAGAATATAAGGCCTGTGCTTCTTTAATTTCATTTTTGCATTTTATTTTTCCTTTTATTTCAGCTAAATATGTTTGGACATGAATAGGCTCATCTGAAAAACAAGCAATATCATCA